>Ga0209223_10004720_pt1 | contig 12303 bp, 10 predicted proteins | sample COG_06_FD_184750 | JGI IMG/M metagenome (GOLD analysis project Ga0209223, IMG submission 184750) | Pelagic Microbial community sample from North Sea - COGITO 998_met_06 (SPAdes) (version 2) | ecosystem: Environmental > Aquatic > Marine > Neritic zone/Coastal water | place: Helgoland, sampling...
AGGCGAGCAGGTCATGGAGGCTTCTCGCACAAGGGCTTTTCTCAGGACGGTTTTGCTAACAAAGGCCAAGATATCGAAACCGATATGCCAATTTTTCTCGAAGATACGCTGACCAATACCTCGAAAACTATTTCCTACAGCCTCCCCCAGCGTCATGCTCGGGGCGGCGTCAGAAACATCAATAAAACCCTCAATGTCAAAATCCCCGCTGGTGTTGCCGATGGCGAACGCATCCGCCTCAAAGGACAGGGTGGCCAAGGCACTGGCGGCGGACCTCGCGGCGACCTGTACCTGCGTATTCGCATGGTGCCCCATCCTCTGTTTGATGTTGAAGCGCACAATTTGATTATCACCGTACCCCTTGCGCCCTGGGAAGCTGCTCTGGGAACCAGTCTTGAAGTGCCAACCCTGTCGGGCAAAATTAAATTGACCATCCCCGCGAACAGTCAGACCGGTCAGCGGCTGCGGATTAAAGGCAAGGGGCTGGTGCGAAAAGACGGCCGAGGTGATCTCTACGCGTTGCTAAAAGTGGTTATGCCAGCGTCAGTGAGCGAAGAGACTAAAAAACACTGGCAGAAATTAGCCGCCAGCGCCGCCTTTGATCCGAGAATGGAATGGAGAAAATAAGCATGGACCTTAACGCACAGTATTTCAGTTTCGAAGAACTCTGTAATGCCACACAGACACCCTCGCAGACCATTATTGAAATCATTAATTATGGCATCGTCGAGCCAGAGGGATCGGGTCCCGAAACCTGGTTGTTTAATACCCAGATGATCAGCGTGACCAAAAAAGCCTGCCGCCTGCACAGAGATCTTGAAATCGATTGGTCAGGTATTGCGCTCGCCATCAGTCTGCTAGAAGAACTCGACCAGTTGCGCGATGAAAACCAGCGCCTGCGCAATCGGCTTAAGCGCTTTTTCGACGAATGATAGGACAACCGCAATAAACCTAAAAAGGGGGTCCAAAAAAACCATTCGCCAGCGTTCAATAGTGCGCTAAGCTACCGCATTAACCGGTCAGCTAGACAGCCACTAAAGAGTTACTTATGAGTATCACTCTCGCTCACATTCAGGAAGCCCATGCGCGCATTCAGCCGCATATCCATCAAACGCCAATCATGCACAGCCAGCAGATCAACAAGCTGCTTGGCTGCGAGCTCTATTTTAAAGCAGAAAATCTGCAAAAAGTCGGCGCCTTTAAAGCTCGCGGCGGTTGTAATGCGGTCTTTTCGATGGACGATGAGAGCTTAAATAAAGGGGTGATAACCCACTCCTCAGGCAATCATGGTGCCGCATTGGCTTGGGCCGCCGCACTGCGCGGTGCAACCTGCACCGTGGTCATGCCGGAAAATGCCCCGCAGGTGAAAAAGCAAGCCGTGCGCGGCTATGGTGCCAAGGTGATTGAATGTATCCCCACCATGGCGGACCGTGAAGCCGCCGTCGCAGCAGAGATACAGGCGACCAGCAGCACCTTGGTCCACCCCTATGACAATGAAGCAATTATTGCCGGGCAGGGCACCGCCGCACTGGAAACTCTCGAGCAGATGGATAACCTGCCAGATATTATTCTCGCCCCGGTCGGTGGCGGTGGCTTATTGTCAGGCACCGCGATAGTTGCCCATGCCATCGCCAAAAAGGCGGGTACAACCATTGCCGTGATCGGCGCAGAACCGCAGGGTGCCAGTGATGCCTGGCAGGGATTTACCAGTGGTCAACGAGTTGAACAGCAGACGCCCGACACCATCGCCGATGGTCTCAGATCAACGCTGGGGATGCGTAACTTCAAGATTATCCGCGAGCAAGTAAACGCTATTGTGCTCGCCTCAGAGCCGGCGATTGTCGAGGCCATGCGACTAGTATGGATGCGTCTAAAGATTATTATCGAACCCTCATCAGCCGTCTGTGTCGCCGCCGTAATGGAAAATCCAGAGATGTTTTATGGCAAACGCGTGGCGGTTATTCTTAGCGGTGGCAATGTCGATCTCGACGCTTTGCCATGGTGAGTGATTGCATTGAGCAGGCTGAAGTTGGCACACCTCTGTTTTAAACTGATCAGTAATCGGGATGCCTGATGAATGAACCTTAGCCAATCCAGTAAAGCCATCTACTGATACTGTGTAGGCGCTTCCTGGGGCAGGTTCAATTTCGTAGAGATGTATAACCCAGTAGGGAGTGAGACCATAATCATCGCCAACTAGTTTATAGCTAAGTTCCGGTGGCGTACTTTTAAGGCTAATAAGCTTTATATCAAGGTTTCCCCTAAATTCTTTCGTGGCCGTTTTTGCGATTTCAAGAACGTCGGCCTGGTTGAATTTAACGTGTTTGATTCCGCTACTTTCGGGATTGAGGACGAGTGACGAAAGGTATTTTACATTCCCATTCCTGTCGATTTTTACCAGCGATGTATCTTGCAGTGGAATTCCATTAATAACCTGTCTGAATCGAATGGAATATCCATTTTTATCGTTTCCTCGAATATTCCCAATTGTATATTCATAACTATCATCAGAGGTTGTAGCTAATTTAAGCTCCGATAGCAGATTTGAAATAACGGATTGATCTTTAGAGAAAAGTTTCTTTATGTCTAATTGCCCAAGATTGCCTCCGATAACATCTACCCGCTTCCCATTAATTTTATGATTATCCGAATAGTACTTCGGTCTAATTTCCTGAATTTATTCAGTTTTCAAAAGCTCTTTTTCTAATCTATTAATCGTGGGACTTTCTGTTTTAGATAAAATGATATCCTTAGAGCGAACCTTTTCGGAACTAACTTCTTTCCTAAGCTTGAATATCAACTGCTGGTCTTTTTTGGTATCTCTCGGTAGTAATCGATAGGTCATCCCATCGATTAAAAAATTTCCTACAACCTCTCCCGAGGCGTCATCAATAATAAATCTTACTTGCCCCGTATGACCGACAATTTTTGCAGTGACATATCGGACCATTTGCGTTATGTCCGGGACAGACTCAACAATAGACAAAATATACTTTTCCCCACCAATGGTGATTTGCGGGTCGGGTAGATTTAGCGCAGGTTTGTTGGGATCAATGGAGATGATCCGCGAGGGCAGTAGCTTACTGGGGTCAATACTGCTGGTATCAACTAATATGGCATCTTTATGCGGATGCTTTTCCTCATGGTGCAGCTCATCGAATGATGGCTGCTTGTTGGGTCTCGAAAGTGGGATTTGTGATCTTGATATTGGTTTTAGATTTTCAAGTTCCTGCTCAGATTTAAGTTTAAATGAAGGGTGTTCGTTCCCAGCAGAAAAAGCAGCTGATACCAGCGTTAATGTCAAAATTAAGAAAATGAGTTGTAGACTTCCTAGTCGTAATTGACTCATGTCGCTTTTGCTCCTGTATGTTTTTGTACTCCTTTTGGTTTGCTATCCGTCCAGCAAAGTATTGATAGCCGTATTTTTTCTCGTCGAACATCACCGGCGAAGAGGATATCCTATATCAATGACGTTATGGCCCATACAGTATTAGTCAGCTGAATTGAGTTTTTCAAAAAATATTGGAAGATATTGTGTTTTGTGATGCTGTCGTCTGAAGTGCTATAAACTTAGTCTAGGTAAACTGACGCTCTCGATGTATTAAGTCTGCAAATAACTGCTCTAGGATCTATTCTAGGGGCATGTGATTGGTCAATAGGTAAATTATTCTGGTTTTGCCCTTAACAAGCAGCTACTGTCGGATTATCAAAAAGTCTGGCTTCGCACCCACTTATGCCAGCCGCAGAGCTGAGCGTTATAAGTAATCTCTAGGAAGGTCTCAAGCCCTATGAAATGTTCGGTATACATAGCAACAAGCGCAGATGGCTATATTGCATTACCTGACGGTGGTGTTGATTGGCTGCATGAGGCAGGCAACTCGGATGCTGATATGGGTTCTGAGGATATGGGCTTTAAGTCTTTTATGGATTCTGTTGATTGCATGATTATGGGGCGCAAGTGCATGGAAATGATTTCCAGCATGAATTTAACGCCGGAACAGTGGCCTTACGGCACTATGCATATTGTTGTTTTGAGTAACAGCGTAAAACAACCACCTGAAAATTTAAAAAATAAAGTCGAAATATATTCAGGTGATATCCAAAACCTAATGGAAAAATTGCAATTTAATGGTTTTAAAGATGCTTATATTGATGGCGGGGCAACGATTACATCTTTTATTAATCTTAAGCATATCGATGAGATAATTATTACAAAGGCCCCTGTACTTCTTGGAGAAGGTATTCCGCTTTTTGGCAAAATCAATAACAGAATTAAGCTTGTTGATTCAGAAGTATGTGCATTTCCTAATAATTTTGTTCAAGTGAAGTACGGTGTTAGTTACTTATAACAAGCAATTCCAAAGGACCGCTCTCGGCGTCACTTGAATTGGGCGTTATGCAGCGAATAACTCGGATTTTTCTCCTATGGCTAAAAACAAGACCAAGCATCACAGATGCGAGTGTTGAGACGTAATTAAGCGCTTTTGAGGAAGATGTTAATATCAAATCCGAATCAATTTAGACGATCCCAATAAATGCAGATCAGTGCTAATATCCCCGCATCTCAACAGGTTCCAAGATATTATGACGACAGACGTTCTAAAGGCAGCATACCCTCGGTTTCACCTTGCATTTCCAGTCACCGACCTCGAGGCATCACGCGTGTTTTACACTGATATTTTGGGCTGCAGCACGGGTCGTGAATCCGAGTGCTGGATTGATTTTGATTTCTTCGGTCATCAGCTGGTCGCACATCTAGTCGAGCCGCAAGATCATCCCTCTGCCGCAACCAATGCTGTCGATGGTCATGCCGTGCCGGCATCACATTTTGGTGTGATTCTCGACTGGGACCAGTATCAGCAATTTGTGCTGATGCTCGAGCAAAAAGGCGTCGAGTTTGTTATCCAACCCTATGTACGGTTTGCTGGCCGCAAAGGTGAGCAGGCAACGTTGTTTGTGCGTGATCCGAGTAATAATTACTTGGAATTTAAAGCCTTTCGGGACGTTGAGATGCTATTTTCTAAGGATCTAGAGGGTTATTAGCCACCTCTAGAAATTCCGTTCTACACTTAGGTGAAATTATTGCTAAGGAAAGCAAAATAATGTCTGTAAGAATCGCCGCTTTTTTCGTTTTCATGGTGATATCACTGCCCTCGTTTGCAAGGATATCCGCACCCACAAATTACCATCCGGCTTTCAAGATTCTAAGTCATAAACAGTTAGCTGAAATAAAGCCCGTCGTTGGCCAGACAGTTACTTTATCAAACGCAGTGAATGAGCCCTCGCTAGATGACCTTCATTTCGATGAGGTGGAGCCTATAGCGCAAGTCAGTCTGGTAGCCACAGCAAGTTTTGACTCGAGTTATCTAGACTCATCCAGGGTTTTATCGTTGGATCCAACGCAACTAGATATCGTTGTTTCCAACCCTGTAATAAAAATCAACGACCATGATTATCCATTATTCTTGGTTCAAACTATCTTGGATGACGATAAAAATATTCGGTATATCACTGCAAAAGTTGTGGGCCGAAAAGGTTATGCACGATTTGTTATTGATAACCAGTCAGCTGCAGTAGTCGCTCACTTAGAGGTTGATGGTGCGCGATATAGAATATTATCAAGACAGACCAATCCGACACAGCAGTTGATCTACAGAATGCCACCCCAGACGGCCGAGGAATTACGATTTCCCACTCCTGTTGTAGTTTCAAATCATGCCAATAGTTTGACCTACAGGTTGGAGAGAGAGCTTCTAAAAACAGAGCTATTATTAACAATGACTCCCAGCTATTACCACGAGGCGAAAAGGGATATTGTCGACTATGCAATAATTGAGCACGCTAAAATTGCAGTGATTAACCTTGAAAATTTGCAAGAAGGCCGAGTTTCAAAAGATATCACAGAGATCTTGTCTCGCCTGAGATTGTTGACGGGTAATCGAGAGAGCGACAGGTTTGTTGTGACTAAATTAACGAAAGATAAAAAAGGACGCATTACTGATATCACCTTTCAACAATTGGTTGATGGCGCCTTATTTGACAAAAAATCTACTATGTATGTCCACAGAGATGGCTACATTAATCATCTTTCTTTGAGCGCCATAAACACACAGCATCCAGACTTTCAGCAGCCAATCTATAATTTTGAGCAGGCTAAGATGATAGCCGAAAATAACTTTTTCACCCAAGATGTAGATAAATTAACGACATACCAGGATAAGCCATTTGTGTCCTATAAGACTTGGATGATCAATAAAAAAAACAATAAAGTGATACCTTTATGGTTTTTGATTGTAATGAACCCTCAGTCCACCGACGATAAAGCCTATATTGCTTTAGTTGATGCCTTGTCAGGTGAGGCTGTTATTGCGATGAAGTATCAGCCTAAGGGACCGGACTCGTGATCATTGTCTGTCAAAGACTTGGAAAACTATTAAATAATCTAACCGGTAAACTTGCGCACCAGTGCGCGACCAAACATTCCCAGCTTGTTAGTGCCCGATAATTTCGCCACATTTATTTTTTCCACGCCCTGCGCATAGTTGCTGCGGCGTGAATAATCGATGGCGATATCTAAAAATATCGGCTGTTTGTGTGCGGCGGTTTCAAGTGCGTGGCGCAGGGCAAGATCGATGTCGTCGTTGTTTCTAATCGGGATATAGCCGCATTCGATAGAGTCGGCGAAGGCTCCCCAGTTGACGTTGCCGAGTTTGGTGCAGGTAGTCTGACTGTCGCTGACGCGCTGACTGTGATTGATGCGTGAGAGTTTGCCGTCGTTAAAAATGCAGTAGATGGTGCCTAGGTTTTCACGCACGGCGGTGAGTGCTTCCATGCCGCTCATCAGCATGGCGCCATCACCGAGGATGCCGATAACCTGTTTGTCCGGATTTGTCAGTTTGGCGGCATTGACCGCGGGTATGCAATATCCCATGGCATTAAAGCTTGATGGCGTGATAAAGCTGCGTGGGCTGTTCATTGGCATTAACTCGGCAGCGAGAAAAGTGTGTAGGCCGTCGTCGGTAATAATAATGGTATCGTCTTTGACAGCGGCATGCAGTTTGTCAAAAAACACGGCGGGATTAACCCGGCCCTTACTGTTGTAGTTGAGCCATTCTTTTTTGAACGCGGCCTTGTCGTTGGCGATGTCTTTTGTCAGTTCTTTGCTGCTCGCCACTGCTGGCTGTTGTTCTTGAAGTTTGTAGAGCAGGCCAGTGAGCATTTGTTTGATATGTCCATAGAGCGCCGTCGACGTTCCAAGGTCAGCACCACTGCTACCACTATGGCTCTCATGGTCGTTATCAATATAAATAATGCGTTGCGGTAGTTGGGCACTGCCGTTGGCAGTATCTATCTCATTCAGGCTGGTGCCGACGGCCAGCAGGCAGTCGCAGTCTTTAAAGGCATTTTCCGCGCTGGGGACCGCCGCGGGACCGAAGATCATGCCGGCATGCAATGGGTGCTGTGCGGGAAAGCTACTAATACCCGGCAGTGTTGTGCAGACCGGCGCACCGAGATGTTCGGCGAGTGCGATCAGTTCGGCGTGCGCGTCGACGCCACCCCAGCCGACCACAATACCCGGGGACTCGGCTTGCAGAAGTTGTGTTGCGGCGGCGTCTAATTCACCGTCGCTAACCAGCGCTGAATCGTCATCGGCACGTTGACTATAGGTTGGCAGCGGTTCGGCGATATCGGCGGAAAGCACTTGAATATCGAGTGGAATCTCGACAAATACCGGGCCGGGTCGATCGCTGGTTGCGACGTTATAGGCAGTGAACAGTGTTTCGATAATCTGTTGATGATCGGTGATGCTGTACGTCGCTTTGGTTAGCGGCCGGAGAATTTCTTTTGTGTCAATGACGGGATAACGACTGTTGGCACCTGACTCGCTATGGGCACCTGATTCGCTATGGGCACTGCCAGCAATAATAAGCAGCGGTATGCCGGCTGCATAGGCTTCGCCAATACCGCTGATAGCATGAGTCACACCGGATCCAGAAACGATCACCATAGTGCCAACGCTACCTGCGCAGATGCGGCTTACCGCGTCGGCCATAAAGGCGGCACTCATTTCGTGATTAACCAGGAGGGGGGTGATCTGCTCAGATTGATTTAGCTGGTCATAGATTTCGGCATTTTGTACGCCGGGAATACCAAAAGTATGTGCAATGCCGAGTTGTTCCAGTGCGTACCGAGTTAACCATGCGCCGGTTTTATTCATAAAACTCCACCATACTCTGTGAGCTGTCTAATCAGCTGATATGACCTGTGGTCCTAATCCGTTTTGCCCCTTTAATCGGCCGTTCTTTCTGCGCATCAGCGCGGCGTTTGAGCGCAGCATCGATGGCGTTTTTAAGCGCAATCAACAGGCCGGTGACCAAAAATGCCCCGGGTGGCAACACGGCGATCAAGAAACTGTAATTTTCACCGAAGGGCTGCAGTACCCAAGTGCTGGCGTCGGAGCCAAACAGCAGATGCATACTCGAGAATAGCGTACCTTGGCCAAACAGTTCCCGAATCGCGCCGAGCGCGACGAGCACCAGTAAAAAGCCCAGTCCCATCATAAAGCCATCAAGCGCCGCATAGCCTACATGGTGCTTGCTGGCAAAGGCTTCGGCACGGCCAAGAATGGCGCAATTGGTGACGATCAGCGGAATAAAAATGCCGAGAATCTGATAGAGGTCATAAGTGTAGGCTTTCATTAACAGTTCGGCACAGGTGACGAAGGCGGCGATAATAATGACAAAGGCGGGCAGTCTGACCGCATCGCTAACATGGTTGCGAATCAGTGAGACGATGGTATTGGAGCCGATCAGCACGGCCATGGTGGCAAGACCTAAACCGAGGGCGTTGACGACACTGCCAGTGACTGCCAACAGCGGGCAGAGCCCGAGCAGCTGCACCAGCGCCGGGTTATTATTCCACAGGCCGTTTTTGGTGACTTCGGAAATGCTCACTTCGCTCATTGTGCTACCTGTTCAATTTCACGTGCAGCGTTCGCGGCGGCGATCTCTAGCAGACGCTCGCGATCGTCATTAAAGTATTGCAGAGTTTTCAGCACCTGGCTAATGACGGCGCGCGGAGTGATGGTGGCACCGGTAAACTGATCAAATTCACCACCTTCTTTTTTTACCTTCCAGTCATCCGCCTGCGGGTTGACCAGTGACTTGCCATTAAAACTCAGAATCCAGTCGCTCTTTTTGAGATCCACCTTGTCACCGAGGCCAGGTGTCTCGCGATGCTCGACCACTCGCACACCGGCAATGGAGCCATTGAAGTTAACGCCAATAATCATCGCAATAGCGCCGCTGTAGCCGTCTGGTGTGACCGCCGGAATAATCGCCGCTACCGGCTGTCCCTGATCGCGCGCAATATGAATATTACCGCCTTTTTTTAAGCCTAATGTAGCCCAGTATTGTTCTGGCACCGGCTGCACATCCATCAGCATGTCGTTGTCGTGGCGCTCTAGAGGAATAATTTCCAATAGCGCACGCTGCGCGGCCTCGCGCTCTGACTGGGCAATGCGCTCGTAGGTGAGGTCATTGGTGGTGGCCAAAATCAACGCTGTAACCAGTGCAAAGATGGCGAGGACAACGCTGTTAAATCCCATTGATTTAATAATCATCAGTCTTCCTGCTTCTCTGTGGCTCTGCGGCGGTCGGTGTGGCCATAGGTGCGTGGCAAGGTGTAATTGTCGATAAAGGGCGCGGCAAAATTAGCCAGCAGTACGGCAAACGCCACTGCGTCTGGATAGTTACCCCAGGCGCGAATCACATACACCAGCACGCCGATCAGGGCACCGAATATTAGGCGACCGCGGTTGCTCACTGCCGAGGACACCGGGTCGGTAAGAATAAAGAATGCGCCCATCATCGATGCGCCACTAAACAGATGCATCAATGGCGAGCCGGGACTCGAAGAGCTGCCGGAATCCCAAAAGATAATCGACATCAATGCCAGCGCGCCGAGCATGCCCGCTGGGCCGTGCCAGGTGAAGATACGCTGGGATAGTAGAATAATACCACCGAGCAGGAAGCCGAGATTGACCCACTCCCAACCGGCGCCGGCGAACATCGCCTGATTAAAAAGCGGCTCGCGATCATAGACCTGATCGACCAGCAAACCACTGCTGTGTTTAAAGATATCCAGTGGCGTGGCGCCGGTAATACCATCGGCAGGGCTATAGCCGGCAAAAACAATTTGTAGCGACTCGATCAAACCAGGGTGGACTGCGCCAGCTGGCAGCAGCGCCAGCGGTGCCACCCAGGTAGTCATCTGAATGGGGAACGAGATCAATAGGACAACATAGCCAACCATCGCCGGATTAAACGGATTATAGCCAAGACCACCGTAGAGCTGTTTGGCCACGACAATTGAGAACACGGTGCCGACCACCACCACCCACCAGGGCGCTAGCGGCGGTAGAGCGAGACCCAACAAAACGGCAGTGACAACAGCGCTGTAGTCGCCGAGATAAAAACTCACCGAGCGGCCACGCATTTTCACAATCGCCGCTTCACAGCAAACCGCGGTCACTGACGCCAGTAACAGATTAATAAAGCTGCCCCAACCAAACTGCCAGGTCAGTGCGATCAGACCAGGCAAGGTTGCCAATAGCACGAGCTGCATCACCTTGGCGGTATTCTGAGCGCTGTGAGCGTGAGGTGAGGTGACCTGTTTAAATGCCATTATTCTGCCAACTCCGCGAGCTTGGATTTCGATTGCTCGAGTTTTTGTTTGGTATTTTCTACTGCGGCGCTGAATACCGCTTGCTTGTCGCTTTGGCTGGCGACGGCTTCAGCCAATTTCTCTTCAGCGACTTGCAGGCGTTGCTCGGTAGCGGCGATGGTGCGCTCGAGTTTAGCGCGTTGCTCTTGCGGGCTTACCTGTTTGGCGGCGGCACGCGCCTGAGCTGCGGCAATAATATCCGCAGCAGACGAACCCGCTGTGCTGTCATTGGCGGCCATTGGTGAAGCCTTGGCTTGCTGAGCGGCTTCGCGGCGTGCAGCGCGTTTGGCTTCTTTTTCGCGTTCAGCCTCTTCGATACGCGCCTGATGAAATTCGAAGCGCTCGCGTGCATGGTCTGATTTAACTTTTTCGTCGCGAGCGTGGCGAATCTCGCCCTTAGCGGCGCGATAGTATTGCACCAACGGAATATTGCTCGGGCAGACATAGGAGCAGGCGCCACATTCTATACAGTCAAACAGATTGTGCGCTTCGAGACGGTCGTGATCCTGTGCCTGGGCATACCAGAACAGCTGTTGAGGCAGCAGTGATGCGGGGCAGGCTTCGGCACACATTCCACAGCGAATACAGGGTTGCGCAGGCTCGTCGTCAGGAATTTCTGCGTAGCTGGGGGCGAGAATACAGTTTGTTGTTTTAACAATCGGCACATCGGCTGAGAGCAGAGTGAAGCCCATCATCGGCCCACCCATCACAACACGGCCACCGGCCTGCTCATTGAACTGATTGTGCTCAAGCAAATGACTGACCGGGGTGCCGATCAACGTATCGTAGTTACGTGGCGTGGCCACGGCATCACCGGTCACGGTGGTCACTCTTGAAATCAGAGGTTCACCATTGATCACTGCACGCTTTATCGCATAGGTGGTGCCGATATTAATACACACCATGCCCAGATCGGCGGGTAGTTTACCGCTGGGTAACTCTTTACCTGTGAGAATATAGATCAGCTGCTTCTCGCCGCCAGAAGGGTATTTAGTGGGGAAATCCACAACCGAAATGCCAGTCCCTTCAACATGTGGTGCCAATGCTGCAATGGCTTCCGGCTTATTATCTTCGATACCAATTAAGATATTGTGCGGGTGATCGAGAATGGCGCTGAGAATTTTTATCCCTTCGATAATCTCGCCAGCGCGCTCGCGAATCGCAGAGTCGTCCGCGGTGATATAGGGCTCACATTCGGTGGCGTTAATAATCAGGGTGTGAATTGGTCGCTGTCGTCCGGGATTGAGTTTAACCGCGGCTGGAAAACCTGCGCCACCCATACCCGAGATGCCAGCGTTGCCGACCATCTCGATAAGCTTTCTCGGCGCTATATGTTCGTAGTCACTGATGCCCTGATGCTCAATCCAGGTATCGGCGCCATCAGTGGTGATTTCGATGCAGGGTGCGAGCATGCCTGAGGGGTGAGCTATGGGTCGGTGTTCGATAGCGCTGATGGTGCCAGAAGAGGGCGCATGCATCGGAATGCTGACCACACCTGTGGCCTCGGCAATCACCTGCCCTTTGAGCACCTGCTGACCAATCTCCACGCAGGGGGAAGCCGGTGCACCAATATGTTGG
>Ga0209223_10004722_pt1 | contig 12294 bp, 10 predicted proteins | sample COG_06_FD_184750 | JGI IMG/M metagenome (GOLD analysis project Ga0209223, IMG submission 184750) | Pelagic Microbial community sample from North Sea - COGITO 998_met_06 (SPAdes) (version 2) | ecosystem: Environmental > Aquatic > Marine > Neritic zone/Coastal water | place: Helgoland, sampling...
AAGCGACGACGAGGGTGAGGACGAGGGTGAGGACGAGGGTGAGGACGAGGGTGAGGACGAGGGTGAGGACGAGGGTGAGGACGAGGGTGAGGACGATGGGGCTGAAACCACTCCGCCCGATTTAACCGACGACACGGGCGAGGGTGAGAGAGATACTGATGCGGCAACAGCAGAAGAACGGAAGAACGAGTGGGGCGAGAAGCTGGCCCCTCTCGAGGAAGAGATGCGTTCATACGAAGACGATTTGTTAGCTGGTCTCGGCGAAGAAAAAAAGCAAACGACAAAGCAGAAGTACGAGGGAGATTTGAATGGCGTGAAGGTCCTGTTAGAAAACACGCGAAAAATGGAACATCACGAGTGGAAGAACATACACGGTCATCGTCTGACAGACGACGAGATGTTGACTCGCGTACGAGACATGTTCGAGCAGGTCAAGAAAAAATATCCGATAGCCGAAGCGAAAGAAGTGACGGACGAACAAGTGACGGACGGTCGGGGAAGCAAGCAGTTCGATCGAGGTCGAGGCGGATGGAACGCGCTTCACGCGTTCGCGTCCGGCCTCGACTCCGCGCTGGGCATAGGTTCGGAAGAGGGTAAGGGTGGAGGAGAGAAAGCGACGAGACCCGGCGAGAGCGTCGATGTCCCGATATCGAGTGGTCCGAACTCAGATCTGATGTGGTTGAACATGTAAATACGTCTATTTCACGAGAAAAACGATAGCGCCAACACCGAAACGAACAGCGCGCGCGACGTCGCTATCGTCCGTCCCGTCGTCGTCGCGCGTCCGCTCGAACGATCGTCGCGACGCCGACTCGATTCGAGGTACGGTGGTCGAGGGTCGAGGTACGGTGGTCGAGGGTCGAGGGTCTCGCCCACGGTCGTCATGAACATCCAGTGTTCGTCCGTCGGGGCGTATATTCCGGGTCTTCCCCCGCGTTCCCCCGTGAGACCACACTCGGGGTTTCCTCGCGACACCAGACCGTACAACGTGACGTTTCCGTCGCCCGTCTCGGCGAACAGGGGTCCCCCCGAGTCGCCTCGACAGCTGTCCGCGCACGTTCCGTCGGGACGACACGGCGCGTACGGTCCCGCGCACACGTCCCCGAGGTGTGCCCGCGTGCCCCATCCCAACAGAGCCTCGCCGAAGAGATTCTCGGGGCGTTCGCAGTCTCTCCTAGAGAGGTGCGCGTACAGAGGTGTTCCCAGGCTCAGGGCGCCCGTGTCGGCGTTTGACGTCTTTCCGACCCCCACGACTGTCAATCTGTCCCACGACGTGAGCGCGTCCCACGCGCTTCTCTCGCGATTGATCGTCGGAAGGAGGTCGACCGCGAGAGGTTCCGCGAGACGGAACACCGCGACGTCGTTGGCGAGGGGGTCACCGACGCCGTATTCGGGGTGCACGGCGACGGCACCCGGGGCCAAACGCAAGGCGTCGGACGAGAACATGGATCCGTAGAGACGCACGCGCGCGTCGGTGAATCTCATCGCGTCCTTGACCACGCAGTGCGCCGCGGTCGCGCCCACGGTCGGGGATATCAACGCGCACCCGCACACGAACGTCCCCGAATCATCCGGAAAGTTGACGTGAAGCGAACAGAAGAACGGGACTCGAGAGGAGTCGAGCTCCGTTCCCAACGTGACGCGAGGCGAAGGACGAAGGTGGTGTACGAACGCGTCGCACGTCGTCGTCGTCGACGTGAACGTGAAAGCCACGAACGCGACCAAAATACCTCTCAGGAATACGCGCGTCATCTCTCGCCGCGTGCTGCTTTCGGTGTTGTATATATAACAGTGTGTAACACCGTTTTTTCGCGTGAATATTTAAAGGTATGTCGTTCGAAATCATCGCGGCGAACGGTACCGACGCGTACGAAAAATTGAAGCAATGGGGGAACCCTCCGTCGTGCACTCGTGACCCCTACGTTTACACGCGCTATTTCGGTGGTGACGAAGGAAAACCTTTTTGCACGCGGACGGTCGCGGGGTATTGGGATGCGACACACGCGGCGAGTGAGACAGCGCTGTCCGCCGCGAAACTTAAGGGACGTGTTTCCGTGATTTGTCTGGGGATTGGGTCTTTGATGTACCACGGTTACAAAGGTATCAAACACAGAGAGGTCGACAGGTCTACGACTTCTGGTTTACGACACGACGACGGTACAGAAGAAACGTGCGCAGACGAGGATACGATGAAGTGCTACCATCAGGTCAGCTTTCCCTGGATAGAATCAGGATTCCCCTTCGAAGATAAGCCTTTTTTTTTCGGACCGAAAACTACAGCCGATATTTACGGAGCGAACAAGAGTAATACCGTCGTCGTCGCTCATAAGGTTCCCTCGGCGAGGATTCGAGGCAATACGAGCGTGACGGACACCGAAAAAATAGTCCCCCTTTATCAGATACCTTTACCGGGGGGGACGACGGTCACTTTCAGATTGACGCGTAACGTAAACCTGATCAATCTCAGCTCCCTGGACAACGCGAATAGGTTTATTTCTTGGGCGAAGGGCATCGAAGCGAAACAAAAAGTACGCCAGACATGGCGAATGGCGGTTCATTCCGCATACACACAAAAAAACACCGGAGACCAAGAAGACGTCTCCCGTCTCGGTGCCATTAACAAGCGTTTGCTCAATAACTTTCTTGAAAGGATCGACAACCTGGAATTCGAATACGGAGAAAACGCGTTGATAAGCGGTCATGGGGTCGAATTTGTCTTACGTGATGACACGTACACTATCGTAACTGGCGTAGATGGTTCTCAGAGTATTAAACATGTTTCGTATTTTACAAAGGACTCGGAGTTGTTGCGACTCGTTCGTCTTTGGTTGGTGCACGAAAAATTACTCGACGAAATCGATGGATGGTTCTGGGGTGGAGAAAATTGGTCTGCGTGCTCGAAAGGCAGTCTGATGTCCCAGGAGTTTTGTTTTTTTGAACCGAAACGTTTATTAGAATACGTAACACACACACCACACCAGACCTTTACCCTTCCAGGCGTACCTACGTACGATGAATTTTGGGGCCGTTCGACGACGGTCGAAAACATCAAAAAAATGTCACCAGAAAATATTTTCTATTACCCCCCCCCAATGCCAATTTGGTGAGTCCTATCGCTCAGTTAACGTCGTTCTCGAGGTTGGCGAGTTTACCCACGAAGGACATGCGTCTGGGGGTTCGACCGTCTTCGCCGACGGAGACGATGAGTGCGAAACCGCCGTCGACGACGAAAAAGTATCCGGGGGAACCGCCGCCGACGTCTCTCGCCGCCTTCTCGGGAACGACGAAGTTTCCCTCGACGAGCGGAAGTTCGCGCACGTCACCCTTCGCGAGCGTCGCGAACGCGCGCGCCTCGACGAAAATTCGAGACCCCGGCAACGCCTCGAGGGTCCACTCGTCGTCGTCGCGGGTGTGAAGCTCGAAAGTCTCGTCGTCTCGTTCGGGTTTAGGAAGAAGAGCGACGTCGACGTGTTCCGACGACACGCGGTGTTCGTCGTCGCGTTCGACGCGAACGTTCATCGCGTACCTGACTTTGTGCGTGGGATCGTCGATGCACCACTCGCGTTTCCTTCTCTCGCGATCCTCGGGAGACATGGTTCCGATCCATCCCTCGGGAAGGGAGAACGAGAGTGTCTTCTCGTCGTCGTCGTACGTCGTCGTCACGCCCGCGTCTTCCCACGCGCGCGCGGTCGCGCCGTTCGCCGTGAACGCGTCGTACAGTCGAGCCCCGATAGATTTAGACATGAAATAATGAGTGAATAAAAATACTGGTTCCTAAGGGTCTCGCTTCTTTTTACTGAGCGACCTCGGCGTCGGAGTCGGAGTCGGAACCGGAGGAGTCGGAGTCGGAACCGGAGTCGGAACCGGAGTCGGAACCGGAGTCGGAACCGGAGTCGGAACCGGAGTCGGACTCGGGCTTCGCGGTGGACTTCGCGGTGGGTTTCGTGGACACGGCACCACCTTCGTCGTCGTCTTCGTCGTCGTCTTCGTCGTCGTCTTCGTCGTCGTCCGTAAACGCGTTAAATTCTTCGCCCGCTTTATCGCCCTCATCGTCGTCTTCGGTCTCGTCTTCATCATCGTCGTCGTCTTCCTCGTCGTCTTCCTCGTCGTCTTCCTCGTCGTCGTCGTCGTCGTCTTCCTCGTCGTCGTCGTCGGCTGTCGGCCTTTTTCTCTTTTTCCGTTTCCCATCGTCGTCAGCGTCCGTCGCCGCGGGAAGGGCCAGACGGGCGCGCTCGTTCGATCGGCCGTCGGTGGCGTCGAGAAGGAAGCCGCCGTATCCGCGCGCGTTGATAATCTCAAGAAAGTTCACGCCCTCTCTCCTCTGCAACGTGTCGAGGTGATACGCCTCGATGATGTTTTTCGCGTCGTTTCTCGCTCTCAACGTGTCGAGTGCGCGCGAACCCTCTATCGCCGCGACCGATTCGCGCGTCCTGAGAGCGGAAGGGCTGTGCGCGTACACGACGGACGTGTCGCTCTTCACGCACTCGTAGGAGGACTTACCCGAGACGTCGGTGAAGCGAACGCCGGTGTGATACAAAATCTCGTCGACGATCTCACCCGTCGACCTTCGCGACCCGGCCCCGTTCCCCCCGTTCGCGACCTTCCATCCGGCGATGAGCTCGTGAACGCTTCTCGTCTTGAACTCCTTGTCGGTGGTCGGGTTCTTCGCGTTGCCGCGATTCTTCTGCATCGCGTAGAAGGGAACGAGAACTCTCTTCAGCCGCGCCTCCTCTTCCGCGAAACCACCGATCGTCTTCTCGAACGCCCTGACGTTGGAAGCGGACTTAGTCTTGCGAATGTGCTTCATGCACACGATCCCGTTGAGACGCCTGAGGTCCGAGAGGAACGCCGGATCGAACGAGTTCGACGCGAACGCGTAAGCGAGTCTCGTGTCCTTAAAAAAGGTCTTCCACGCGGCGTCCGTGGGTACCAGATCCATCGCCTCGAAATCGACGGTTTTTTTGTAGGAATACACGTACGTCCCCGGTCGGGCGTTGGTGACGAACGGAGTGAGATAGAAGAGCACGACCTCCGGGTCTTCCGCGTCCACGTCGCGACGACGACCCGTGGGACGCGTCCTGAGATCGAACGTCGGGGGCGACGTGGGCGACGCGGGCGACGTGGGCGACAGGTCGAGAAGTCCGACGAAACCGGTTCCCGACTTCTTCTTGGACACGGCGATGAACTGGTGCGTCTCCCCCTCGCGGAACGCGGTCAGGATGTGATGCTCGACGTCGTCGTCTACGCCCCTGATGCGAGGGTAAAACTTCGTCGCGCACACGTCGAAAACCCGATCACCGTCCTCCCCGAACACGGCGTGAGGAACCAGAGAGTCGTACAGGGACACGTCGGGGGGCGACTCGCCGGGTTTCCCCGTGATGCGTTGATCGAACGCGTTCAAGATCCTGTCGCGATCGTCGTCTCGGGGAAGCGCTTCCCACGCGCACAGGACGTTGAAGACGCGTAACGACGAGGCTGTCACTCTGTACGATTTGTCGTCGAAGACGTCGCCGAAAGCGCCTATCGTCGTCGCCTGGTAAGACTTGGTCTTCTTGGACTTCTTCGCCTCCTGAAACCCCGGTCGGTGTTCGTCGTTTCGAACCGTACACGCCACGCTTCCCTTCATACCCTCGATGAGTCGTCGCGCATGGCGTCTGTCGTCGTCGGCGGCGTCGTCGGCGTCGTCGTCGGCGTCGTCGTCGGCGTCGTCGTCGGCGTCGTCGGCGTCGTCGTCGGCGTCGTGCATCTCCACGAGTCGACGCAGCGCCGGCCACGCGTCGATCGTGTCGAAATCGCGATGCTTCGCGATCCGCGCGTGCAGGACGGCGACGATCGAACGACTCGTGAACACGCTGCGAGTCGACGCGCGAGCGCCGTTCATCGCGTCTTCGTGGTCGCGGGCGAAAACAGACGCCGGCACTGCGATCGGCAGGAGCGAGTCGTGCCTGAAAGACGATTTATCCCCAGGACGAGAAGCGTTTCTCGTCGGTACCTTATACGGGATCGGGAGCGCGACGTAGAGCGCGGGACACCACTCCGAATACAACAGAGCGTCTTCGGCGGCGTCGATGGCACTCTCCGGTGATGTCGATGGCATATTCAGCCTGAGGTAGGGATCGGCGAGGATGTCGTCGATGTGGTCGGCGAAAAACCTCTTGTACGTGTCTCGAAGAACAGAATCGACGCGCCAGGGACCAACGTCGACCTCCTCGGCTCCCGTCGCGCGAGTCTCGCCACGAAGCGCGAGAAGGTAATTGAGGAAGACCTTCGAGACCATCGACGGTGGCTGTCCTAACGCGAGAGGCGAACGAAAGCCATGAGGAGTCAGGCAGATGCCACTCTCGGTGAGACGATCTTCGAACAGCGTGAACGGATCGTGAGGGGGTACGTTCGCCTCGACGCGAGAATTCGCGACGCCTCGAACGCGATCGTCGTGGCCGACGACGTCTTCGCTCAGTGAACCCACCACGGAGACGACCGCACCCCCGTTTTGCGTCTCGTCGTCTGTATCCGTGATTTTCATTTTTTTTTTGTCTTTTGGTTTTTTCCAACCCGTAGAAATGAAAATGAAGGTCGCGCTCCGGTGCGTTTTATTTTTATTGAAAAGGAACCCTGGAAAATTATTTCAGACAAAAATCAACGCGCGCGGCGTCGTCGGTCAAAAAAAAATGCGCACGAGAACTGGAAAAACATACGGACAACTGGGTTGGCTCAGATCTGGTTCGTCGAGGGTCGTCACGAAGGTCGCGAAGGTCGCGAAGGTCGCGAAGGTCGCGAAGGTCGCGAATGCCGCGACAGTCGATACGACGGTAGTCGCGACGACGACGACGACGACGAGTCTCTCGCTCTCGGTCTCTCGTCAGCAGAAGAACACCGTGACGGTCGTGCCTTTCGTCTCGTTCACGAGAGATGGAACTCTCACGCCGTACCTCGGGAAAGAGCCGTGGACCTGCGTGAAGACGACGTCACGCGCGCAGGTATGGGGCGGAAAAGATTGGTCCGTGTGTCCGTGGGACGACGTGCTTGGAAAAACCCATTTCGTCGCGCGTTTCAGGGCGCGGGGCGGTGATCACGTCGTTCACGTCGGTGACAGTGACGCGACCGTCGAATTCCTGATCGGGTGCCTGAACGAGGTCTCCCCCGTCGCGGTTCGGGGCGTGGCGACGCCCAAGTTTAGTTTGGTGGAGAACAAAACGATGACACTGCGTGAACTGGCGACGCGCGAGGGTCGCGGGTACACGACGAGTGACATAGCGGAGATAGTCGTGTTCACTTGAGAATCGAGACGTGCGTGTTACGATCAATACAGACAAAATATTCCTCTGTCGGCTAAGAACCCGTCGACGTACGACCGCTCGAACGCTTCCCGAAAGTTTTTTCGAGACACCTCGACGGGATCCGTCGCCGCCGATCTTCTATATTCGAATCGCGAGGGTACCTGATCGGTATCCGACCAGCCGAACTCGATCACGTCGCCCTCTTCCAAACGACGAGGCACGTTCGACTTTAACCTGACACCACCCACGAACGTTCCGTTCGTCGAACCCACGTCCATGAGGTCGTACTTTCCTTCGTCTTTAGGCACGATCACGGCGTGCGACCTGCTCACGAAACGATTCTTCACGTGCATGTCGTTGATTCCACCGTCGCTCCCCACCGTCATCGTCAGCGCGGCGTCGTGGACGAGCGTGAACGTATCGCCCCCCCCTCCGTCGTGAACGGACGCGAGATCCCACATGACGATCGGTTTCGACGTCGACACGGCTTCGAATCTGGCCGGCGTGGACGGACCGACGTGACCTTTGAGACGGTCGGCGAGTCCGTTCACCGAGCGAGTCGCGTTCGGCCCGTCTTCGAGTTCTTCGAGTTTTCTTTTCATTTTTTTTCGCGAGTCTTTTTGCGAAAAGTTTTGAAGCAATATTCTGACGTCGTAACACGCCCGTCCCAGAAATAAATATTCGCGGAATTTTCGTCTCGAGGTCTCATCTATGGACACTCGCGAATCACCGATTCTCCCGGGCGCGGTCGTCCCGTCCGACGTCGACGTCAGAGAGGCGCACGCCGCGCTCACGTCTCGGCCAGCGTTCGGTGGCGCGTCGTCCGGGGTCGTGTCCGCGGACGAACAGGTCTCGTTTCCAATGGGTCGAGTCGCGCGCGAGGGCGTGAGCGTCGTCGCGAAACTGATCGAGAGTCTCGTCGAGAACGGAAGCGCTGGGGCGGCGCACGACGGACACCGCGTCGAGGACGTGCCGGTGTTCACGGCCGATCACGAGACGAGACTTCTCACCGAAGCGTACGCGTATCCGCTTCCGAACGGCAAGACCGCTCGTATGCTCGAGTGCGCGAACGGGTGCAGGTGCGCGGGCATGCACCCGTCCCTGCAGGGTCACGACGCGTGCGGCGGCGTCGTGCTTCGAGGCATCCTGACTCCGGAAGAACTCGCGAGGTTCGAGCAGACAGGCGAGAACCCCGACGAGCCTCGGCTGTGCGTCATGTGCGCTCGGCTGTACGTCGCCGAGGCGTACTTCTGGTGTCAGGAGAGTCGAGACGAGCGAACGGTGAGGAACGTCGTCCTGAACTGGTACGTGAATCCCAGAAACTGCCCGGGGGGGTACAAGACGGAACACATGATTCCTCTGGTCGCGTACGACGACGACTGGAGCGGCATGTGCGGCCCGGTCGCGTGTAACTCGTTTCATAAGATGCGTCTCGTGAGACGCGATCGCGCGTGGATCGTCGACCAGAGCGAACTCCTGTGGACGGAGAGACCTCGGTCGTTCCCCGAGCGAGATCCCGCGCGGGTTTTTCGCTAGCGCACGGCATCACCTCCTCGGAACCCGAACAATGGATGAACACCATGTTCTCGGGTTCGATGCTGTGCGCTTTTTTCGAAAAGAGAATGAGAGGAGGAGCGAATTCGGGGAATTTGCTCGTCGCGCTCTTCGAGCCCTTCTGGACATCAGTGGGGACGTTGGGGAACGCGACTATAGGATGGAGACGGACCTCGGGCACGCACTGGCACGTGCGCGACGAGTGGAGACGAAACGCCGTGGGGGACGGTACGCTAGACGCCCTCGTGCTCTTGGAGTTCAGGATCAATCGTCTGTGCAAGCTTCTGACCGTGTGCGACTGTTGGCCCTCGAACGTCGGGAGACATCTCGCGCACTGGATAGACTCGCACGTGCACCTCGCGATACAGGTCGAGGCGAGAGGATCCGGTCCGTCGAACGACGGCCTGTCGAACGACGATTCGTCGACGAGCGCGCGTTGCTTGTCGTTGACGGATTGGCGTCACGTCGACCCCACCGACGTCGTCGGCATGCGCGAGGCCTTGGTCTTCTCGACTCGCGCGACACCAAAACGAGCGTCGCCTCGCGCGACTTTCTACCGAAAGATCATCGAGAACGTCACGGCGTGCAAGGCCATGGGAACGGTGTTGAGAGACTTCGCGACGGACGAGAGCCGACGGAAGACGACGTGCGCGGCGCTCGTCAGGTGTATCCTCGGATACGACGCGCACAGGGCGGATTTCGCACTGAGGATGGCGACGCACAGGGCGCTCGCCGAGGGACCCTCGAGCGCGTGCGAGCGAGTCATCCAGGCTGTCGAGAGGGGAGGATCGACGACCGTGTTCGTCGCTTTTCGCGAGTTCGTCGTGAGAAACGTCTTGACGGACGTCGACGTGTACGCGCACCTCTCCAAGACACCCAGGTGGAACGCGTACGCCGCGAACGTCGTGCACGCGGCGGAGACTGTTCGCGTGAGAATAAGGGACAAGCGTCCGACGACGAGGGTCGACGACCGACGCCTCGAGCTGGAGGATGTCATCGCGACGAGCGACGAGGAGGCGACCGTGTTGATTCGCAACTGCAAGAAGGTACCCGGACCCTTCGTTCGAACCTCGAACCGAGCGATCGACGTTTTCGAGGCGTACAAGCTCGTCAGGCGAACGCGAAATCGCGCGACCAAGATACACACTTTCGGCGGGACGGACACGTTCGACGATTCGGGAGGAACCATCGTGGCGTCGTTGTCGAGAACGCGCGATCGCGACATCGGCGCACAGTTCGACGCGCGAGACGTCGCGGAGGTCCTTCGAACGGACGACTCGCGAAGATTGTTCGTCGAGGTATCTCGTGCGATGTGTCAGAACGCCAACGCGCTCAGGACGATCGTCGAACGAGAGGTAGTCGTCGGTGGGGGTGCCGGTGGCCCGTTCACGCGAGATTTTGGACTGGTCTCCGACGCGCTCGAGCTCGTCAAACACTTCTCGGGCGCGAGGGCGCACGCGCTTCCGGAGTCGATCGCCGAGAAACAACGGGACGCCGTGCGTCGAAACTTCGCGGACAAGACGTGCGACGAGTCCGAGATGTTCAGGAGGAGAGGAGAGATCGTGTGGTGCGCCGGGTGCGGGAAGGTCAAGAACTTCGTCATCTCGTCCGATAAGAAAAACGACAACAATCATCTCGCGACGGGGTACACGCGCGTCTGTCACGTGGGCGACGAGATCGTGTGCGACGAGAAAAAGACCTTCCCTTGCTGCAGGGCCTTGCCGCTCAGACGAGCGACCGTTCTCGACGCGTCGAGGTCGAGGTGCGTCCAGCTCTTCGGGACGGCGTACGTCGTGACGACGTGCTGTGGGAAACTCGCGCGGCTCGAACACGTCACGTGCACGAGAGACGATGTTTTCGCGTGCGAAGAGTGCGCGACGAAACGAATCATGATATCGTCGAAGAAATCCGCTCGGGGAGGAAGGACCCCCGTCTACGCCAAGACGTGTCGCTTCTGTTCGGAGATCGTCGAAAGACCAAAGGGGTCGTTCACCGGGGCGTTCGTCGAGGAGGACGGAACGGTCGCCCCCCACACGTTCTGTAAGAGACACGTCAGGTCGTTCATGAGGCGAGAGTTCGAACCCATGGACCTCGCTGAGGTACTGCGCGAGATACCCAAGACGTTAAAAGCGGCGTGACGACGTTAGATTTTTTTTAATTATATAAAACAAAACAACCATCACACGATCGTATCGTATCTCGAATTGTTTCGTCGTCCGTCATGTCGGCCTGTGCCGCCGTGCGCATGTTTTGTCTGAAGTGCGGGACCAAGAGCGACGCGTGCGATCGCCTGAAGAGAGAGGGTCGATGCGCGAAACCTAAGGTGTACACCGCGGACGTCGCGTCAGAACGCGCCATGTTGAAGATGTGGAAAAGGAGCGAACGCGATCAAAAACGCACCGTCGAGAAGAAGAGAGAGAAACGCGCGAGGAACGCGTGTCGCAATTCGTCGGACGTCGCGGACGGTTGTTTCGAGGACGATTGGTTAGATTAATTGTTATTAACACTATTAACACTGACACTGTGAATTTCCGTCCCACGCGCGTCCGCAACCAGACGCGCACTCGAACCAGTGACACGCGCGCGCGTCACCGCCGTCGCCGTCCTCGAGCACCATCGTTTTCGCGATGTCGTCTCTTCGTACGAAGTCGCATTCTGGCTCTATGAAATCGACGGGCACGTCGAGAGGCATGTCGAGAGGGTGTTGCATGTACGACGACTCGCACGACGACGACGACGTTCGTTCATCGGTTTGACACGACGATCCATCACCGACGGCGACGTCGATGTCGACGTCGACGTCCCAATTCATGTCCTTGAACCAGTCTCTCGCGAATGCCTTGTCGTCTTTACTGACGAGTTCTCTGAGGACCACCTTCAGCCGTCTGGGGGAGACGCGGCGTTCGGCAAAAAACTTTTCGCACACTTTCCTTCTCGTGCCCACGCCGCCTCCCGAGATGACCAGAGAACGGGAGACGTCGATGGGGTCTTTGAAACGCGCGGCGGACGGTCCGTGATACACGCGGCGACAGAAGAGCGTCCAGAAGATGTTGGAGAGTTGCGATCCCGTCGGGTGTCCTCTGACGGACGAGGTCCTCGCGCCGATGTTATTCTCCCACTCGCGTTCGAGGTGCCCGCGAAGTTTGTCCGTGTCGATGTTCCCGAATACCTCGCGCACGACCGCGATATCTCTGTCGATACGCGAAGAACCTTTGCCGATACTCTTGAGAGTCTTCGCCCCCGTGGCGTCGGCGACGAGAATCCTGCACGCGTACGCTATGCATCGCGTCGCGGCGGAAAAATGACGAGACCTCGCGCGGTTCGGCGGATCCGACATTTTTTTTTGCGGATCAATTCACGCGTAGACTGGCGCCACCGATTTCTGAAGGAGCCTCAATTTTTTCGAGGCTCGTCGGTTTTTTTATCCGTTCCATCACGTCCATCACGTTCGCTTTTCGACTGT
>Ga0209223_10004727_pt1 | contig 12288 bp, 8 predicted proteins | sample COG_06_FD_184750 | JGI IMG/M metagenome (GOLD analysis project Ga0209223, IMG submission 184750) | Pelagic Microbial community sample from North Sea - COGITO 998_met_06 (SPAdes) (version 2) | ecosystem: Environmental > Aquatic > Marine > Neritic zone/Coastal water | place: Helgoland, sampling...
CCAACTCATCTTCCCTATAGTTAAAAGTAAGCAAACCCGATCTTTTCATGAGGTTGAGTACGCGAAGGTTCCAACGTCGATTCTGGTCGCTATCACTCATCGCAACCGTTCGCGGAGTATCAATCTTTACTGATACTTCGGTGCCTTTGGCATTGGCCGAGTTAAACAACTTCATCCACCTTTCATAACCTAACTCTAAGCCAATCTGATTAGGAGTTCCCATCCTCTGTACAAATTGCCATTCTTTTTTCTTCCACAAAAGCAATGAAATACAGGTTCTACCATCTCGACCACCTCGGCCAACATCTTGGTAAAAACGGTCCAGGGACTCCGGCAGTTCCGCATGCACAACAGCACGTACATTCGGTTTATCTACCCCCAGTCCAAAAGCGGAGGTGGCTACCATAATGTCGGTCTCGTCCCTATTCCATTTATCTTGCTCAGCACTCCTGGTGAAAGATCCACCCGTAATTTTACCGACCCTTTCAAATCCCTTCGCGTGAAGCAAATTATAAAGCGAATTTACCGTTTCGACTTTAGTTGCATATAAGATCCAAGGACGAGGAAGATGGTAGGCACAATCGACAATAATGTCGTCGAGTGTGAAATTTGAATCATCCAAATTAATTTGCCAATAAGAGGGCTCGGATCTTAGGCGTGCTCCGTGAATAATTTGAAATAAGTCAGGCTCAGAGAAAGACTCTTCCAAAAGATCCATATGATAACCAGTCAAGGTAGCGGAAGTGAGAATAGTTATAAATTTGGAATCTGATGGAGACAATTCGAGTAGGTTCTTTCTGAATCCTTCCAATGATTGAAAAGCCGGCCTAAATTGGTCCCCCCAATTGGCAACCATATGTGCTTCGTCGATCACAAAATACTTAAGGCAGCCCTTTTCAGCTGCCTCCCGAACGGCTCCAGACAAGCGTCCCCGAACAAGAGCTTCAGGGTTACAAATCAATGCTCCCTGAGTTCCAGCTCGGCAGGCATCGCAAATGGCATCTTTCGTATCATCATCACTTTCGCCGGAATAGCAAACAGGGTGAGAAAGGTGCCCTTCCAACCTTCTAGCAAGGTCTTCCGCAAGAGCCACAGTGGGCACCACGATAATGGTTACACCCAGATCACCATCTTCGTTATTCAATAGAGCAGGAATGAAGAAAAGTGCGCTTTTGCCTTCGCCCGTTGGCATGTTAACCGTGACAGTCGTACCATACTGTGCACATAAGATGGTTCGCATCGCTTCTCTCTGAGTCCTAGAACGGTAATATTTATAACCAAGAACAGAAAGTACGAGATCACCGGAAATTTTTTCCTCCGGACGGCGCCTAGTAAAGCCAAGGGAGTCATGCATAAATTTTCCTAAAAATTTACTTTCTGGGAACCAAGAGGGCGACCAAGGCATGGGTTCGAGGGCTTTTTTTGTGCCCGAGGGAAGCACAAGAAACAATTCGGAGTCTACAATCAAACCTTCGACGCCTTCGAAAATTGAAGGCGATATCTTCCATCGGTGAGATATGGGTGAAACTGGATCGGATTGATCTGAAAAAAGTGCAGCCCAAAGCAAAACTTGTAGATCTTGTTCATTGATCGCATGCTTTCGAAAAGCTACAGCAAATCGATAATGCGGAGTGTCCGCAAATTCGGGCGGACAGTCCTTTGATGCTGACTCAAAATCCTCAAGATGCTTACCGAGCCAGTACCTGCGTTCAGTCGGCTTCACCTTTGCACTTCCTCCCAAAAAGGTTTTTCAGACAACACATATGCACCTGCTATTTCTATTGTGACTTGCGGATCAATGATAGACTGCTCAATCAATTTTTTAATTTCAGTCATTTCAGAAATTTGTAAGTCAATTAACTCAGGAGAGAAAAAATCACTTTCTCTTTGAATTTTCATTCGGGCTTCTTCTCGGGCAAAATGATTGTCTATTTTCTTCTTAGCCCTTAGATCAGCCTCCTTTAAATCCTCATGATTATTTATTAGCCGGATAGCTTTTTCGCCTACAGATTCGCAAATCTTAATCCATTCTGACTTCCCAAAATGAGAAAGTAGAAAATCTCGCCTTTTCCCACCAAGATTAATGTCAATACTTCCTGGCGACTTGTACTTTAACTTGCATAGATAAATTAGTTCTTCATCCAATTCGCTACCTTCTGAATCGATAAAAATTTCATGAAAAAATGGTGGGTAAAAACTTTCTGCCATTCGTTCAAGGTTCACCTTATTAATTCTAGATGAATTAATCTCCTTTGATAAATCTCTTGGGTTTACTTTAAGCAAAAGACGAAAAACTGGTGTAGGTTCCAAAAATCTTTGGCAGGGCCGCCACATTGCATAAGCCTTGCCTCTGATGTCCCAAGACAAGAGCTCTTCTAGTTTTTCAATTGTTGAAGAACCAGGGCGTAAAAAATCCAATTCAAAATTTTCACATGCAAGCTCTCGATTAGTGGTAGCAGGAGTTGCCAGTAGGGCTAGTAAATCTGAGGTTCGAGTAGCATCGATTAGAAGCTCTGCATCTGGATGAGAGCGCTTCAATACAAAAGCACCTTCTCCGCGGCGTTCATCTTGAGGTGTGAATCTTAGCTTGAGGTGACTGTGAGCAAACTTACCAAGAGCCTTTTGAAACTCTTCGCTCTTTGATTCCAATTTTTGGAAAGATGAAATAATCGAATCTTCAGATTGGTCATTTAATGAACGTAATCCATCGATGATATCTTGATCTTCATTATCTTCTCTACGAGAGGAAACCCTTTTCTTTATGTTTTGTAGATATTCGTCGTCGATCGAGTAAGGACCGTTTTCAAAAACATAGGATCGAAATTCACGCGTAATATCGTTTAGCAAGAAAGGAATATCCGAAACAGACTCCTGAAAAATTCCAAAACCTTCCTTCAATAAGCAAAACCATGCCCAATCGACTGGTAAATCCTCTTCCTCAGAAGAAAGAATAATTCTCGTTGAAAACTTCTCTGAATGGACTACGCGGTCAACCCGACCAATGCGTTGTTCAATTCGCATAGGATTTATGGGTAAATCAAAATGAATGAAACGATGAGCAAATTGAAGATTGAGCCCTTCCTCCGAACGACTATTACATAAAAGAACTGCTAAGTCATTGCTATCCCTGAAATCATCGATGACATCTTTGAAGGAATCGCAATGATCTAAAGAAAAGGCATTAATGTTTTTTTCTTCAAGGAGTTTTGAAAGTCCATTACGAGCATCTTGATCAGAGCAGAAGACTACAATCTTTTTGCCTTGAGGGGTTTGCTCGACAATTTCAATTACTGATTCTTCAATGGGTTCATAATTCCTCGTCGAAACTAATCCTCGAAGCTTTTGTACCTCATGTTTAATTGAGTCTTCCCTAGAGGTGGGATGTGCTTCTAATTTCGTTAACGCCGTTTTCAGTTGGAGGTTTGTTCCAGCAATAGATGAAGCCAGTTGAAAATAGAGATCAATTAAATCTTCGTGTTCAGAAGCTAATCGCTGAATTTCAATACGCCAAGCATCCAATCCTTCCCACAATCCATTATTCTCCTGGTCATTGATAACTATATCTTCGATGAGATCTAAGCGAGTACTACGAATTGCATGTGGAACATCGTCGACGATCCATTTTCTGCGAGTTCTTTGCATTCTTCGATGAATGCGGTAAGTCTCAGAAATATGTCGAATCAATTGATCTTGTCTGCTTTTTAGCTCATCATCTGATAAAGCCTCAATACCCTCTGTAAAACTAGTGGCAATAGAATCATTCTCCAACAATTCAGTGACTCTGCCCAGTGTCCGTTTTATCGTAAATGATATGTTGGCTGCTTGAAGACTCCGTAGGAATTTTCCAATTTCACGTCGCCGCTCGAAACGATTCATAAAGATTGCTTCTTCTGTGGAAGGATAAATTTCTGGCTCAAGAAGATGTAAAAGCCAAAATAAATCAGAGCTAGAGCGAACAACTGGAGTGGCAGTCAATAAGAGGAGAGAGGTTGCTCTAGAACATATTCGTTTTGCGGCATCAAAAAGATCTTCTTTTCTTAGCCGATGTGCCTCATCGATCACAACAATATCAACTCGTGACGATGTGGATAAAGACGAATGATCCAGAATCTTTACCCTTCTACCTGATAAATGAAAACGGTTTCTTATTTCATCCTCCCACTGCTCAACCAAAGTCTCTGGAACAAATATTGTAGCAGACAATGAACCATCATCAGCGAGAAGTTGATTTAAGATCATTCCTGTCTCAATTGTCTTACCAAGACCAACCTCATCTGCAAGGAGGTAACGAACTCTATGATCCTTCAGCACTTGCTCGCAGACATTAAGTTGATGGTTATATAAAAGAATTCTAGACCCCGCCAAAGCATTCATTCCACCTGCAAGTTGCTTTTGCTCGGCTAAAATTTGAATTAATTCTGACCGGTTCTCAAAAAAGAAGGGGGTTTCCGTTTCGAGATGAGATAATAAACGCAATACATCTGGGTTCTCACAGTACCCACGCAGGTGAAACTCATCTTCACCCATCTGGCAAATAACTCGATTTGCTGGCTTTACATAATATTTTCTGGGAAATACCCCTTCGTTAGTGCAATGGTCAACTCTACCCCAGGTAATGTTTTCATCTTCGAACCAGAAACAAGTAGACTGCATCGGGATAATAGGATCAGTCAAATCCTCAAATCTGACTTCGAAATCTCGAGTTTGTGACGGTGAAATAAAGAAACGAAGGCAAGATTTATCTTTACTTAAGTTCACAATCTCTCCATGCCCCCAATTGGGCAATTTTTTTAGCTGGAATTTTTGTCCTATATTCAACCTACTTGAAATTGAAAGGTGGACTCACTTGTTTGCATTTCTTGCAGAGAATTTCGATACCAACAACCGTTCTACATCCTCTAAAGAGAAGTGCTCTACAGCTATCGTTACCGCAGCAATACGATAGCTTTAGTAATAAATTCTGAGAATCTTCTAAGACTTTAAAATTACTCTGAATTGTTGATAGGTACTCATAAAGAGCAGTTTTAAAATAACTAATGGCACTTCTCTCTGAACAATTCCAGCTCTCTGATACATTCATCGAAAAGCCAACTGTAATGAAAGAAAATTTTCCTGGCTCAAGTTGAGTCAAAAGAAATTCTACAGCATCATTACCTTGCGTATCAGTAGGTTGTATTTTGACCAATAGAGGGAACTTCATACCACACAAAAATTGTGGGCTTCGAAGAGCCTCTATTATTAAATTTTCTATTAAATTGTTTAAACATCAAGTAAGAATTCAGACTGAAAAGATACTAGACTGGTCTTTAGTACATGGGACATTTCAATCTGAAGTTCAAGAAGATTTTCTTTTTTAAGAAGTTCCTTTGCAATTCTTTCTTTGGGCTTTTCAGGAATCAACAACCCTTTATCAAAATTAGAAAAAACTTTCTCGATAACATTCCTATATGCCTTTGTCGTAACATAAGCGTAAATTGCTCTGTAGGAACAACTGTATCTATTTAAATAGTCGATTATTCTTTGAAATACATAGTCTGATTGGTCTACAGCACTTTCCTTGAGTTCGTAATCGTAGCCTAAAATTTCATCTTCTTCCTCAAACTCTTCAGGTACTGGACCATAAAACCCTGAAATTGTCACCGTATGAATTCGCTGATCCCTATTTAGTGCGTTAAGAATAGTTTTCCTAGAAATGGATTTCTTGTAAGGCTTATCTTTTGTGCAGGATAAAAATAGAAGGATCTCTTTCTCTGTGTCGGGTTTAAAGCTAGATGGTACAGAAAAAGAGTCTCTGCTCAAGCCAAGATCAACTCTTCTTGAAGCTACTTTTGCCTCAATAAGTTCCCCAGTTGCTACTTCTAAAGCTCTGTAAAGATTTGATTTGGTATTACGTTTATCAGCAAATTGCTTACAATAATCTAAAATAACTCCTTTTTCAATTGACCTATGTACACTCTCGAGTGACCGAAATTCTTGCTCGAGATTATGCATACTTAGAAATGTATAAGCCTCAGATTTAATTATCCTACGATCAATACCCTTAAAATCATGCCGTTTGTCTCGTTGCTTGTCTACGATGACTTTGTAAATATCCAATAGATTATGCTCTAATGTTCTTTTGCATGCTTTACAGCCACAACCTTGGAGCAAATCATGATCTAAGTCTCTAATACCCACAGGTTTATTTGCACCCAATGTTTCGTGATTAAAAATCGATTGAAATTTCAAATTTGCACCCGCTTGAACATAGGTATTGTTGTCAAATGTATCAACTCCAAGCATCGATAGGATTGGAACTAAGTCCCCCCCTACCCCAAATGCATGGACTGGGCATTGATAATATCTTCCGCCAACAAAATCTCGTAAGGTATCTTTTGCAGCTTTTACTATAGTTGTTACCAATGCTCTGTTTGCTCTTCTGGGAACAAGAGAACCGATGGCGAATCCTATATTTTCATATTTTAGCTCTGAACTCTCAATAGAAGACAATAATTTTTCTACATAATTACAGGTAGACTCGTAATCAATACCATGAACTGCTAGATAAACGAGTGGTTGATAGGAAGATCCCGCTTTTTTTTCAGTAGCAATTTTTTGATATAACCATAAAGCATTTTTAATACTTGTTTCTTGGATTTTAATTAGAGCGGAAGAAGAATAATCAAGAGGAGGTATCGGCTGGTCGAGTGAAGCAATAATGTCACCACCAAGTTTTTTCTGTAACATAAACACCGTCTCTGGAGTTGTTTCTAAATCAAACTTATCTAGATTAAAATCACTGTTTGCTAATAGTTTGAAGCCCCCTGAATCTAGAAAAAAACAAAGATCATAGAAAGGAAGTGCAGGCTCGTTTTCGTAATCAAAATCTCCTTCCTTACCCTCTTTAGGCTCTCCCTGCTCATAAATCTTTTTTCCAGTATTATCTGAAAGTTCTCCACCCATCATCAACCTATCAGCCCACTCTTGTATTGGACGTTGTAACCACAAATCTAATGTATTTTTGCTCTGCGTGTATTCGGTAAAATGAAGAACTTCAGTAAGATATTGTGGGTGTCTCCATTCCCGAGCCATCCAACGCTTCATATATTTATAGTTTGCACCTTGCCTACCGTAACCAGGTGGTCCTGTCATAACGCACATTGCGGGGAAGAACACAGGGGTCGATATCCGACTTCTTCCATTTGGCCCAAAATTTATATAACCAGTACGTCCTCCTAACTCAGTTTGGTGATTAATCTCAAAAGAACTTTGAATTTCTCTGCTCATTACTGAAGTTTGATCACTCGTTGGGTAATTCGATTAAAATATTTGGGTGCCATCTTTTTCGGAACAAACTTATAGGACAAGGAAACTTCCTTCAAAAGAATTTCATGCAAATTATTTTCTGCACAAGATTCGTTCAACTTATTGTGCAAATACTTAATTTTATCACTTAAACCAGAAGGGGCATTTTCGAAAAATTCATGAGACTTGAGAAAAATATTTAGTCTTTTTTCCCCCCCCATCAGAACAAGAACTTGAGAGATAATAAAACATACTTCATTCTTTGTTAAACGTGCATCTGACTTCACTTTCTTAGTTACATCATTTTGCTCATGAATCTGTTGATCTATCTCATTAAATTTCGCATTCTTTATCTTTTCAGACAATAATAACTTTTTCTTTAATTGTTTTTTTCGATCATTGAAACACTTAATTCTTTTCTCAGTACAAACGGGATTCCTAGCATTTAATCCAAAGTCTTGGGGTTGAAATAAAGAAGTACACTGTCGACATGATTTCCCCTCGTAGTTCATCCAAATCATAGATTCTCCCTCAATGGTGGGGATTTCTCTTTTTTTTTCAAATTTATAAAATTTTTGTAAAATTCCACTCCGTGCTTTTTGCTTTAGATTATAACAAGTCCCTTTATCTTGCATACAAAACTCACTCCAACCAACATTTTTTAGGTCTATTTTAAAGTGCTTTTTTTCAATCCAGGATAGCCTCAAAAAGTGAGGGCAACTTGCACCACATGAAGGTAAATTTTCGACATCTAAAGATATACTTTCTCTGCCGATTTTTCTTGTAGTGAAGCTTGGTTTTTTAATGAATTTTATGATCCGCTTGACTTTAGAAATAGTCTCGCTGAGTTTTTTTTGTCCGTTAATCTCTCCATTATAAATTCTCTTAAGAAGCCAAGACCGAGTTTTATGAGCATCAATTTCTGATACAAGAATTGCTTCTGAATATGAGATTTCCTTTGCATTAAAAGAATCCAACACATCCCTGTGTTTTGTTAGTAAAAACCTATTTCTTACGAAAGATGGGTTTGTGCCAAGCTCTCTCGCAACTTTTGTGAAATTCCAATTATATAATTCAATTAAGTTTTTTATAGCAGATGCCTCACTTATTAAATCTACATCTTTTCTTTGCAAGTTTTCGACGAGAGCCATTGCTAGCACTGCTTCTTTTTCTGGTTGCTTATCATGCACAATTGCCGGCATTTTTTTTAAACCTGACAAACTCGCAGCCCTAAATCTCCTTTCGCCACAGATTAACATATACCTTTTTTCAAGTTTATAAACTACAATGGGCTGAAGGACACCGTAGCTTTTTATGCTTTTTGCAAGATCCTCGATTGCAGGTGCATCAAAAAGCTTTCGAGGGTTAATGGGATTTCCTGAGATCCGATTAGTAGGTATATATTTAAAAGTTGATTTTATCATTTATTGAGTCTCGATGGACTTCGAGGTTTTATATTGTGCGATTGTATTAAAAATTTGTCCAGTTCGAACTTTGAACGACAGCGAAGGCGTTGTGAGCGTGAATACTTTCGTGGTTAACAGTTTTAACGCGATAGGAAGTCATCCGTTCATCCTGTTTTAAACGAAGGGCTACATTGCGAACTAAGTCTTCAACGAAGACTGGATTATCGTAAGCTTGTTCGGTGACAAATTTTTCATCCTCTCGTTTTAGCAATGCATATAAGGGTGCGGAGGCAGATTGCTCAGCCATTTCGATTAATTCTTCAATCCATACAAAATCCCACTCTCCAGAGTCAGTTTTTCGGGTGCGAACTTCTATGGTGACATACCCACGTTGGTTATGGGCTCCATATTCACTAATTTCTTTAGAGCATGGGCATAGACTGGTGACTGGAACTTCTACTTTGAGAATAAAGTCATTGTCTGATTTTCCGGACTCTGCGATGAAGCAACAGTTATAATCAATCTGTGCCTTTTTACCTGTTGCTGGTGCTGCTTTGTTTAAAAAGTAGGGGAAGGAAATTTCGATATGGGAACGTTCAGCATCCAACCTCTCCTTAAGTTCATCTAAAATCTCAGGAATATTTTTCATGGTAATTTCACCATGGCGTCGATTGAGAATCTCAATAAATCGACTCATGTGAGTACCTTTGAAATGGTGAGGCAGGTCTACGGAAAGATCTATAGTGGCAACAGTGTTCTGTTGTTTATTATCTTTATCCAGCACGCTGATGGGATAGCGAACATCGCATACTCCGACTCGGTCGATGGCAATGCCACGAGTATCTTCGCTATTTTGAACATCTTTCATAATATTTCAGTATCCATTTTTGGGCTCTCCGCCAAGGGGAACCAATTCACGTGAATTAGGGTCTAGTCGATCGACATCATAAACTTTGTGCATTTGATACCCTGCCCTGAAAGGTGTGCCGTGTTCTTTGACCCAATTAGAAATTGATTGAAGCACAGTCTTACCTCTTTCAGGGTTAGATTTGTCATTAAGAGCGGACCATTCCGGGTGTAACCAGACGGGGACATCAAATTCGCTTAGTGGAATTTGTTTCGCCCATTTCCCGATCGAGTGTTCATCCTCAACAATGATTTTGAATTCACTGGCTTTGGATAAATTTTCTTCTGAGGGTAATTTCCACCATTTTGGAGAAAGTGTGACCCAATCGAAGTCCCCTCTAAAAGGAAATGCTCCACAGGTTTCCACATGAACTGGAATCTTTTCGGCGTGGAGAGCAGTTGTAAGTCCAGAAAGTTCGTGAATTGTAGGTTCACCACCGGTAAGAACAACAAAATCACATTTGGATTCAATCGCTGAAGCAACAAGATCTTCGATTTCCGCTTTTTCAATATTATTTGGGGTATACTCAGGATGCCAAGTACCTGCTGAATCACACCACGGACATTTTACCGGACACCCATAAGTACGAATAAAGTAAGCGGAGCGACCAAGGTGAATCCCTTCACCTTGCCAAGTAAAGAAACGCTCGTGTATGGGTAGTTTCTTCAAGGAGTGAATGTTGCTGAATTCTTGCTATCTTCCAGCAAATGGATCCGCGTGATCCATGCCCTACCCTGAGTTTCTTGGCGCACCATAGTATCAAATGTTTCAAACAAATGTTGGGCCACCCCTTCACAAGATGCTCTTTCAATAAATAAAGGTTTAATTAGTTTCAATTCTTTCAATTCCTCAATTTTAGAACGATGGAGATCATTGGAACTAAATGCACAGGCATGATCGAGGTGTTCATCAATCCAATTCTTAATGTAATGAAGTTCCCCAAAATCAACTACGAATCCGTTTGCATCTAATTCCTTGGATTCGAATGTAATTTGGATTTCCCAATTATGCCCGTGGATGAAGGAACAGTTGCCATTATGGAGGGGTTGCCTATGCCCGAGAGGAATATCACGATAAATTTTTTGACAGGTTAGGTTACTCATAAGTTAATTTTCCATTCGCTCGCTACCATTTCCTCAACGGTAGGTGCATCAGGTGCGTACTCGGTTGGATCCTCGACTCCAGCAAGGTAGAATGCTTCCCTACGCTCAACGCAGGTTCCACATTTCCCACAGTGCAAATCTAGACCCTTGTAACAAGACCAAGTCTTCTCAAATGGCACATTGAGGTCAGAACCAAGTTTGACGATATCCGCTTTGGTAATATCAACAAAAGGACGATGGAGGGAAACTTTTTGCCAATCAGCCATTTCAATCGCCTCTCCAAGAACATCTGCAAATTCAGTCCGACAATCCGGATAGATGGCATGATCGCCCGAATGAGCGGCATAGGCAATTCGATCAAACTTCTGAGAAACCGCCCAACCTGTGGCTACAGAGAGAAGGATCATATTTCGATTGGGCACAACCGTAGCCTTCATATTATCCTCAGCATAATGCCCTTCCGGCACCTCAATATCAGGAGAAGTCAAAGCACTACCAGAAAGCAAATGGGTTATTGATGTGAGATCAGCAACCTGATGTTTGATGCTCAGGGAATCAGCCATAGCTTTAGCCTGAATAATTTCTTTTTTGTGCCGTTGCCCATAGTCAATTGAAATGGCCTTAACATCATCTCCTTCACTCAGCAACTTATACAAAAGTACTGTCGAATCCATACCACCTGAATGTACCACAATTGATTTCACACCTTTATCACAAAACCCAATATTTGGATTTAGCAAGACATTCTAATTAACAATTAGCAAAAGTATTAGTTTTTCGAAGTCTGGCATTTAAAAAAAGTTAAGATCAAGGGAAGGCTAAAACCATGCAGTATCAAATACTAGGTATTTATAGTCGACAAATAAGAGTTAGTTTAAGGCAATGGAAAGATGAAGAACATCCAGAAGTATAAACCTGTTTTAAATGAAATCGGATATTATGTGTATGCTCTGTGTGAGTTAAATGGAGAACAGCGTTCGCCTTTTTACATAGGAAAAGGTAAAGGAGAGCGTTGCTTACAGCATCTTTCACCTTCTGAGGAAGATGAGAAAGGCTCAAAGGTTTTGAAGTTAATTTCCGAAAACAGGTTGGGCATCGATATTTTAAGGCACGGGATCAAGACGGATAAAGAGGCAAAATTAGTTGAGGCAACATGTATTGATCTTCTTGGTGTTGGAAACTTGTCCAACAAGGTAAGAGGAAGCGGTGTGGAAATGGGCAGGGTTTCTATTGAGGAGATTTACAGTTTACGATCAGGCAAAACAGTAAACATTAAACCGCAGCATGCAGGAGTGGCATTTCTATTAAACTCGACTTATAAATCTGGGATGTCGGAACTTGCTCTGTTTGAAGCAACCAGGGGAATTTGGCGAAATATAAGAAGAGGTGAAGATATAAAATTCGCTTACGCGACTTATGGTGGATTGATTAAAGAAGTATACGAAATACACGGCTGGGTACCAGCCGGGACTCAACAATACTTTGAAAGAAGTTTTGAAGCTGAAGACCTAAGCGGGCGATGGGAATTTGTAGGAAAAAAAGCATCCGATGAAATTAGAAAAAAATACATCGGTAAGATTTTAAAAAG
>Ga0209223_10004737_pt1 | contig 12272 bp, 9 predicted proteins | sample COG_06_FD_184750 | JGI IMG/M metagenome (GOLD analysis project Ga0209223, IMG submission 184750) | Pelagic Microbial community sample from North Sea - COGITO 998_met_06 (SPAdes) (version 2) | ecosystem: Environmental > Aquatic > Marine > Neritic zone/Coastal water | place: Helgoland, sampling...
AGATTAATATTTATGGATTACAAGACGAAGTTCCATTAGCAGAGATTTTCCAGAAAATTCTTGCAAAAGAAAATGGTGCAGTTTGCTCCGTGAAGCCTAAAGCTCCAGCTACAGACTTAGAGGCATTTTTCTTTGAAGTTTTTCAAGATTATGATGAAGAACGCGTATATCCTAGTGATATTAAGAAAATCATTCAATGGTATAATGTTTTGGTAAACAAAGGTCTTTTAGTTGCCGAAGCAGCTCCAGCTGCTGAGTCAGAAGCTCCAACGGAAGAAGCAACGCCCACAGAAGAAGCCTAATGAATACGCGAGCCCAACAACTCGAGGCAATCGATCGTTTGCTGACCATCATGGATGAGCTCCGAGAGCAATGCCCATGGGACAGAAAACAAACCTTCGAATCCTTACGTCATTTGACTATTGAGGAGACCTACGAATTGGGCGATGCAATCTTGGATCGTAATCTAGAAGAAATAAAAAACGAACTCGGAGACCTGTTGCTGCATATTGCTTTTTATTCCAAACTAGGAAGCGAAGAAAAAGCCTTTGATATTGCCGATGTAGCGACCAGTATTTCTGATAAATTGGTACACCGTCATCCGCATGTCTATGGAGTCGTTACCGTTCAAGACGAAGAAGAAGTAAAAAAGAATTGGGAAGCCTTGAAACTAAAAGAAGGAAAAACCTCTGTTTTAGAAGGTGTGCCCAAAGGACTCCCTGCGCTAGTGAAAGCACAACGCATTCAAGATAAAGTAGCTGGTGTTGGTTTCGATTGGGAGCATCCCGAACAGGTTTGGGACAAGGTTCAAGAAGAATTAGCCGAACTGAATGCTGAAGTGAAAAATGGTTCGGACAAAACCATTGAAGCCGAATTTGGCGATGTACTTTTCTCAATGATTAACTATGCCCGTTTTCTTAAAATCAACCCTGACACTGCCCTCGAACGCACCAATCAAAAATTCACAAAACGTTTTCAGTATTTAGAAAAACAGGCAAAAAAAGTAGGCAAAACCCTCCATGAAATGTCGCTAGACGAGATGGAGGTTATTTGGCAAGAAGCTAAAAAAGTGGATTAGGATTTTTCAATTATTTTTTATTGATTGTTATTCCCTAAATTCTTAGCATGAAAAAACAAATCTTACAGAACTGCGCAGTTTTGAAGAACAAAAACAAATGTTTAATAAATTAAAATTTTACTTATTAAAAATTTAGAATTACAAAAAATTGTTAGGAGAAATTCTTTAATCTTTACAAAACTTACCATTGTGTTCATTTGGCCACTGGGGATATATTCATATTATAGTTTTTTGAGGCCAATGAATGAAAGCAACGATGACAGTGTATTGAACACAAATTATTTGAAAATTAAAAAAATATTTTTCATCTCGTTATTTCTTAGTATTCTTATTGCCCTTTTTGTCCTTTCAAGAATTATAAATTATTGAGCTTTTAATCAATTAGTTGCTAATGTTTATTAGCAACTAATTATTATATTTCTAGTAGTATAACAATATAACATCAGGAATTATACTGAATCATGGTTTAGAGATTAATAGTGATGTTTAAATAATTGCAAATATCACAATACGTCTTTATTCAAGACACAGAAACAATAAAAAGGCATCATTCTACTTGCGCTACTAGATATAGAGTTTAGTCTTCTCCAACCACTTCGTCAGTATCTTCACTACTATCCGATTCCAAACTTTTCTTCAATTCTCGACTTAGGGTTTTGATTTGTTTTACCTTAGTCTTCCATTGCTCAATTTTAGTAGTGAGTTTTTCAATTTTAGAATTTACATCCTGAACCAAAGGGTTTTCACTAGAAGGATTACTAAAAAAAGCTAAATTATTTTGCAACTGAATCAATTCGTTATTGGATTCCTCTATTTTCTTATTCAACAAGATTTGTTCTTTATTTAAACCATCTTGATTGTCTTTAATTAAGAGTAAGTCGGTTCTAAATAAGACAGCTGATTTTTCTTCTCCTTTCAGAGGCGTATTTTTCCAGAGTCCTTTTAGGAAATCAACATATTCTCTGTGCAAAGAATTTTTCACACCCTGAGAGGGTGTTCCCATTTCATTCCAATGGTTGAATGCATTTTCTATATAAGAAAACAATTCTTCAGTTTCTGTTGGCGCTTTTTGCGATTTAAAATCTTCAAAATAAGCACGTTTCGCTTTTAAAATTGCTTGATCTTCATCGCTATACGCTTCTTCTTTGTTTTTTAAACGAGCAAAATAGGTATCTGTCGCAGTTTTAAATTCTTCCCAAAGTTGATTTGAAAGTTTTCTAGATATTCGCCCTGTTTTTTTCCAGGCAACTTGAATCGCTTTCATACGATCCGAATAAGCACGCCAATCAGAACTTTCTAAAATGGATTTTACTTCTTTAATAAGATTCTTCTTTCCCTCTATATGAGATTTTTCCTCTTTCTTTTGAGTTTTATAGAACTCATTTTTTTGGTGATTGAAGTTTTTTAAAGTTAAGCGAAACTCATTCCAAATTGATTTATTTTGTGCTCTAGGAATACGACCAATGTTGTGAAAATCTTCTTTTAATGCATTAACCTTTTTTAATGAATTTTGCCAAGCATTGTGGTTGCTTGGATGGTCAACGTATAACCCATTTATTGCTTCTAAAATTTCTTTTTTCTTCTTTAAGTTTTCAAGAAGTATAACATCTACATTCTTGTTGTACTCGTTTTTATGTTCGTGGATTTTAGAAGTAGCTTCTTGAAAACGGTTCCAAAGCGTTTCTTTATGCTCTTTAGCAACTGGGCCTAAATCATTTTTCCATTGTCTGTGTAATACATTCAACTCTCGAATAGCTACTATTACATCTGGATGCTCGACAAGGGCTTCTGCTTTTTCAATTAGTTTCAGCTTTTCTTCGTAATTGTACTTGTAGTCTTTTTCACGCAAAGCTCGATCTAAATGAAGGAAATCATAAAAGCGTTCTACATGATGCTTGTAGGTTTCCCATACATTATTACTTTCTGCCCTAGGCACAGCTCCGGCTTGATGCCACTCTTCTTGAAGTCCTCTGAATTTTTTATAGTTATTGGAATTATTTTCACTAATTCCAACCAAGGCTTTTATTTTCTCAATAATTTCCAACCGTTTTTCCAGATTCTCTTTCTGACTTTTTTCTTGGATTTTATAGTGTGCACTTTTGTTTGTTTTGTATTCCCGAATTAGTTGGCTGAATTCTTTTTTGTAATTAGGACTAAATTCAAAATCCAAATCATTCCCTTCTAGTTCAACAAAAGCTTTTCTTTTTGTATCAAATTTAATTCCAAAACGACCTTCAAATTGAGTGATAACCTCTTGAATTTCTTTACCTGTTTTAATCCATTGATCTGAATGAATCATTTTATTTAAAACAGCAGGATAGTCTTCTAACTCAAGCTTGTCGAAGTCAATTTTGGTAACAATAGCATCATTTTCAGACACATTTGGAGATGTTGGTTCACTTTTCTTCTCCTCTTGTGCTGCATTGATTTCAGAAGCTTCTTTGATCCCCTTTTCTTCTAAAGATTCGTTAGGCTCAGTTGATTTTTCCATCATCAGTTTTTTTAGTGCGAACGATAATTGTGCGCAAGTATGTTAATTACGGGCAAAATTTACAAAAAAATAAGCTTAATCAGTTGCTTCGTTCCATATATTCCAAGATTTTTCTGCTTGCTGTTCAAGCATAAAAAGACCGTTTTGGGTTGTTGCTCCTCTCTTTTTTCCCTCTTTTAAAAACAGAGTTAGCTCGGGATTATATATTAAGTCAAACAAAAAATGCTTGGAACTAATCGATTCGTATGGAATCGCTGGAGCTTTATTTACTTCAGGATGAGTTCCTAAGGGCGTACAATTTATAATAAGTAAATGCGCTTGCATTAAATCAGAATCTATTTGTTCATAACCGATCTGTCCTTCTTTAGGATTCCTAGAAACAAACAAAGGTTCGATGTTCTTTTGCTCAAGTACATATTTAATAGCTTTTGAGGCACCACCTGTACCTAATATAAGCGCTTTTGTTGCGTGGTTGCCCCATTGTTTCAGCAAGGCGGCTTTAAAGCCATAGGCGTCCGTATTGTGCCCTTCTGCTTTGCCGTTAGGTAAAAAACGAATTGTATTGACTGCTCCTATTATTTTCGCGTCTTCCGAAAGCTCATCTAGGTATGGAATTATAGCTTCTTTATATGGTATTGTTACGTTTAGGCCGCCTAGATTTTTAGCTTTCAATACCTCTTTAATCAGCTCTATAGATTCTAAATCAAAATTTTCATAAGAACAAGAACTAATACTTTCATTTTTGAATTTTTCGGCGAAGTAAGAACGTGAAAAAGAGTATGCAATATCTTTACCTACCAGCCCATATCGTGTTTTATTTTGCATTTCTTTTTCCATATATTTCTAATAGTGTAACAATTCCAAACCCTAAAAGTATGAAAAGCATTACGTAGATGTTTTGTATTTCGTTTAGATTCGGCCAAATTAATTCTTGCCTGGTGACTTCGGGTTCTATAACCGTTTTGTTACCTGCTAATTTCCAAGGCCAAGTTATACTCAATGAACCGAGAATAAAACCAATTAATAGGGCTGTTATTTTTTTGGGATAATATTCTAAAAGCCAGCGGAGAACTTTTGATAAAACGAGTAAACCGGTTACAGAGCCTAAAGTGAAAACCAGTAATACACCTAGAAGGTTCATTCGAGAAGAATCATCAGTAAAGCTGAAATCAAAAGAAACTATATCTCCAAGTGAATAATAAAGTGCATTTACTGAATCGATTAATAAAAGTGTATAGTTACCTAGAATCAGTATTAAAAATGACCCTGAAAGCCCCGGTAATATCATTCCACTAATGCTAAGCATGCCACATAAAAAAACAAATAACAAGTTGTCGTTTTCTTGCCCAGGAGTTACTAAAGATACAAGGACTCCAAAGCTAGCGCCTAGTATAATCAAAATGTATTCTTTGTAGCTAAACTTTTTCTCCTTAATCCAAATATGAATAACTGAGGCTAGGATCATACCAAAAAAGAATCCCCATACTTGTTTAGGATAGTGCTGAATTAAACGATCTAAAATCAAAGAAGCGCTAAAGAAACTAAGAATTACTCCTGAGAAGAGCAACGTTAAAAAAGAACCATTTACGTAGTTGTAGAACGCTTTAAATTCTGTTTTAAGAAGTAAGGATAAAGCCGTTTTATTGAACTTAGAAAATGAAAAAATAAGTTCTTCATAAAACCCTGCCGCTAAGGCTACAATACCACCCGAAATTCCTGGGATTTTATTCGCTATTCCCATAGCAATTCCCTTGCAAATCAGGATAATTTTTTGGCTGTTACTTTTTTTAAGTTGCATCAGTTTTTTTACTCGAATTTCGTTCAAGGAAATATAGAAAAAGAAATCCGATAATCATCAATACAACAGCAATAACAACTTGAGGGTCTCCTTCGTAATTCCATGGAGAAGCGAATTCTGTTTGGGCACCAATTTTTTTTTGCCAAGGCCATATTTTTGGTAAAGCACCTCCCATAAACCCAATCAGAAGCATTAAAGTACCTTGTTTATATTTATCAAAGAGCCATTTTAGGATTTTGCTAAACGATTTCAACCCAACTAGAATTCCAAGACCAATAACTAAAAGGCGCGAGTAGATCAAAACAAAGTTGTCCCATTCAAAGTTTATGAGGGCAGGAATACTGTTTTTTGAAGTGTGTATTATAGTCTCATATGCACCCAGCAGAATATAAATAAACGAACCTGAAATCCCAGGAAGTATCATGGCGATGATGGCAATCATAGAACAGAAAAAGAGGTATAGTAAACTTACTTCGCCTCCGCTAGGGGTTACTTGTGTTATGCTGTATGCCAGAACAAAACCGGTAATTAATAAGGTTATAGATGTAATTGAATTTGGTTTATTTTGTTTCAGTAATAAAACAATACTGCCGCAAATCAATCCAAAAAAGAAAGCCCATACGGGGATAGGGTATTCTATTAAAAGATCGTGAATAATGCCAGAAAAAAGCACAATACTTGATCCAATACCCAGAATTAATGGAAGTAGAAACCGACCATTTATTTTAATCCAAAATTTGGAAAAGCCTTCTTTTTTTAGCACCAGTAAAGAAGTAAAATTGAGGTTGTCAATAGAGTCGATTAGCTCTTCATAAATCCCACTAATTAATGCAATTGTCCCTCCTGAAACTCCAGGAATCACATCAGCTATTCCCATAGCCATTCCTTTCAGGAAAATACTAAGTTTTGATACAGGTTTGTTTTTCAAAAAATAAAATTAAAACAAGTTGACGTTATTAAATGTCGAAGATCGACTTAAATTCAGGAAACAGATTTAACAATGTTTCTGATGGTACTGTTTTGTTTTTTAGAAGGTTTTGGATAAAATAATCCGCTTCATTTAAACGGCTTAATCTTCTATAGCTTCCCGCAATTCTGAAATCTATTTCATTAGAGTCAGGATAAAACTCTTTTGCTTGATGACCAATAGAAATTAATTTTTCCCATTCATTGAGGAAGATTAAAGTGTTCATCCATTCCAACCAAATTTCGAGTTCGTAGTTGCCCAGTTCAATGGTGCTCTGATAAGCGATTTCAGCTTCGGTATACTGCCCTAGGGTTTGTAATAGCAATGCATTTCTTTTATTATATCCAACACTACTGTTGTTGATTAGAAGCGCCTCTTTAGTAAAGTATAATGCTTTTTCGATGTTCTGCTGGTAAATGTAAAAATCAATTAAAGCGACCCAGCTTTTCTCGCTAGAGGGATCTTCTTTTACAGATTTTTTATAGTATTGAATAGCTAACAAATCATTTCCAAGTAATTCATGACACTTTGCTATTCTCAAATATGCATAAGAACTAGGGTCATCTATTTGGTTAGAGATTTGATAATTTTCAATAGCTTCATTTAAGCGTCCCATTTTTTCAAGGACTTTTCCTTTTTCAATATAGGCTCCAGTAAATTGATCTTCCGAAATGATAGCGAAATCAAATGCACTTAGTGCCTCTTCGTTACGGTTTAGATTTAAATACTGTTTTCCAACCTCATGCCATGCAATTTCATTGTATGGATTTTTCTCTAAAAGAGAATTAAGAACTTCTACAGCTTCTTCATACTCTTTTAGGTATTCTAAACAATAGAGTAAGTTGTAGAGTACTTGATAATCTTCAGGATCCTCATTTAAGCAAAGCTTGAAATTTTCTTTGGCTTTATAATAATCTTCAATAACCATATATTCCATTCCAAGGAGGCACCATATTTCGGTAAGTTCCTCAGCATATTGGAGTGCTTCTTGAAGTAATTCGATAGCAGCTCTATGCTCTTTGTTTTTTGAATAAATAGTAGCTTTTTGAACAAATATTTCTTGGTTGTGTGGATCAAGTTCTTCTATTATTTCTAAAAGCAATTTAGCTTGATCATCTGCACCGTCAAAAATTAGAAGCTCGGATTTTAAGAGTAATAAATCGCTGTGAACAGGATGTTGTTTTGTGGCTAGATGTAATGCTTTTTTTGCAAGATTAATTTCTCCAGAATCTATGTAGTACTGGATGATGCATTCAAAATCCTCAGCATCAAAGTAGTAAACCTCATTCGTTTTGAGCATTTGCTCAAATCTTGGTATTGGTGAATCAGAATTGTCTGAATAAGAGTTCTTCATAAACGGATAACTATCTTTTATTAAAGTTATGGCAGAACACTGCATTTAAATTGCCCCGATTCATATTGTTTTTAACAAAGTAATTAACAGTTTTGATGTTATAAATCATTTAAAACTTCGTTTATAATTGTGCATCCTTTTCTTATTTCCTCTAAAGAAATATTAAGAGGAGGTGATATCCTCACTGCTTTTTTCTCCCATAATAACCAAAATAAAATCAATCCTTTTTCCATGCTTTTTAGAACTACTTGATTCGCAATTTCTTCGCTTTCAAAAAAAGGAGCAAGCATCAGTCCAGTGCCGTTTATATGCTTAATTGTAGGGTGTATTAATAGGCTTCTGAACAATTTTTCTTTTTCTGCAATCGCTTCAATGATGTGTTCAGATTTTATGGTTCTTAGGGTTGCTAGTGCAGCAGATGCAATTACAGGATTCCCGCCAAAAGTTGTTATATGCCCTAGTTTTGGTTGTTCCGAAAGCAATTTCATATATTCAGATGAACTGCTAAACGCTCCAATTGGTAATCCTCCTCCCATTCCTTTTCCCATAACTAAAATGTCTGGAACTACGTCAAAGTGTTCAAATCCAAATAGTTTTCCTGTTCTTCCAAAACCAGGTTGTATTTCGTCTAGAATGAGCATTGCTCCAACTGATTCACACTTACGTTTTACTTTCTTTAAATAATCATTTTTGGGAACTATAAATCCAGCTCCTCCTTGAATTGTTTCAAGTAATACAGCTGCTGTTTGCGTTGTAATTTTTTCTAAATCCTTCTCCTCATTAAATTCAATGAATTGAATTCCAGGCAATAAAGGACGATAAGCTTTTTTTTGGTTCTCTGCGCCTAAAAGACTTAATGCCCCATGCGTACTTCCATGATATGCATTATGGGCTGCAATTAATCCACCTCTTCCGGTTACGCGTTTGGCTAGTTTTATAGCTCCTTCTATAGCCTCAGTACCCGAATTCACTAGATAGGTAACCTTCAAGCTATCTGGCAGCTCTTTCGCAAGTTCTTTAGCTAAATTTACAGCAGGCTCTTGAGCAAATTCGCCATAAACCATAACGTGTAAATAACGTTCACTTTGTGCTTTAATAGCCGCTACAATGTTTGGATGACAATGCCCTAAACTACAAGCAGATACTCCAGCAACAAAATCTAGATATTTCTTTTCATCCGTGTCATAAACATAACTTCCTTTTGCATGATCTATCTCTATTCCGAGAGGGAAGGGGGTCGTCTTTGCTTGATATTTTAAGAAGTCTCTTTGAAGTTCTTTCATTCTTTGGTTATTGTAACTTCGGGTATGTTGGATTTTTCCCCATCATCGTTTTCGAAAAGGTCTTCAAATGTTTCAGGTCGTTCGTTTCTTCTCCAAAGGAACCCTTTCAACTTTCTTAAGTTTCGATCAATTTGTTCTTCTGGAAATACTTCTCCTTCTGGACTTACATAAAATGAAATTTCATTAATTTCATTATTATCAAAAACAATATCAATTGCACTGCAAATGGTTTTATTAATACCGATTAATTCTCCTGCTTCTGAGTACAGATAATAAATTACCATGGTATTTTTAATAACGTCTAAATTTTTTAAAGCTCCTTCTTCAAAATTCCCATAGAGTTCACTTCCTACAATTTGATTATAGCCATCGGCACTCAGGGAGTCTTTTTCAATTATGAATGCATTCCCAAAGATTTGTAAAGAGTCTAATTTTTTCTCACCAGGTTCTGTTAAAAGATGAATAACTTCACCGCTCATTTGACTTGCTCCAAACCACAAAACAGGGTTTCTAGAGTTTTTTTCATCATCGCTTAGAATTTGATCTTCCTTTTTTGATAACGGTCGTTTATGAAGTTCAATTTTACCAATTTGGTCATCTAAGTAAAGTGAATCTGATTTACCTCTAATATCAGATTTTAATATCTTAACCCCATAATATCCTCTCAAAACTCTATGTTCAGGAGGTCCAGTTCCTATAAGGGTATCTGCTTTTATGTATAAAGAATCTTTTTCTAAAATATTAATAGCATATGCTCTTCGAGTAATAATTGCGGAGTCTTTTGCTTTAAATATTTCAGCATAATTCCCTCTAATAATTGAGTTATTAATCGTGTCAGTTATAGAAACATCATTTGTAGCTGCTGCATATTCTCTTTCGTTTTCAAAATATAAACTATCTCCTTTGATGATCTTTTCATTGTAATTGATAAGAGCATTTTCCTTGAAATTTCCTTGTTGTGTGTCTAGATTATAAAACCCTCGCTCACAGTAAATGTCATAATCTTCTCCAATAATTTTAGTTGGACCGTATAAAAAAGCTTTGTTTGTTTCTGTAAAATAATCTAGTTGGGCAGAGTTGACTTTATATTCGGGGTTGTCGATACGAACATTTGAAATGAAACGATACTTTTTTTCATTCATAAAGTATTTTCCTCGGTTACTTTTCAAAACACTGCTGCTATCTACTATCGTTCCCGGGGTTTCGTAGTAGGCTATATTTGCGTTTCTATCCAGATATAGAGTATCTGTCTCTAGAGTCATGTCGGGTTGTTTCAAAAAAACATTTCCCCATGCTATAGCTTGTCCGTTTGCTCCGTCGTACTCAAGATAATCACTTGTCATTCTAAGCGTGTCACCTTGCTTAAAAACCACATCACCACTGGCTTCAAAAAAGTTTTTCTTTGAATAAAAAAACGATTTATTTGATTTTACAAGGGCCCCTTTATGGAATAGATGAACACGTGTTTTTCCTTTTCTTAGTAGAATATTTGCTCCAGGATACAAAGCTTCATCTTTTTCAAATGAACCTGCTTGTCTGATTTCTACAATTTTAGATTCTTGAGCAGATATAGCTCCTGCCCAAAAACTAATTAAGAGGTATAAAACAAGTTTTTTTGAAAATTTCAAGATGTTGATTTAAATTTTCGTTTAACGAAAAATCGTTTGTTTTCGATCGGGTCCTACAGAAACTATTTTGATTGGTGTTTCTAATTCTTTTTCAAGGTAGGCTATGTATTCATTAAATGATTTTGGGAATTGATCTTCAGAAGTCAGTTGTGTAAGATCTTCTTTCCATCCATCTAATTCTATATATTCTGGAGTTACATGTTCAGGTTCAATACTAAACGGTAAATGATCGATCGACCCTTCTGCTGTTTTGTATGTGGTACATACTTTTATAGTTTCAAATCCAGAGAGTACATCTCCTTTCATCATCATTAGTTGAGTAACACCATTAACACGTATAGCATACTTAAGAGCTACTAAATCAATCCACCCACAGCGTCTAGCACGGCCAGTTGTAGCTCCAAATTCCATTCCAACACGTCCCATGGTTTCTCCATCTTCATCAAATAGTTCGGTAGGGAAAGGCCCACTTCCAACTCGAGTTGTATATGCCTTAAAAATCCCAAAAACATCTCCAATAGTATTTGGAGCAATTCCAAGGCCTGTGCATGCACCTGCAGCTGTTGTAGTAGATGAGGTAACAAAAGGATAAGTTCCAAAGTCAATATCAAGTAAAGAACCTTGAGCACCTTCAGCCAATACTTTTTTTCCTTCTTTTAGTGCTGAATGAAGTAAGTTTTCACTGTCAACAAAAGGAAGCTTTTTAAGTTCTTCTATTGCCTTAAAAAACACTTCTTCAAGCACAGCTAAGTCAAATTCAATTTTACCTTCATAAGATCCAAGCATTTTTAAATGCTTTTTCTTTAAATTCTCATATCGTTTTTTCCAGTCGGGTAATAAGATGTCTCCAACTCGAATTCCGTTACGACCTGTTTTATCCATATAGGTAGGTCCAATTCCTTTTAAAGTAGAACCAATTTTAGCTTTCCCTTTTGAAGCCTCCGAAGCTGCATCTAATAGACGGTGAGTTGGTAAAATTAAATGTGCTTTTTTTGATATGAGAAGCTTGTTTGGAAAGTCTATATCAAAGGGCGCTAATTTTTCGATCTCTGTTTGAAAAATAACAGGGTCTATAACCACTCCATTTCCAATTAAATTGAGTGCTGTTGGGTGAAATATACCGGAAGGAATTGTATGTAATACATGTGAAAATCCATCAAATTTTAAAGTATGACCCGCGTTTGGACCTCCTTGAAAACGTGCTATAATATCGTAATTTTCGGTCAGGACATCTACAATTTTTCCTTTCCCTTCGTCTCCCCATTGGAGACCTAATAATAAGTCAATAGACATAGTATGCTAATGTTATATTTATGATTCTTTTTTGGTTCCGTAAAAGTATAAAGAATGATGATGAATATCAACATTAAACACCTCTTCGATTGTTTTTTTTATGCTTTGTATTCTAGGGTCGCAAAATTCTTTTACTTCACCTGTGTCTGTAAGTATGATGTGATCATGTTGTTTATCAAAAAACGATTTTTCATATTGCGCTTGGTTGTTTCCGAATTGGTGTTTTCTTACCAATCCAGAATCAAGTAAAAGCTCGATTGTATTGTACAATGTAGCTCTACTAACACGGTAATTTTTGTTTTTCATCATGATGTACAATGATTCAATATCAAAATGATCATCGTTTTCATAGATTTCATGTAGAATTGCAAAACGTTCAG
>Ga0209223_10004738_pt1 | contig 12271 bp, 1 predicted proteins | sample COG_06_FD_184750 | JGI IMG/M metagenome (GOLD analysis project Ga0209223, IMG submission 184750) | Pelagic Microbial community sample from North Sea - COGITO 998_met_06 (SPAdes) (version 2) | ecosystem: Environmental > Aquatic > Marine > Neritic zone/Coastal water | place: Helgoland, sampling...
CACCATAAAGCCAGAGGAGGTCACAAACCTTATGATGGGTAACAACGACCCAGAAAACTTTGGATTGTTTTATCAGAACCCAAGCACGGTGTCGGAGATTGAGAAGAAAGCACTTGTCAGTGGTGTAATAGGTAAAGATGGAGCTATTAATTCGGACTATATGATAGAGGTAGACGATGCAAAAAAAATAGTAAATGAGTTGACTGGCACGGAGCAAATGGCAACCGTGAGTCAGGTAAACTATCCCGTAATAAAACAAAACATGGCAGGGGCTATCAAGTCTAAGCTTATGACCACCCTGGATAAGGGAATGGTGTCAACAAGTGTACTTATAAACACATACGCAAAGCAAGACGAGGACGGTAACTACTACTACGATACACCGAGAAAAGATGAAAAAGGAAACATTATATACAAGGCAAACGGTAAGGTAGACTTTGGTGGTGTCAATGAAGTAGATTATGTGAACTTATCAGAAATAGAAGGATGGGGAGACGGTGGAGACATAAGTAACCCAGTTATTAATTCTAACATTAAAGACGGAGTGTCTAAAATGTTTTCTGATAATGAAGGTTTAACGGTTACTGGAGCCACTAGAAGCGAAGAGCTTCAACAGAAGTTAATAGAAGGTGGAGTAGGTGCTGAAAAAAATAGTAGACACCTTACTGGTTATGGATTAGATTTAAGAGCAAATGCTGAATCTGAAGCGTTGTTAAAAAAGTTAAACTCTAATGACGGTGAATACATGAAGGAGCTTGGTATAAAGAAAGCGTTTTTTCATGGAGAGGGTGGTAACAAGCACTTACACATTGGATTTAAAAGAGGTGAGAGTGAGGTTGATACAAGAAATAGAGTATACCTTGGGGATGGTGAGTTGGAGTTTGATATGAGTAGTGATAATGAATCTTTTGGTGGTCTTTCAGAGGATGACTATAACAATGTTTATGGTCTTATAGAAAATGAGTTTATGAAGAGGTCTGGTGTTTATGACCCACAGGTGGTCAAGCCTTATGGTGATAAAATGACCATTGACAAGAAGTTAAGTAGACAGAAAAAGGTTATTGATATAAATAAAGCTACAGCTACAAAAGAAGGAATAGACTACAGGATAACTAGAGGGTTAAAAGAGGAACCTAACTACATAGTAGATGATAAGGTGATAAAGTTTTCTGGCGGTAATGACCTTAGCATAAAGACGCTAAAAATATCTGAAGGTGATGGTGCAGATGAGGTTCAAGTTTTTGGTTTAGTAAAGAGGGATGGCAAGCTACAGGTGCGGTTATCTACGGATGGGGAGACATTAAGCGAAAGTAGAACGATGGTTAACAACTACATTAATGCACTTACCGAAGATGTTTCTCAGGATGAGAAGCAAGATATACTGAGGGCAATAAGAAGGCTAGAGAAGAGTGAAGAGGTTGGTTCAATATCTACAGTAAAGGAAGAGGAAAAAATAAACAAACTAATAAAGGAAACTCAACTAAATCCTGAAAAAGACTCAGACGGTGTAGTTACAAACCTTAACAGGTCGTTAAAAAATAAGCTTAGAGAAAAAGGTTATGTTATTAGTGGCGGTTTAGAAGATTTTATTGATGGTAGTAATTTAAAAGACGAAGCCATAGTAAACGAGATAACACAAAAAGTAATAACGGACAATATAAATAAAGTTGTAGATGAATACGGCCGTGAAGGGAATCAATTTGAGTTTGACGATAACGGAAATCTAATAAAATAAATTATGCCTGAAAAGAAACTAACTCCAGAACAAGTAAAGCAACTAAATGCTAATGCAGCTAAGATGGATGAGCAAGGTTATTCTCTTGATGAGATTACAACTATGGCATCTGATTATTTCGATAAATTTGCAAGAGAGGAGGCTGATAATGGAAATTTTACCGAAGGTTCTGGAGAGCAACAAGAGCAGCCTACAGAGCCTTTAAAGAAGCCTTATAGTGATTTCTCTTGGGATGACGGAACCTCTAAACCAGCATTAAAAGTTACATCGGCTAAAGAGGAACTAGATAGTAAACCAGCAGAAATTGAAACTCCTTTTCAAGAAGCTTTAAATAAAAGGATTAATGAAATGGGTGGACCTGTGGATATTCCTGAAGAAGAACAGCTTGAATCACTATACATTGTAAAAGATAAGAACCAAGAATTAGCTTTATCTACAGACCCACAACAAGAACTAAACAAAGATGTTTCTGGAAAAAAAATAGAAGCACAAGAGCGTCTTGATGAGTTATTGTTGAAGGAATTTCCAATTGAGGTAATCAACCCTGGTGGTCGTAACGTATCACCAACCATAGAAAACGCAGAAAAACTAACACAGTTAGACCCTGCTTTTTCTAATTTTATGTACTCAAAAGCATTAAATCAACCAAATTTTTATGACCAATTAAAGAAGGGTCAGGTAACTGATACAGAAAAGTACGATATACTTTCTGAGTATAATAACATTAAAACACAAAATAGTTACAACAATTTACAGGCTACTATAAACAAAAACGATAAGCTAGTAAAAGAGATAGATAATTCAATAGAAAAACAAAAAGAAAGTATGTTGTCCACCCCATACTTTATATCAGACTTGGATGGAAAGTTTTCTATTGGAGAAATAAACTCTCCCGAAGAGAGGGAAGAGGCACAAGCTATGTACGATGAATTAAGTTCTTTGTACAAGAACAAAGAAAAGCAATCTACAAGTCCTAGGCTTAGTAGTGAATATATAGATTTTTTAAACGCAAGTGCCAAGCAGGAGGCACTAGAGACTGGAGAATACGAAAACATACATAAAAAAATAAAAGAAAATCAGCTGTATGCTGAAGAGTTAATGGATGGTTCTTACGAATCATTTGCAAAAGATTTTGGGGCTAGGGGTGTAAATACTGTTTCAGGTTTTATTGCTAATACTATGGCTTTTCCAGCATCTCTTGCTAGTTCGTATAGGTCTATTACTGGAGCAGACTATAAGTATGGAGTTTCAGACATGGTAGTAGACTGGGCAGAACGTGCAGGTAGTCCAATTGTGACTTCTGAACGAAGTTTTGCAATGAAGGACCCACTTACTGGAGAAACAAGATACGATGCTGGGGACCTTGTCTTATCTGTTACAGACCAGCTAGGGCTGTTTCTTGGGTTAGCAGTCGGCAACAAAGTTGCTGCTTCAAGACAGCTTTATAAATTATCAAAGATTGGTGTAACGGGTAAGAGAGCTGCTGAAGCTATGAAAATATCTCAGAGGTACAACACACTTATTACTGGTACTATGGCTAGTCATACCCACACCTATAGAGAGGCTAGAGAAATGGGTCTTAGAGGTAAAGATTTATTTGTGTACACCACATTTATGTCAACACTAGAAGGATTTTCAGAACTTGTTTTTCCTAACCAAGGAATATTTGGTAAGGATTTAAAAGATATTGGACTCAAAGCATTTATAAAAAACTTAAGTAAGGGTAGAAGTGTAGCATTAAAAGACTCATTTAGACAAATACTTGAAGCTATGGGTAGCGAGGCTGCTGAAGAGTACCTAGTGCTTCTTGGTAAAATGGCAGAGACCGCACTTATAAGTTTAAATAACGATAACATCGAAACATACATACCTGAATTTGAAGAAATTATATCAACAGGTGCTATAGCAGCAACAATGTCTGGGGGTTCAACAGCAGGTATTCAGACATACCAAAACATTACTGGTGCTAAAAGAAAAGAGGTAATGAGTTATGCTATCTCTAAAGGTACGGAGGTTGACTTTAATGGGTTAACGGAAGCGGTTGAGCAACAGGTTAAGCAGGGTAATGTATCTGCGGCAGAAGCAACTATATATCTTGCTCAGGTCCATGAAGCTAATGATTTTGGAAAATATATACCAGACGAAATTAAAGGTAGGACTAGGCAAGACCTTTTACCAATAGCTAAAGAGATAGACAGTCTAACAAAGCAATCTAAGGAAAAAGAAGGGGCTGCAAAAAAAGCTCTTCAGGAAAGAATAAAAGTTCTTGAGGGATACATGGAATCTAAAATACAAAGTTATCCAGCTGATGCCTTCATCAAATCAACTAGAGGACCAATAAAAGAACAAGCAGAGGCAACAGAAAAAACCACAGAACAACCAGCATACGACAAGCCAACAGTATTTACGACCCCAACAAGTGAAAGGTATGGAACAGTAAACAGGCAAGACGGTAAAGGTGGTGTAGTTCTTACAGAAGAGGAATACAACAATGAAGTCTCTTTGTTTGAACAGCAACCAACATCAACTACAGAAACTACTACAGAAGAAAGTAAAGACGAAGTGTCTGGTTATGTAGATAAACTTGTTGAGGACCTAGAGACCGAAACATTTGGAAATAAAAAGGTGGTTGACGATATCTTGAGCAAGATGAATGATGCTGAGTATATCAACGATGAGGATATTGATGGAGGTATTAGTGCTATTTTTGATGAGATAGACAGGGTTAACAATCTTAACATATCAGAAGGAGCAAAGAAAAGAATAACAGAAGAGCTATATAATGTTGCAGAAGAATTAGATAATTATGAATTTAGAACAAAGACTACTACTAAAACAACTACCGCAGAAACAACAGATACAGGTGGTAAAGAATCTACTAAAAAAGTACCCAAAAAGAAAACCAAAGCAGAAGTAGACGGTGTATCTAGTGAGATAACCCTTAACGGTGATGGTACCGTGTCTATAACATCTACCAGTCAAACTGGAGTTAGAACTGGTACTACACAAGAATTTACATTCCCAGAAGAGTTTTTATTCGTAGATGAAAATGGTGATTTTTCAGCTGTTCAATTAGAAACCGCTGACGGTAAGAAGGTGGTTATAACAGACCCTAACATCGGCATTGACTTGGCTTTAAGTAATATGGGTCCTGCCACTGTGGAAGAGGTTAATGAAGAGATAAGGTACGTCAAAGAGTCTGCTCCAGTTGTAGAAGAAACTGTAGAAGAAACTGTAGAAGAAACTGTAGAAGAAACTGTAGTAACAGAGGAAACTTTTGAACAAAAGGAATCTGAAATAGAGTCAAGGAGACAAGCAGAGCTAGAAGCCAACAGTAAGTTTACAGGAGAAAAAGTAGTAGCGGACCAAATAAACGCTAAGTATGACTCAGAGCTGAATAGATTAAAAGCTCAAGAAAATCAAAAAGAAGAGTCCAAAAAATCGGAAGAGTCCAAAGAAAAGACAACAGATACAACAACAGATACAACAACAGATACACAAGAGGCTACTGAAGATGATTCAACTGATATAGAACAAAGCCCAGAGGCTTTGGCTGGGATACGAGACATGCTAGGTCTTGGTAAATCTAAAAGAAAAGCATCAAGAAAGGGTAGAACTAAAAAAGATAATCAAAGACTAGATAAGGTTGAAAGAGCCGTTGACTTACTTGAACAATCATTAAGTAAGGTAATGCCAGGTATAGTTATTTCTGTAGCTGAAGACTCAGGCCAGTTTGCGTTATTTGCTGACGAGCAGAAAGTGAAGAAAAAAAATAGGTCTCAGGGTCTTTTTACTCAGGTAGACGGGACTTATGTTATTGTATTAAATCCAGATTCAACTGATGTAACAACAGTATTCCACGAAGGACTACATGCTGCGTTAAGAGCGTCTGGACTATCTGAAGCAGAGGCTAGAGCTGTAACAGGTAGAATGATAGAAGCGGTAAAGAAAACTGCAACTAAGAGACTACAAAGGGAGCTTAAAGGGTTTACCGAAATGTATGAAACCCGTGAACAAAACGAGGAGTATATAGCTGAATTAATCGGTATACTAGCAAACAACTACAATGAGCAAGACAATGAAACCAAAAGTATAATTAGAAGGTGGTTGCAAAAACTAGCTGATATACTTGGTTTAAAACCAAAAGGAGTTCCATTATCTAGTGTTGGATTAAACAACACAGATGCCGCAACAGTCAACATGTTAAACGTCTTAGCCGAAAAAATGAGTAGGGGTAAGGCGCTTAGTAAGGAAGATGTGACAGCGTTAAGGATGGGTGGTCCACTCACATCACGGCAGGTTATGGCTGATATGAGAATGGATGAGGAACAAGGAGGCTCTGGTCAAGTAGGTAATTTTAATTTTAAAAGAAAAAAATCAAAAGCTCCAAGCGTAGAAGATGACACTAGAAGTTACGCAAAAAACACTATTCAGAAAGACTTAACAACATACGCAGGGCAAAATTTTCTTACTAACATGTATGATTTTACTGATTCAGGTAAAAAAGATATAGGGGGTGGTATTGTGTTAGATTTGTATGGGGGTAAAAATTATCCTGCTTTAATGATGGAGAGAACAGGAACTAAATTCGGAGAGGTTTCTAACATAGCTGCTTTTAATAGTAAAGAAAATGCTGAAGGGTTTATTAAAAATGCCATTGATGGCAAAGCAAATCTATTTGCTCCCCATGTAGGAACTAAAGAAGGCTCTTGGCAGTTTCAACAAAATATTTTTGAGCAATTAGTTGAAAAACTATTAGATAATAATGTTATAACGAATGAAGAGTTAATTGAAAGCTTCAATAGCGGATTAAATAGTAAGGATGGTAAAGAAGCTTTAAGAATATTTAATGAAAAAAATAAAACAAACCTTACTAATTTAAATGACTTTATAGAAAATCCTAAAAAATTAGTTGAACTGTTAGATATTGATAACAATTATTCAGCAGATTTAAGGAAGATATTAAATGATAAAATAGCTGCTAATAAAAAAGTTCAGAAATTTTTAGGTGTTACAAATAAAATTGAGTTTGCTGAATTACTTGAAGACCCTATGAATGTGGGAAGTAAACCTTTTGATTTAATTGGTCTTATAGAATTTGATAACACTACTTTTGAAAAACCCTCAAGACCAAAGAAAGGGGATGCTGATTATCATCCTTCTTTTGCGTGGACAGTAAAGGCAAAAATAAAAGCTATTGTTCAACCTACTTACTTTTATCAAAGCACTGAATCCACCGACTCTTATACTAAGTTCAATCAAGATGGAGTAGTTGTTTCAAGACTAACTGACCTTAAAGATTCCAAAGGAAGGTCTTTAGAAAAGTTATATAAAACAGCTCTTAAAGACACTAGAAAATACAAAATAAACGAACAAGGTAAAAAAGTAATAGAATCAGGTAAAGCCCCATTTGATGGTACATTTGAAGATTTTCAAAAAAGTAAGTTTAAAAGCTCAAACGTAGCGAGTAGCGCAGGTTCACTTCCTAAAGTAGCTACTGTAAAACCTATAATACGAAAACAAAAAAGAATAGATAGTGCTTCTAAGAAGTTAAAGACATTATTTGACAGAGACAATGTCCAATTAACAATACCAGAGGCTAAAGAAATGGTTGCAGAGGTTTATGATTGGACAACATGGTATGATGAATTATCTTCTTATGTTAATGATTTGTTTGGTGAATATGGAGAAGATGTTTTATCCATACTACCACTTTCTTCAATGGCTGCAAACAGTGCAGCAACAGTTGGGATGGCTATAAATAATGTTGAAAGAATTTACAAGGGTGATAAACCTAAAGGAGTAGCTGAATATTATGGGTATGTCACAGACTTTTTAGAAGGAAAAGGGATTAAGTCGGATAAAATGTATAATTTTTTTAAGGCTTTATCTGGAGATAAAAATGCTGTTGCTGTTGACATGCATGTTTACTCAATAATAATGGGTAAAGACCCAAACAAAAAACAAGTTAATCCAGCTAATAAAAAGGAGTTTGATAGAGCTAAAGAGTTTGTTAATACTTTAGCAACAGAATTGGAATTAGCACCAAGAGAGGTGCAAGCCGCATTGTGGGCATTAAATATATTAAGAACAGGAGGTAAACCAGATAGTTATGAACAATATTTTGAAAAACAAGTTAAATCAAAAAACCTTGAACAAAGAATCGAAGGGTGGAGAAAAGAAGGCTATAAACCATTTTCTGAGATTCGTAAAACAAAAGAGCAGCAAATAAGCGAAGAAAATGCAATCAGAAAACAAAAAAGAAGGACAAATAAGGATTTAAAAAATAATTGGCTACCCACTCCAATAAAAAGCATGAGGAATAGCACAATTGCAAAATCAAAAGAGGTGATGCAAAGGGCAGCTATAAAATTGTTAAAGGGTGAAATAACTCAGGAAAAATGGGTAGAGGTAAGGGAAAAAAACAGCCCAATCAACAAAATAGGAAATTTATTTCAGGCTTCCACCTTAGAGCATATGAATATTGCGTTAGGTAAAAAGGTAGACAAATTAATGGCTCCTGTTCCAAAAGACATAATTAAGCGTGTCGGTGCCAGACTTGATATACCATCATATCTTGACCATAATGCTTGGGTTGTTACACTACATGATGGTAAAGGCCCAGTTATTTCATACAGAAATGCAGTAAGATTGAAGAATGTGGAGTTTGTTACAAACCCAAATTCGGCTTTAATGATTGCCTCTGGATTAAAGGATAAATCTACATTTGCTAGAATGGTCGGTGAAATGGTCGATATACCAGGGAATACAGCAGAAGAGCAAGGATTGGAAGCACAGTTTATGATTGAAGATATCATGAACAACAAAGAGTGGACACAGGTAGGTATGAATCCATTTAGACAGAGTTGGTTTTGGAATAGAGAAAATGGTAACCCAGTTGTTGCTGCTGATGAGATTATACAAGTGGGTGGTCTTGTTTATGCTAAAAATATTACAGAAGCAAGTCCAAACGATAAAAGGTTTGAGGTTAAGGGTAGACTCGAACCCACAACAAAAGATGGTAAAACAAGTTATAAACTAAACCAAAGAGATTTTCCTGATGAAAGAATAACAGACCCTGAAGGTAGGACAGTTAAGTTTAGTAGGACAAAACCAAAAAGCAACATCAAGGATGTCTTTGAGTATGGTTTTAAAAAGGGTTTTTCAGCCATATCTATTAAGAGACATCTAATTAAGTTAGGGTACACTAAAGAGGAGGTTGACTCTGGAGCTTACGATGCTGAGAAAGTTTTTAATAAAAACGGTAAAAAGGTATCTGTATGGTTAGGTTGGATAAGAAGAAAGGCGTTATCGGCTAGAAGTTTCATGCCTAAGACCATGTTTATGGCAATGGAGGTAATGAACTCATCAATAGATGCAGAGTCATCGAGAGCAAGAAAAACAGTTAATAAAGTAATATCTATAATAAATAAACTAGAAAACGAAGAGCAAAAAGAGAGGGCAGAAGAACTTTTAAATAAGTACCTAACTACAGGAGGAAGGGTTGGTTCTGAAGAAAAAGCAAAAGTATTAGCTGAATTGGAGAAGGAGTTTGGTTCTGTGGGTATTAATATAGGTAGCTTGGCGTTTCAAATGAGAACACACATAGACAGCCTAACAGAAAAACTAATTGCATCTGGAATGATAAAGGCAGATGAATCTGTACAAAACATAAAAGACAACATAGGAATCTACATGAATAGGTCGTTTGAGGTTTTTGACAATAAAAACTGGAAAAACATTGTAAGCCAGCAGGTTATTGATGAAGCAAAAAACTATCTAAGAATATCTTTTGAAAAACAGATGTTAGAAAAAAATGCATTCAGAAAGAATGTTGAAAATGATGCAAAAGAAAATGGGGTATCTATAGATGAGCAGATTAATATACTGGTTGATAATAAAGTAAACGAAATATTAAGTAAAAGTGAGGCTAATGATTATATCAGCCAAGTAACCAGTCAAAAAAAGATAGGTGCGCAAAACTTAACTGCACTGCAAAGGAGAAAAGACATACCATTAGAGATACGGGCATTGATGGGTGAATATTCTTCACCATCTTACAACTACGCAATTAGTGTCTATAAGATTGCAAACCTTGTAGCAAAGCAAAAATTTCAAAATACTTTAATTCAACAAGCAAAGGGTGTATGGTTATTTGAAAAAGGTCAAATAAAGCCTAGTGATTATGAAGAAATAAAGGGTGAATCAATGGGGCCTCTACAGGGATTGTATGCACCGCCAGAAGTTATAAGTGAATTTAACAACGCTTTTGACCCGAAAGAAATTAGTAAAAGGCTGAAGGTTTGGCTTACACTTGTTGGTTTGGTCAAGTACAGTAAGACTATACTATCTTTTGGCACACACTTTAAAAACGTATTTGGTAACCTGTACTTTATGGCTCAAAACGGATACCTATTTAAGTTTAATGAATTTCAAAAAGCTTTTGATTTACTAAAAAACGATTTTAACGGAAAAGCGACCATAGAGATGCAGGAAAAGCTAGACGAATATGTCAGGGCTGGATTCATCGGTCAGGGTGCAAGTATAGGTGAAATAAAAGCCATGTTCAAGAGTACCACTGGTTCGTTTGAAAATTCTTTAGAACAAAGAATAAGTAGAAAATCTGCGTTAAAGAGTAGAATTTTAGCAACTAATATCGCTAAAAAAATAAAGCGGTTTGGTAAGGGAGCGCAACAACTATATCAGTATGAAGATGATATGTTCAAGATTGTAGCATACGAAGCGGAAAAGAAAAGGTATTCCCAAGCAACTTACGGCAAGACTTATGATAATTTGAGTGATTTTGAAAAAAGCAGTATAGACTCAAAGGTTGAGGAGATTGTTAAAAATATACTACCTAATTACGGTAGAATAGGTGGTCTTGGAAAATTCTTAAAAGGATTCCCAGTAGCTGGAACATTTATATCGTTTCAGTTAGAGTCATACAGAACCGCTGCAAATACGATTACCTTAGCAACTAATGAAATTTTGTCGGAAAATAAAGAAATAAAAAAGATAGGTGCAAAGAGGTTGGCAGCTACTATAGGGGTTCAAACATTTAAATTTGCAGTGGAAGCGGTCGCTACTGGATTAGCTATATCCGCACTGTCTGAAATGGGTGGTGATGATGATGAAGAAGATGACAATGTGATGGATGCTGTAAAAAGTTTTCTACCTTCTTGGGATAAAAATTCTCAGATTATATTGTCCGACTTAGGTAATGGTAAATTCAAATACAGAAGTATAAGCGCATCTGACCCATACGGGACACAAGTAAGGGTGTTTAAGGCAATATATAATTTAATTAAAAATAGAGATGTAGAAAGTGCTAAAAACGCATTATATGAGTCTGGTTCATTATTAAGCCCAGACATACTACTTACAAAAGTAGTTGAAATATTAAATAATGAAAACTCATACGGTGGTAAAATATATAACGAAGACGCTGACAATAATTCTGAAAAAACATGGAAGGCATTTAAATACCTATGGCAAGCGTTCGAGCCAGGAACAATGACATCAGTTAAAAAAGTTGTAAACCCTTTACTTGATTATAAAGAACAGAATATTGATGATAAAATAACACTAAATCAGCTTGGTTTTGATACTGCTGAGGAGTTGTTAGGACAAGCAACTGGTTTTAAAGCTCATACTGTAGACGTATCAAAACAAGCTTATTATAAATTTCAAGACATAAATGAACAGGCTACTAATATTAAACAAGCCTATTACACAGAAAAACGTCAATTTGAAGATGGGAAGATAGACCAAGAAGAATACGATAAATTAACTGATAGGCGTGAAAAAGAGTTGATTGATGTATACAATAAGGCTATAAGTGTTTACAAAAACGCAACTATACTGGGTGTTGAAAGTGACAAACTAAGTGAGTCTATGGGAGTTAGTGGAAAGAATAAGTATCCTATAGCTAAGAAAATTATAAGACAAATTGTTACGGGAGAAATAACTGACACTTATTTAAATTAAAAAAAAAGGGGGTGTACTATGATATGAACATAACACCCCCCTTTAAACCAATTCACCAAAATCAATACGCAAATATACATATATATTACATATACATATGCGTATAGCATAATTATTTATCCATCGCAGCTAACACAGTTTTCATCTGTGGCACTCGCTGCAATATCCCCCCTAAGTACAGACTCGGTCCTCACATAGTAAAGGGTCTTTATACCTTTCTTCCATGCGTCAAGGTGTACCCTGTTAATAAACTTAGGGTCAACCGTTGATGGGAACGCTAGGTTAAGGCTAACGCTCTGGTCTATATACTGCTGACGTATACCAGCCTGACTTATAACCTCCAGCTGATTAATCTCCTTGAACGTCTTGAACACCTCCTTGGCTGGAATCTTATGCTTGCCAAGAAGAATACTGTCCAACTCCTTGATACCCTGCACAGAACCACCGTCCTCAAGAATCTTGTTCCACACCTTGTCGGTGTTTAGGTCGTGATACTTAAGCAGCCTTTCTAGGCTAGGATTTTTTCTAATAAACGTACCCTTGAGTGAC
>Ga0209223_10004744_pt1 | contig 12264 bp, 16 predicted proteins | sample COG_06_FD_184750 | JGI IMG/M metagenome (GOLD analysis project Ga0209223, IMG submission 184750) | Pelagic Microbial community sample from North Sea - COGITO 998_met_06 (SPAdes) (version 2) | ecosystem: Environmental > Aquatic > Marine > Neritic zone/Coastal water | place: Helgoland, sampling...
ACTTATTTTCATTCAAAAGAGTCTCAATTTGGATTCTTTCTTTGAGTGTAAGTCGACCATTTTTTTTACGTAACATAATTACAAATCTATTAATTTAGATTTGTTGCGTTAAGTTCTTGAGTACGCACCAGTTTTCAGAGTCTCTGCTGTATCCTGCACCCCAGGTAGTGTCAATCAGTTTCCATTGGTTGTTAATATACACAGCATTCCATGCATGTTTTCCGCTTAAAGGTAATTTGCCTATTTGAGAAAATGGACTTCGGCTGTAACCACTGATAATTTCACATCTGATGTTTAGTATATCACAGACTTCCTTGAAAACCATAGAATACCCTTCACAAACGGCTCTTTTTTCTTGTAATGTTTTATGAATGATTTCTAAATCTCGCGCTCTGATTTTCTGTTCTAGTTCCTCCTTAGAACTATACCGTAAACTATAGTTGGTAGCCCCATAATTCAATTCATTGATATTGTAATCTATATGATGGGTTAGCCAAATAAATAATGCTCGTGCTTGATCGGTTTGATTTTTGAAATCATCAGAAATATGTGTAGCCAATACCTTGGCATCAGAGATACCACTGCCGTAACTTAAAGCAATCTCATCTACTTTTTCAAACTTTTGCGGGTAGGAATGAAGCACTACAAAGAGAGATAAAAATAAAAAAGACTGTTTTGCATTTCTGAAAAACAGTCTTTGTATGTGTTTTGAAAAGAACATTAACTCAGTGTATTGATCGTTTTTCTGATGGCAACCAAATTACCCAATAAGCTTTCCAGATGCTGTAAATCTAACATATTTGCACCGTCCGATTTGGCGTTTGCAGGATCAAAATGTGTTTCGATGAATAATCCATCTACACCTGTTGCAATTCCAGCTCTGGCAATAGTTTCAATCATGTCAGGTCTTCCTCCCGTAACACCACTTGTTTGGTTGGGTTGTTGCAAAGAATGTGTTACATCTAAAACCGTAGGAGCAAAGGCTTTCATTTCAGGAATACCTCTAAAGTCAACAATCATATCTTGGTATCCAAACATAGTTCCTCTGTCCGTAATCCAAGCTTTGTCATTTCCACTATCGATTACCTTCTTAACGGCATGTTGCATAGCACCTGGACTCATAAATTGTCCTTTTTTCAAGTTTACCACTTTTCCTGTTTTAGCGGCAGCCGCTACCAAATCAGTCTGACGAACCAAAAACGCTGGGATCTGCAAAACATCAACATATTCGGCTGCAATCGCCGCATCTTCATTTGTATGAATATCTGTTACTGTAGGAACGTCAAAAGTTTCAGAAACTTTACGCAATATTTTCAAGGCTTTTTCATCACCAATTCCAGTAAAACTATCAATTCTAGAACGATTTGCTTTTTTAAAACTTCCTTTAAAAACGTAAGGAATTTCTAGTTTATCTGTGATGCTTACCACCTTTTCAGCAATTCGTAAAGCCATATCTTCTCCTTCTATGGCACAGGGTCCTGCTAAAAGAAAAAAGTTACCACTGTCTGTATGTTTTATTTTTGGAATAAGATTTAAATCCATTTGTTTCATTTTTTTACAAAGATAGGTTTTCAATTAGCAACTCGCAATTAACAAAGTGTAATAGAAAACATGTATTGTTGGGAATTATTCGTTCTCAGAATTCATTCCGGTGTATTCAATGTTTTTTTAATTCATAAGATTTATGTCAGAAACAAGAATAAAGATTCAAGAGTAAAGATTATTTTTTAACTTACCTGCTACCTGCTACCTGCTACCTGCTACCTGCTACCAAAACCCTATTTCGCCAAATCATAACTTCTATCCCAGTCTTTCCAAACAACTTCATAGCCTTGGTTTTGAATCATTTCTTTGATTTCGTTGGTAGAACGTTCGTCAGAAATTTCAAATTGTTCTAAAGATTGTGGTTCAACAGCATAACCACCTGGATTCGTTTTGGACTCTGCGCTGATAGAAGTAATGCCTAATTTGATGATGTTATTTCTAAAGACTTCATTTTCTCTAGTCGACATAGATAATTCTACATCTTCATCTAACAGTCTGTAGGCGCAAATCAATTGTACCAAATCAGAATCAGTCATTTCTACCTTAGGTTGTACATCACCTTGATGAGGTCTCAGTCTAGGGAAAGAAATGGAATATTTTGTTTTCCAATAGGTTTTCTGCAAATATTTTAAATGCAATGCAGTATAAAAACTATCCACACGCCAGTCCTCTAGGCCAAATAAAGCACCAATTCCAATTTTATGGATTCCTGCTTTTCCTAATCGATCGGGTGTATCCAATCGGTAATCAAAATTCGATTTTTTTCCTTTGGGATGATGCGTTTTATAAGTATCTTTATGATACGTTTCTTGGTATACTAGTACTGAGTATAATCCTGCATCAATTAGTTGTTCGTACTCATGCTGGTCAAGCGGCTGTACTTCAATAGTAATATTTGAAAACTCAGAACGAATCAAATCAATCGCGTGCTTTAAATATGACACACCAACTGTTTTGTTAGCTTCTCCAGTAACCAATAAAATATGATCGTAGCCTAGCTTTTTAATATAGGCTACTTCCTGTAATATTTCTGCATCAGAAAGTGTTTTTCTTCTGATTTTATTCGTCATGCTAAAACCACAATAGGTACAAATATTCTGACATTCATTGGATAAGTACATCGGAATGTACATTTGAATGGTATTCCCAAAACGCTTTTTTGTAAGGGCATGACTTCTTTGTGCCATTTCCTCTAAAAATGGTTTGGCAGCCGGAGAAATCAATGCTTTGAAATCAGAAATATCAATCTTGTCTTTTCTTAAAACACGTTCTACATCAACCGATGTATATTGATAAATTTCCTTTTCTAGTTGATTCCAGTTGTATTGTTCGAAAATAGCTTGGAAGCTATTTTTAGCCATTGGCTTTTGGTCTTTGGCCTTTGGTTTCAAATCTTCCATTATAATTTAATTTTTTGATGAAAAGCATTTAACATTTTTCTAATGCTTATTAGCTCTTCGTTAATCTTATTAAAATCATTTTCATTTAAATATTTTATATCGAAAGAAAATCGAATTAAATATTCAGTTTCAGCAGCCGATCCAGAAGCTATATTTATAAAATGAGCAAATTCCTTTTGAGAATGCCTGCCAGATCCTTCAACAATATTTGTAGGGGTAGACAGTGAAGACCTGCGTAATTGAGAAGTAATGCCATACATTTCTTCTTTAGGGAAATATTTAGTCACACCATAAACTTCTAAAGCTAGTTGATGCGATTTTTTCCAAATTTCATATTTACGATAATCTCTCATAGAAATACTTGCTAATGACTAATGACCAAAAACTAAAGGCAATTAATTTAAAAAACTCGTCAATGGACTACTTGCTTCAGCATGTTTTTTGATGCTTGCTAATTTTGCATTGTAAGCCATTCTTCCTGCTTGTACTGCCATTTTAAAAGCCTTTGCCATTTCTGTGGGGTTTTCTGAAACTGCAATAGCAGTATTTACCAATACCGCATCCGCACCTAATTCCATTGCATAGGCAGCATGAGAGGGACTTCCTATTCCGGCATCTACGATGACAGGAACATTGCTTTGCTCAATAATGATTTCTAAAAAATCCACTGTTTTGATTCCTTTGTTTGTCCCAATTGGAGCTCCTAAAGGCATGACGCATTGTGTTCCAACTTCCTCTAGCCTTTTACATAAAACTGGGTCAGCGTGAATATATGGCATGACTACAAAACCAAGTTTCACCAACTCTTCCGCAGCCTTTAATGTTTCAATAGGATCTGGCAATAAATATTTTGGGTCTGGATGAATCTCTAATTTAATCCAGTTTGTTTCTAAAGCTTCTCTGGCCAATTGCGCAGCAAAAACAGCTTCTTTGACATCACGTACCCCAGATGTATTTGGCAATAAATTTACATGTGGCTTTTGTATGCTTTGTAACATTTTATCTTGCTCGTTGTCCACATCAACACGTTTGAGTGCAACGGTTACCAATTCACTGTCAGAAGCCAAAATTGCATCTGCCATTAAATCATTTGAACTGAATTTTCCCGTTCCTGTAAACAAACGTGAGTTGAATTCTTTGTCGGCTATTTTTAAAGTATCTGTCATTTTTTATGGCTTTTGGTATTTGGCATTTGGCTTTCGGCTTTCGGCTTTTGGCAGCTAACTGCAAATGGTGAAAGTCTAATGGCCAGTTTGTATTTCTATTGTTCTTTTAATAATTTGTTCTAGTACTTCTTTATCGATATCAGCAAGTTTGTTCACGTATAAACAACCAACTCCGGTTTTGTGTTTTCCTAATTGATCCAATAAATCTTGACTTTGTTTGATATCACATCCCATCAGATACATCGAAATATTTGCCTTTCGTGGCGAAAAACCACAGGTAAACCAATTGTCTTCGCAACCTGATTTTGTCTTGTATCTAAATTGTCCAAATCCAACAATACTTTCTCCCCACATCACTGGCTTCTCTCCAGTTAGTTCTTGCATCATAGCTAATATTTCAAAGCTATCCTGTCTTTTCTGCTCTTTTTCTACGCTGTTTAAGAATTCATCAACGCTTGCAGCTGTGGGGTGTGTTTTATTGGCCATGGGTTAAGATTTTATTTGAAATTGTTAATATCAAATCTTTGTTCCAATTTATCTTCACCTTTTAAGATTTGATAAAAAGTATTGATTTTATTAAAATCTTTTGTGACTTCTCCAGATACAGCAATTCCATGAACCCCTGTAGTCATAATTTCTGGCACATCTTCCAAAGTAATTCCACCAATCGCAACGATTGGAGTATCCGTTTTCAATTCTTCTAAAATTGTCAAGTAACCATTCGTTCCTAAAATTGGACTTAAATTGTCTTTTGTTGTTGTAAAACGAAAAGGACCTAAACCGATATAGTCTACTTTTTTGTCTAATAGACTTTTGCAATCCTCTAAAGTATTTGCGGTACCACCAATAATTTGCCAAGTGTATAAATGTTTTCTGGCTTCCAAAGGAGAAGTATCCGTTTTTCCTAAATGGACACCATCTGCCTTTACTTCTTTGGCTATTTTATAATGATCGTTGATGATCAGTCTAGTTTGAAAATGACCTGTAATTTCTCTAGCTTCTTGAGCTACTTTTAAAATCTTTTTTTCAGAATAATTTTTCAAACGCAGTTGCACTAGTTCAGCTCCTGCTTGACAAGCTTGCTGAATGTTGTCAAGATGTTCCTTTACGGTTGCACCTTGAGATATATAATGTAATTTACTTATGCTCATTTTTTTTGTTATAAAAGTTACCCTTCGACAGGCTCAGGGTCCGAGTTAGTCAAATTAGTATTGAGATGTTCTCGATACAATTTTTCGTTTCTCAAAATCACTCGAACTGACATGTTATATTTTATCATGACTATTTAATTGTTGTATGTTTTCCTAATAAACCTGAGTTACTATTCAAAAATTCTTCTGTATAATATTTTGCATTTTGAGCGGCATCTTCTAGAACAATTTCAAGAGCTAAATTACTAGCTAATGAAGAAGATAACACACATCCGCTTCCATGTTTTTCATTTATTGAACTTGCATTTGGTGGGATATTTACCATAACAATATGGCTATGGTACAATTCATCCCAACCTTTTTTATCCGTTCGATGTCCTCCCTTTAAATAAATATTAGTCATGCTACTCACATGCTCAACGGTATCATCAATGTCTAATTCGGGATACAAACTTTGAATTTCATCGTAATTTGGAGTGATGATATAACAATGTTTCCAAATAGAATCTAGTAATCCTTGACTTTCTTTTGAATGAAAATCGAAACCAGCACTTGCTTTAAATATTGGGTCTAAAACAATTTTGATATTACTGTTTAGTGCATGTAGTTTATCTAATACGAGTGACAATGTCTCCCAGGATTCTACAATTCCAATTTTAACAACAGGAATTTCAAATCGTTCAAAGAGTGTTTCTATTTGAGAAAGAATTACGTCAGTATCTATCCAAATACATTTTTTACATTCCAAATCATTCTGAATGGTTATAGCAGTACAAACAGACAAACCATACAAGCCATGTGCTTCAAATGTTTTGATATCTGAAGTCAAACCAGCACCCCCTGAAGGGTCGTGACCAGCAATACTTAGTATGTATTTACAATTACCAGTTGGCAATGTGCAATTATCAATTTTATCTTTGTTCATTTTCTTTGGACTTTTTGATAATTGTGAATAATATTTTTAGAATTTGTTCTAGTTCTTCAAAAAGAGAGTAAAATTCATCAATACTTATATACCCTGTGTCTTTTAATAATCTTAACCAATATTTTGTCTCTCGGGCTTCTTTGTATGCAATATTCAGTTTGTATATAAAATCTTTTTTAGAAAAACCACCAATTGAAGTCCCAGAACGTAATATTTGTTTAGACAGTACATATTCTTTTTTCTCATCCACTAGGTACTGAGAAAGCTTAACGGTTTTAACCGCAAACGAATAGGTTTTATCTAAAATAATATTGTTTGACATTTTTAATTGTTCTCTGCTAATTGTACCCTGTTAATTGTTAACTGCTAATTGTTCTTTGTAAATTGTTCATCTTAACAAATTCATTGACAGGTTCATCGCTATTCCAAATTCCTCCTAAAACTCCTACACCTTGAAACCCTAGACGATTAAACTCATCAAGATTCTCAGTTGTAACTCCGCCCATTCCAATAATAGTTTTATCAATAGGGTTTACATCAAAACCTCTTCCTTGATACCCCTGTTTAGAAATAGATGAAAAGACAGGACTCAATAAATGATAATCAAACTCAAAACTGCATGATTCTAATTCTTCAGGTTCATGAAATGAAGAACTGATAGTTTTACCAAACATATTATCAAACTTGGTAAAATAGTCACTTGGTGTATCCAAGCAATCTCTTCTTTTTTGTTCTTGAAAATGAATTCCTTTTAAATCAAATTCATTGATCAATTCATGAAAATAATGAACTACAATCTTGTTGTGATATTTAACATCAATCTGTTGTAAATACTCACAATGTTCTTGATAGTTTTTATCAGGTTTTCTCAAATGATAGTATTCAAGTCCCTCTTGAAATAATTGATTTAGTATTTCAATTTCATTAGGTATATCCTTTTCTGGAGCTATTAATACAATCATTCTCAATGGGTAATTAGCAATTAACAATGTGCAATTGGCAATCTTTGTAATTGCTAATTGCACATTATTAATTGAAGATTGTTTTATAAATAAACTTCTGATCCTTTGTCTTTAAATTCCTGAGATTTTTCTTCAAAACCTTTAGCAATCACTTCGTTGTTATCTGCAATTTCATTTTCAGCTGCAAAGTCACGAACTTCTTGAGAAATTTTCATTGAACAGAATTTAGGTCCACACATAGAGCAGAAATGTGCAACCTTGGCTCCATCTGCAGGCAATGTTTCATCGTGGTATTCTAAAGCACGCTCAGGATCCAATCCTAGGTTGAATTGATCTTCCCAACGGAACTCAAAACGAGCCATACTTAAAGCATTATCTCTATGTTGAGAACCAGGATGTCCTTTGGCTAAATCTGCTGCATGGGCTGCTAATTTATAGGTAACAACTCCCACACGAACGTCTTCTTTATTTGGCAATCCTAAATGTTCTTTTGGAGTTACATAGCACAACATTGCACATCCGTACCAACCAATCATAGCAGCACCAATACCAGAAGTAATATGGTCATATCCAGGAGCAATGTCCGTTGTTAAAGGTCCTAATGTATAGAAAGGAGCTTCGTCACAAACTTCAATTTGTTTTTCCATGTTTTCCTTAATCATGTGCATTGGCACGTGACCAGGTCCTTCAATAAAGCATTGAACTTCATGCTTACGAGCAATTTGTGTCAATTCGCCCAAAGTTTCTAATTCAGCAAACTGCGCTTCATCATTGGCATCAGCCACAGAACCTGGACGTAATCCATCTCCTAATGAAAAAGCAACATCGTATGATTTTAAGATTTCACAAATCTCTTCGAAGTGAGTGTATAAGAAACTTTCTTTATGATGTGCCAAACACCATTTTGCTATGATAGAACCACCACGAGATACGATTCCAGTAACACGTTTTGCAGTCATTGGAACATAACGCAACAATACACCAGCATGGATTGTAAAGTAATCTACTCCTTGCTCAGCTTGTTCAATTAAGGTATCACGGAAAATTTCCCATGTCAAATCTTCAGCAACACCATTTACTTTTTCTAAAGCTTGGTAAATTGGCACAGTTCCGATTGGCACTGGTGAGTTACGTACAATCCACTCACGAGTTTCATGAATATTTTGTCCAGTAGACAGGTCCATGATGTTATCAGCTCCCCAACGGCAAGCCCAAACTGCTTTTTCTACCTCTTCTTCAATAGAAGATGTAGTGGCAGAGTTTCCAATATTTGCGTTGATTTTCACCAAGAAGTTACGACCTAAAATCATTGGTTCAGCTTCAGGGTGATTGATATTTGAAGGGATTACTGCACGTCCTCTTGCAACTTCTTCTCTTACAAATTCAGGAGTGATTTTAGCAGGGATTGCTGCTCCAAAATGTTCTCCTGGATGTTGTTTTCTGATTTCAGTCATTTCGTCAATTCGTTGATTTTCACGAATGGCGATGTATTCCATTTCTGGAGTGATGATTCCTTTTTTAGCGTAGTGTAACTGCGTTACATTTTGCCCTTTTTTAGCACGTTTTGGTTTGTTTTTTAGATTGAAACGCATGTGGTCTAAACTAGCATCGTTCAATCTTTCATTACAGTACTCAGAAGTAAATGAATCCAATTCTTCTACATCATTACGATCTAAAATCCACTGCTCTCTAATTCTTTCGATACCTTCGTGCACATTGATTTCTTTGCTTGGATCTGTATAAGGTCCAGAAGTATCATACACAGTAACTGGCTCGTTCGGAGTCATTTTTCCTGTCATAGAATCTTTCGTATCACTCAAAGAAATTTCGCGCATGGCTACTTTGATCTGCGGGTGAAGTTTTCCTTCTACATAAATCTTTTTTGAATTTGGAAAAGGATTTCTTGTGATTTTCCCCTCCTGTGGTGCTGTGTCTTTGTTTTTCATTTATACTTAGCTTTTGGCCTTTGGCAGTTAGCCTTTGGCGTTATTCTTAAATTTATATATAATTTCACCAATAGCTATAGGCTATAGGCTAATAGCTTTATTTATCCTCCCTGAGTTGCTTGAATGATAAGCACTTCGTCATTTTCTTTTAAAACATGTTCGCTCCAAGAATGTTTTAAAACGACCGTTTCATTGATAGCAACCGCGATTCCATTTTGCGTATGCTGTAATGCTTTTAACAACGCTTCTATGGAAGTGTTATCAGAAATTTCTTTTTGAGTATTGTTTACGCTTATAATCATTGTACATTATTTATTGCGAAAACTTTAGCAGGCAACACCTGTTTTTATTGAAGTAGTAAACGATGTCGGACATCGCTTAGTAAATAATAAAAGAGTCAACTGACTCTACTTTTTCCTACGTAAGCACTAACTTATTCAGGTTCAAAGGGTATTTCTCAGTCCATCGTCGATGGACACCCCTAAAGTTTATCGGATACAAATATATTCAATTTTCTTTATAGTTGTTACATGAATTATCCACAGGTTTTTAGAATTGTTGATATCCTGATTTTAAAGGGAATTAAATAAAAGTGTACATTTAGCTAATGAAATTCTATTCATGAAAATCAAAAGAAAATTTATCACTGCCTGTATGGCATTATTGTTTGTATCAATTATAGATGTTTCGGCTCAGGAAGTTGAAATTATGTCCGAACAAGTGAAAAAACATCTATATACCCTTGCTTCAGATACAATGGAAGGACGTAAAGTAGGAACCGAAGGGATTGAAAAAGCGGCACAGTATATTGAGTCGGAATTTAAAAAGCTTGGTTTGAAACCTTTTCAAGGAGCGAAAGATTACCGACAGACTTTCTCTAAGGGAGGAATGGAATTGTCAAATATTATTGGGGTTTTAGAAGGTAGCTCAAAGAAAAAAGAATGGGTAGTGGTTTCTGCACATTACGATCATTTAGGGATTTTAAAAGCTATCAAAAGAGATTCTATAGCCAATGGGGCAGATGATGACGCCTCTGGGGTTACTGCGGTATTGGCTTTAGCAGATTATTGGAAAAAAAGAGGAGGAAATGAAAGAAGTATTGTATTCATTGCATTTACAGGAGAAGAAAAAGGTTTGTGGGGATCCACTTATTTTGGTAGTCAAGTAAATGCAGAGAAGTGCATCGCAGGAATCAATATTGAAATGATTGGAAAAGATTCAAAATTTGGTCCCAAAACAGCTTTTTTAACAGGCTATGAGAGATCCGATTTTGGGAAAATTATTCAGAAAAATCTAAAGGGAACAGATTATACGTTGCACCCTGATCCTTACAAAAAGTTCAACTTATTCTATAGATCGGATAATGCTTCTTTGGCTAGATTGGGAGTGCCGGCACATACCTTTTCAACCTGTCCGATTGATAAGGATCGTTATTATCATACGGTAGATGACGAGGTAGAAACTTTAGAAGTAAAAACGATTGGCAATACGATTAAAGCCATAGCTGGTGGAACAGAATCGATTATTTTAGGAAAAGATACACCAACACGAGTGACTTTGGAATAAGCCACGATTTCTGATTAAGTTTTTACTGCTCCTCAATAATTGAGTATCGATTATTGAACTTATATTGTAAAATAGTATCTTAGAAGGAAGAAATTAAAAAAATGTTACAAGTAAAAAAATGGCTTACAATGAATATTTAGCTGAACGCATTGAAAATTATTTTATCCATAAAAAGATCCAATTTAAAGGTATGAAAATGATGGGTGGCTATTGTTTCATGGTAGACGATAAAATGTGCGTGGGGGTGATTAAAGAGGAGGTCATGGCACGAATTGGAACAGAAAATTATGAAGAAGCTCTAAAGAAGGAAGGTTGTAAAGAAATGAATTTTACAGGTAGGGCTATGAAAGGGTATGTTTTTTTGACAGAGAATGCTACCGATTTAGAGTCTGATTTAGAATATTGGTTGGGTTTGGCATTAGTGTTCAATCCATTTGCTAAGGCTAGTAAGAAGAAAAAGAAAAAATAGCGATATGAAATTTGATAGAAAAGAGTTGGTGCATCGAGCCAAAGTGTTTTATATAGTTTGATTGACATTGAATACGAAAAAAAAACAATGGTGATCGAGGAGGTAGACGAGGAAGTGTTTCTGCCTGATGGTTATCTCGAAAGGTTTTCTACCTACCCAGTAGAGAATCAAACTCAGTTAAAAGGAAGGGATGATGAACTTAAAAATTTAAAGATAGCCTATGAGAACTGCAAAATAAACAATGCGCCTTTACTAGTGGTTTCTGATTTTGGAGAAGGGTCAAGTTCTCTAATGTATAGCAGTATTAGCTTGTATGAAAATGTAAAAATTATTGAGAATAAAAGTGCCATACATTCTCAAGAAAAATTATTGAAGATTTTAAAAGAGGTTTTTGAGTTAGAGGGTGATTATAAAAATATCAGTGCTCTGAAGGAAGATTTATTTGCTCAAGAAAGGAATTACGTGATTGTTTTTGAAAATATTGAACGCATGTTTTTAAGAGAAATCGGCGGTTTTAAGCTGATAGAAGAATTTTTGTTATTTGTGCATAGAACCAAATTAAGAGTTTATTGGGTTATAACCGTAAAAAAATACAGCAATTATTTTTTAAGCAATGTGAAGTTATTTAGTTCTAATTTTTCCTCTGTTTTACGCTTAAGCCCAATGTCTAATGATGTTTTGATTGAGGAGTTAGTTAGCAGGAATGAAGGGTATAAGTTGGTCTATCTAAAACCAACTCGATTGACAAAGAAATTGAATAAAACATTGAAAAAGGCAGCTCCAGAGTTGAGACAAGAACTGCTAAAAGCGGAGTATGATAGGCTGTTGACAATGTATGCAAAAGGAAATATTTCAAGGGCAATTCATTTTTCTAAATTATCCGCGATAAGAGTAAAAGATGATACTGTATTCTTAAAACCCTATCAGCAAAAATCAATTCCTGCTTTGTCTTTGAATGAGATGTTTTTAATAGAAGCGCTACTGCAGCATTCAAGATTGGTATACCTACAAAAAATGTTACAATTTTAGGCAGCTCGTTTATTTTTAGGATTTTTTAATTTTGTCTCCATTTCTAAAGGAGTTAAATAATTTAAATATTGATGTATTCTTTTGTTATTATACCACTGTATATAT
>Ga0209223_10004748_pt1 | contig 12258 bp, 11 predicted proteins | sample COG_06_FD_184750 | JGI IMG/M metagenome (GOLD analysis project Ga0209223, IMG submission 184750) | Pelagic Microbial community sample from North Sea - COGITO 998_met_06 (SPAdes) (version 2) | ecosystem: Environmental > Aquatic > Marine > Neritic zone/Coastal water | place: Helgoland, sampling...
AGAAAGTAAGAGGAGAAAATCTCCTCTTACTATTTCTAAATTGAGTTCAAATTTTAATTTCTATACTCATTTTTATAACTCGTTTACTTTCAGTTAATTCCCATTTAAGGGACAGCTTTTTGTATAATCATTTCGTAGATAGCAGCGCATTTCAAGACCCTTTAATGCTTAAAAGATTGAATGATATTAATATTTTACCAAGTAGAGAAAAAGAAGCTTTATTACTTACTTTAGATGCTTTTTTAAGAGATTATAAAGCTAAAAAAGCGTATTCTTAAAACCTATTGCATAAAAACTTGTGCTGAGCTTGCCGAAGTAAACTACTCTAATCGCTTAAAGTAGTTTCTCTAAATTTTATTATTGTTGACGGTACTAGCAAATGCTAGCACTAGCCTATGCGTGATAAACTAGGACCAGCTGGAGCTATCACTCTTGCGTGTACTTATATCCGAGCGATCGGGTTTAGTTTCTATATCACTTGTTATTGGCACGGATTACAAATCCGCGCCAGCGGGTGTTAAAATATTTATTATTACTCATTATTCAATTTTTATAATTTGGACTGAATCAATTTTTTTACCAAAAAAACCTTCTTTTACTTGCTTTGCAGAATCCTTTACAACAACAGTTCTATCTTTTGTATTATGATAACCTTTAGATATAATTTCGCCATTACCATAAGCGAGATAAACTAGGACCAGCTGGGAGGTTAATAAAATTCATAACTAAGTGACAAACTATCTATACTAGCACCATTACTTGGTATAATTTTTATTACACATTCAGGTTCATACCAATCAGTCTTGATAGTCTCATTAAATGAATTCTCTAACTCAATAGAATTTCCATTTTTATATGGTTTATGGCTATATGAAAAACTAAAAACTCCTTTGGAGTTGCCCTTTATATTCAACTTTATTCCTGTCACTAAACTATTAGATTTATATATCAGCGTATCTATTAACTCTGATTGAACTGAAGTGTATTTTTTTATCTCTTTCTTTTGAGTACGATAATCTTTACACGTAGATAAAAATATACATATTAGGAAAGCCGATATAATTTTTATATTATTATTCATAATGAAATTTATATTTACTTGAATTTATTGAACCGCTTTTTATTTCAGAAAAAATCTTTTTTGAAATATTTTTTCTTTTAACAAAATTAGAGTTTATATTCTTTCCATTAGAGTTGACTAACTTACTGTTACTATTCAAAATTATGCCTTCTCCACTTTTTAATTTACTTAATATTATTCTAGCCAATTCTTCAATAGAGGCATTTGGATTTGACTTTCCTATTTCTATACCAATTGTATTATTATGGATATCCATATAAAGATCTGATTTCTCATTGACAGGTGTAGAATACTCGTGAGCGTCAGACCATTTCTCAGTATAACTACTTCCAATCTCTTGAATGTTTAGGGCTTGTAGTAACATGTGTCTAAAAGCATCTGAAAGATCACCTTTCCCATTGAACCCAAAGACCTGTACAGTCATATTTGTAGCTTTCTTTGCATTTTCTTCAACAGAAACCATTTTCAAAGGATTAGACCACATTACCAATTCCCTTTCTTTAGAATTGAGGCTCTTATTCCATTTTTTAAATAATTCCTTTAACCAATCTGGTGGAGAATTATTTTCACCAAACTCAAAACTACCTTCACCTACACTTATTTTTTTCCCTGCTGCTACTTCATTTTGAAAATTCTGTCTTGCTTGGGCTCTCCCAGCATCGTGTCCACCACCACCAGGTCTGAAATGTTCCATCCATTGGTCATTGGTCAATCCATCAGCTCCAACTGAATTCGCTCCAGAAGGATCAGCCCAAAATATTGGGTTGTTGTCAAAGGCTACACTAGTGCCTTGAGAAAAGTGAGTTACTGGATCTATTCCATTAAATCTACCAATAGCAGGATCATACATTCTAAAATCCATTTCGTATAAATTAAGCCCTAAAGATTCCTCTAATTCAACACCATTGTATTTAAACTTGGATGCTACGCTATTACTATTGGAACTCACCACATTATTGTAACCTTTATGACGTAAGCCAAAAGGATATAACTTTACGCGTTTTTTTCAACAATAGCCCATTTTCAAGCGGTTTATCTCCAAAAATTTTATTTAAAAGAACGTTTTAATTGACTACTAATATACGTATTACTGATAAATTCCACGCAAGTAAAAGCCAGTATTTTCGTGCCTCAAAAACCGCTGTATTTTCCTTGCTTCCTTTCCCTCGATATGTTACATAATTGGCATTATAATACAAGTTCAGATGTTTAATATTTGATTGGTTCTTCTCTTGTAAGTTATAATGTAAATTATGTAAAATACTTCCGTTTCACGCCATTCTCCCGACGCTCACTTTTGAACTTCGATTGATATTTTTAGTTGTTATTTGATAAGATTATGAAGAAGTTATCATTTTAAAAGCTGATGCAACTCCACCGCATTTTCAACCTCTGTTACATCAACTTTTAAAACGTTTTCTTTTTAGTGGAAAAAGAGGTTGCAGAAGCGTGGATTTTCCACTAAAAATAAAATGACTTGTTTTTCACACAGTTTGCGTAGCAAATAATTAAAGTACCGAGTGCGGTGGAAGAAGTGGCTGCAAAAAGCGTGGGCGATGTCGGCTATTTTGCATAATACCAGTTATAACTACAAAATAAATTAACTCCGCGAAGCGAACCTTTGAAAGGCATTTTGCTATTATAACTACTATTATGTAACTTTGCTTTGGAGTAATTTTATGGCGGATTTTTTGTTTTTTAGCATTGGCACAACTGTTTGTAATTGCGAAGAATGAGCAACTTGCAAAGTGTTGTTTTTGCGTTGGCTTACAAAAAATATGACGTGAAAATTACAGTAGCGTTGGCGAGCGGAACAAAACAAAAAACAGAGGATTTTGAAGTATGATAAAACTGGATTTTGTTTTGTGGGGATTTTTTCCTTTTTGATTGGTTTTTTACTTGCGAGCTTTTGAGGAACGAAAAAGCGAAGCTTTTAGCTTATTGGGTGGAAGTTGTTTACTATTTCGTGTAAACTCTCTAAATCATCTTGTAAATATCTTTCTGTTGAACTGATATAACGATGTCCTGCTAATACTTGAACTTGTCTTAAATTATATTGTTTTAACCAATTTGTAATTACTGAAGCTCGTATTTGATTTCCATTAGCTACTATATGATTTATCTTTTTTAATTTCTTTAAAATAAATTGGATTGTATTTCCTAATCGTGCATTGTTTGGTATAAATAATCGTTCACTTTCCATATTCCATTTTAGTTTTATTTCTTCTCTAACTTCTTTTACATATTCTAATAATTCTATGACTTGCCACGATTTTAATTCTAATGTTCTGCTGTTACTTCTTGCTCCACTTTTTATATAAATCTTTCCTTTGTAAAGCTGTAAATCTTCCAATTCTAAACGTATTAATTCACTTGTATTTAAGCCTTGATAAACCATTAAACCAACTATTACTTTATTACGCTTTGATGTATATTTATGATATTCTTCTTGGTATTTATCGGTTTCAAAACTATAATATAAATCTTCTAATTCGTCTGCTTCTAATAAATTGTAATTGATGATTCTTTTTACACCTTTTATATTAATATTTTCTATTGGGTTATCAACTCTATAATTCTCCGATAGTAGATATTTAAAGTAGTTTTTAACGATTCCTATTTGATGTTTTACAGTCTTTTTAGTATTACTTTTTCTCTGTAAATATTTGATATATTTTAAAATGGTTTTATAATCAATTAGTTCTGGATTTGTGTGATTTCTGTTGCACCATTTTATAAATACTTCTACTCCTTTTACATAATTTTCTATGGTAGATTTACTATAATTTTCTTTTTCTAAATAACTTCTATATTCGTTCATCTTCAATGGTTTTTAATAAATGAGTATACACTTGAGTGGATTCTAAACTGCTATGGCCTAAAAAGTTTTTAATGCTTTCTAACTTCACTTCGTGTTGTAATAAATGTGTAGCAATAGAATGTCTTAATGTGTGTAGTGTTATCTTTTTATCAATGATATTTTTATTATTTGTAGATGCTACAATAACCTTTAATCGGTTAGCAAAAGTCATTCCTCGTAATCGTGTTCCTTGTTGATTTATAAATAATGCATCATTGATATTTGCATCTTTAAATTGTGGTCGAGCTTCGTAGATATAATCTTCTAATATTTCTGCATTCTTTCGATTGATTGGCACAAAACGCTCTTTATAATTCTTTCCTTTTCTAACAAAGATTCGTTCTTTATCAAAAAATATATCACTTGTATCTAAATGTACTGCTTCGTTTCTGCGTAATCCACAACTATACAAAACCACTAACATTGCTTTATCTCGTAATTGTATTCTTTGTGAATGATGACTTTGATTTGTTGCTCTAAACAGTTCTTTAATTTCTGATTGAGTAAGTATATTTATCTTTTCTTCTGTTGGATTCCGCTCTGATTTTAGATGTATATTAATTCCTGTATGATTGTGGTTTTGTAAATACTCCTTGAACTTTTTTAAGGCTTGTTGATGCTTGTTTAAATAGCTTTTACTTAATCCTCCGTTTCTTCTTTCATTAACTCGTTGTTGTAAATAATTGTAATAATCCTTTACTGTTTTAGTTGTGATATGATTGATGTTTTTAATATGATTTTGCTCTAAATAATAGAAGAACTCCTGTAAGTGGTTTGGCAAGTAATAAACGGTACTTTCTGCATATCCCAAAATATCTAACCACTCTTTATAGTTGGCAACGAACATTTTAAAAACTTGGCTTTGTAGTTTTAATTTTTTCACTTCGGTATATGTTTTCGTGGTTTTGTGAACCGATTGACTTAACTAACTGTAAATGTTTTGTTTAATCGGTTCAAATAGGTTTGGTTCAATCTGAACCGTTGGTTCGATTGATTTTGTCGATACAATCCTGTAATGCCTTTTGTATTGTGGCTTTTAGGTTGCTATATTCTTCTTTATCTGCTAATTCGTAACGATATGTTTTCTTGTTCTTATCTTTTACTCTAACAATATTTTCGGTGTCCAATAATTCTAAAAAACGTCTGCGAACTGTAGATTTTGGAAGTCTTATCCATCTGCGAACTTCTGCATTTGTAAACGTGGTTTGGTTTTCTTTTGTTAAATAAGCCTTGAGGCTTTCAAAAAAACTTCTACACGCTCCATTTAATAAATCACTTTTGCGTAGTAACGTTTCAATGATAAGTTCGTTGGCTTCCTCAATATCTACAATCGTAGTTTCTATATATTCTTCGCCTGTTTGCTCGTCATATTTTTTCTCTCTTTGGAACTGCTTGTAAAATGTAATGACTTCAATAAATTGTAAATAATGGCTGTTGGTTCTACGTGGTTTAAATACAGATTGTGGAAGCTCTAAATATTCTGCAAAAGGATTGATAACCTTGATTGGTTTTAATATGCGTTGTAAGTTCTTTAGAATTTCTCTTGCTTTTTGTTCTGCTTCTAAATCTATTTTTCCAGCACTTAGTTTGCGTTGATAATCCATTATTCTTTTATCCTGTTCTTGACTTTCATCAATGTAGAGTAGGAATGAACGGTTGCTATTATCTTCATAAATACTTTCTTGTGTAGTACATCCTGCAACACTTACAGGCCCTTCAACTGTTAGATGTATGGTTCGTGTAGTTCCTTTGGTATCTTTATGTACAACTGTTTTAGTAATTCGTTTTTTAGTTTGCAATTCTCGAAGTGGATAGAGTACACTTTCAGCACCATCTAAATCCTCAATCAATATTAATTTGTGTTGTAATTCTGTGCGATTGAAGTAATAAAAAGCGTTTGCAGATAATACTGTAATTTCTACCTTATCTTCTTGCGGTATGAGTTCCGATACTTTGGATTGTAAATGTGTTTTACCAACTCCAGAACTTCCCAAGCTGATACAATGCAAAGGGTTGTTTGTTTTCTTTGATGTGAAGATTAGGAACATTGTTTGCCTGTTATTTTCTTCGCCAATAACTCCACTCAATCCTATAAGTCTGTTGGTTTCTTTTAGTAAATCTTTTCGCTTGCCAAGTTTGACAGCTTCCTTTTCTTCGGTTGCTGATAATTCTTTAAAATAGGGTTTATGTAATTCTGCTTCTTTTTCGAGTAATAAAAAACGATGATTTTCCAGTTCGTGAGTGAGTTCTTGTAATGTTCTTCGTGTTACACTTGTTCCAATCTCCAAGCGTTCCGCTATTTTTCTAACAAACTTTTCTACTTGGTTATCGTTGTATAAATCTATCGAGTGCCTTAAAATATTATGCTCTTTGGGTTTTTGGATGGATAAGGTAATTCGTAAACTCTCTAATTTATTAAGCTTTATTCCGCCCAATACGTGGATTTCAAGATGTTTTGTGATGTAACTGTAGTTGTTTGGATTACTCGTATCTAACATTGTTTAAAAGTTTTAAAAACACATTATAATACACAAAGAAACACAATAATATTTATTTGAACAATATTTTTATGTTTTTATAACCACTTTAATGTTTATATATTTGCTAAAACCTTTGATAATACGTGTATTGACACATAATAATATATATCTATGAGTTCATTTGGTAAAAAATTGACAGAGTGTAGAAAAGCAAAAAATCTTTCTCAAAAAGAGTTAGCTAATATTTTTAGTACGTCTCATACTACTATTGGTAAGTACGAGCGTGATGAGATGACACCATCTATTGAAGCTGCTAAAAAGTTGGCGAAGATTTTAGATACTACTGTTGGTTATTTATTGGGCGAGAGTGATAATGCAGATTTATTTAAAGACCCTAAAATGTTACAGCGATTTCAGGATATTTCCAACCTTGAAGATAAAGACAAAGAATGTTTGTTGACTACCGTTGACCATTTTATAAAAGCTTCTAAAATTAGCGCTATGTAATAAAAAAACCACCTCGCTAAAGGTGGTTTTCTGCTATGAAAAAATTACAATTAAGCAAAAATGAAAACTGCTTAATACTTTTACAAAAGCGCCGGTTTAGGACATTACCTCATTCCCAAATAAAAATTTTCTGAAAGTAAAAAAAACAATGTGGAAAGCAAAAAAGGAATATCCGCTTATCTTATCATAAGTTATTAATTTACTAAACTCAAAATCAGCTTCCCCAATAATTTGCCCTATGTAAGAATTCAAAAAATATGAAGATAAAATTAATATGAGTGCTAACGCTATTAAAAAATACAATATATCTTTCTTTCTGTTAAAAAATCTATATAAAAACCTCATAACAACAATTAATATAGCAATATTGAAAACAGATATAATATAAAAAGTTATATCTGAAAGTTTATTGCTAACTGTAATAAGTTTTCCTATTGAAAATAAAAATTCAAAGAGTTTTATTACTATAATATAGATTGCAATACTTCCAACAAATGAATTTGATTTTATTTTTTCCATTATAATTATTTTATTTTGATTACAGCTCCAGGTTGTATTAAGTCTGGGTTTTTAATATTATTCAACTTAACAATACTTCCAACAGTAGTATTATTACTCTTTGCTATTTTTGTTAAATTATCTCCCTTTTTTACAAGATGTCTACTAGAATTGTATTTTGCTTCAGCTGCCCTTCCTTTTGCAGTTCTAGCTGCTCCAATCATAGAAGAAAAATTATGTTTAGGTTTTCCTTCTTTTATTTTCGGATTTACCTTGCTCATTATTCCTTTTTTCTTATCTCCTTTCCCTCTTCCTTTTCCTGTTCCATATGCGCTACCTGTTCCTGGTTGAAACTGTATTAAAAAAGGCGCATCTGATTCTGGGTCATAGCCATTTTCATAACCAACATTAAAAGCTATGCCATTTGTACTTTTACTATTAAGCATATCTTCTTTTTTATATTCCTCCAGAGTTCTTCCGTGTTTATTTCCAATTTTAGCATTCGTTTCAGCATCTTGATTATCATTAGTTACATTCTCTTCTACCAATTCTTCAACTAATGCTTCCTCATTTTTCTTGTTAACAACAAATACTTCATCACTACCATCATCTATATCTGCAATAACTTCCCCATCTTCACCAACAAATATTGTTTCAGGGCTTTCTCCATTTTTCTCTTGGAAAAAAACAGGATTATTTGCTGCATAAGCATAAACAGATTGTGAAATATAATCTTCTGTTAAAGGATCAATTGATGTAAATCTTGCAGTTGCTGGGTCATACATTCTTGCTCCATATTCTAACAAGTCTAAACCTAAAGATTCTTCTAACTCCTTTCCATTAAACCCAAATTTCTGTGCGGTACTATTCCCATTAGAACTTACGATATTATTGTATCCTTTATGTTGCAGTCCAAAAGGATAATAATTACTATCCTCAATAATCTCGTTGGCGCTAGGGTTTGAACTGGCTGTAATTACGCCATCATTATTGGTATCTGAATAAGATAGTCTCACGTTGCCTAAATGATCTTTATACTGGTAAATATACTCTAACACCTTTATGCAAATTTTTCAGCGCACACTACTTTTTTAGTCAGTTACTTCCAAAAATTTATGTAAAAGAACGTTTTTTATTAAGCACAATATACGGATTACTGACTAATTCCGCACTCCAAAAATCCAGTATTTTCGTACCTCAAAAACTTCTGTATTTTTTCCGCTTCATTGCCACGATATGTTACATAAAACGGGTTATAATACTTGCTCGCTCCATCAATGCCGTAGTTATAACCAGTTTTATGTAAAATACTCCCATCACCCAAGCTTCCAACGCTCACAACGGAACTGGATTGAAGTTTCCGTTATTGATTGTAAAGATTATGAAGACTAACGCACTTCGTTTGTTTCATTTTAAAAGTCGTCGGAACTCATCCGCATTTGCCAACAGTTTCCGCCAACTTTTAAAACGTTTTCAGAGGAAGCAACCGTTTTTTAAAGATGAAGATTTACAAGCCTAAAACTTTGGTTTCAGCACTTGACTTTATCAATCTTCAGCTTTAAAAAATGATAGAGGTTTTGCGACGATTGAGCAAAATAATTAACGTTTCGTAGTGCGCTGGCAGTAGCGTTGGCAAAAAGCGTGGGAAGAGCGGATATTTTACATAATTTACATTATAACGACAGTTTTTAAACAGCTAAAATATAAACGTCTAAAAATTGTGCGAAGCGGACTTATAATGCCAATTATGTAAACATAGCTTGGGGTAAGTTTTTATGCATTGGTTTTTTATTTGGCGTAGCTCTTTGCATTTTTCTTGCAATGTGCTACAAGTGCGTTGGCGCATAAAAACTTACATTGCATTGGCGAGCGGAACAAAGCAAAAAACAGAGGATTTTGAGGAACGAAAAAACTGGGTTTTGTTTTGTGTGGACTTTTTAGCTTAATGGATGGAACTCTTTTATAGCTTCCTGTAAATTCTCTAAATTATCTTGTTTGTATCTTTCGGTTGAGCCAATATATTTATGTCCACACATTTCTTGAACTTCTCTAATATTATGCCTATTCAACCAGTTTGTAATAACCGAAGCTCGTAATTGATTTACATTTATAACCTTGTGATTTATTCGTTTTAATTTCCTTGTTACACTTCCTAAAATACTATTGAACTGATTTGTATTTAGTGGAAAAAGTGTGTCATTATACAGATTTATATGCTTCTGTATTTTTGGTCTGTATTCGTTAATATATTCCATTAATTCTATCACTTGCCACGATTTTAATATTAAAGTTCTATGATTACTTTTTCGTGTACCTGGAACATATACTTTACCTTTATAAGGTTGTAAATCTTCTATTTGTAATTTAGCTAATGTTGTACTATTTAAAGCTTGATAAACAATTAATCCTACAATTACTTTATTACGTTTTGCTGTTGCAGTAAAATAAAAATCATTAATGTTTTCTGTTTCAAAAGAATAATATAAATCTTCAAGTTCATCGCTTGATAAAAGGTTGCTCAATACTTTGGTTCGTTCTCGTTTTACTTTTACATCTTCTGCTGGATTATCTACTCTTATATTTTCATTAATTAAATACTCAAAATAATAATTGATTCCTCTAATTTGATTGTTAACGGTTTCAGCTTTCCACTCTTTTGATTGTAAGTATTTCACATATTTTAATAGTGTTTTATAATCTATCAACGTTCCATTAACACCTCTTTTTTTATACCAATTTTCATAGTTTTTTAATCTTAATAAATAGCGTTCTATACTATTATCACTATGTCTTTCTTTCTGTAAATAGGCTTTAAAGGTCATAATTTCTTAACTAAATGTGTGTAAATCTGTGTGGTTTCTAAATGACTATGACCTAAAAACTGCTTAATATCTTCAATGTTCATTCCTGCTTCTAAAAAATGAGTTGCGATAGAATGACGTAATTTATGTGGTGTTATTTTTTTAGCAATAATTTCTTCGTTATTAGTAGCTTTTATAATTTGTTGTAATCTATTTGCTAATGTGTTTCCTTTTAATCGTGTGCCATAATTTCCTATCAATAAAGCTTCACTTTGGTTGTAATCTTTAAACTGTATTCTTGCTTCGTAAATGTAATTTTCCAGTATTTCAATATTGTAATAATTGATTGGTACAAAACGCTCTTTATAATTTTTTCCTTTTCTAACTAATAGTAATTCTTTATCAAAAAGCACATCTTTAATATTTAGTGTAACTGCTTCATTTCTGCGTAATCCACAACTATATAACAAAACTAACATTGCTTTATCTCGTAGCTGTACACGTTCAAATTCACTACTAAATTGCGTTGCTTTAAAGAGTTCTTTTATTTCTTCTTGTGTTAGTATATTAATAATTTCAAGCCTATTAATACGCTCTGGTTTTAAGTGTAAAGGCAAGTTTTTAGCATTATGTTTTTGTAAGTATTCTTTAAATCTTTTTAATGCGTTTTGATGTGAGTTTAGATAGCTTTTACTTAATCCACCACCACGTTTTTCATTAGGTCTTTCGCTTAAATATTTATAGTATTGTTTTACAATTTCTCTATTGATATAATCTATATTATTAATGTTATGTTGCTCTAAATAATAAAAGAACTCTTGTAAGTAATTTGGGAACGTATAAACGCTACTTTCAGCAAAACCAAGTATGTCTAACCATTCTTTATAATTAGCTACCAATACTTTATAACTTCTATTTTTTAACTTTAATTTTTTCATCCCTTGACCTTTTTTGAGATTTAGTGAACTACTTATTTAACTTACTGATTTACAGATACGCTATTAGTCCATTTTGACCATTGAACCACTATGAACTACTTTGAACTTCTAACTGTTGTAATGTGGTATTTAGTAGTGTTTCTATTTGAGTATTTGTATTCTTATAATCATCATAATTAACAACTTCATAGACATAACCTTTTCTTTTATCTCCTTTAGATTTCTGTACTAAACCTGCTAATTGTAGTTGTAGCATATAGCGTTTTTGATTACTTGGATTTACTCGTAAAGTTCTACGGATTTCTGCGTTTGTAAAAGTGGTTAATGTGTTCGCTTTTAAATACGCTTTTAGCATTTCAAAAAATTGTCTACAAGCACCATTTAACAAATCACTTTTTCGCAATAAAACTTCTTGTATTAACTCGTTAGCTTCTTGTATATCTTCGATTGTAGCTTCTATAAATACTTCTCCAGTTTCTTTATTTACTTGTTCTTCTCTTTGATATTGTTTGTAAAAGGTAATCGCTTCAATGAATTGTAAATAGTGGCTATTTGTACGTCTTGGTTTAAAAACTGATTGTGGTAATTCTAAATATTCTGCAAAAGGATTAATCACTTTTATTGGCTTTAAAACTCGTTGCACATTCTTTAATAATTCTTGTGATTGGTATTCTTGTTCGCTGTTTATTTTACCTGCACTAATTAATCTTTGATAATTCATTATTCTAATATCTTGTGCTGTACTTTCATCGATATATAAAAGAAAGTTTCGATTGCTGTTATCTTCATAAATACTTTCTTGTGTGGTACAACCTGCAACACTTACTGGACCTTCAACTGTTAGATGTATTGTTTTTGTATTGCCTTTTGTGTCTTTATGGACTACTGTTTTTGTAATTCGTTTTTTAGATTGTAATTCTCGTAATGGATAGAGTACACTTTCTGCTCCGTCTAAATCTTCTATTAATATTAATTTGTGCTGTAATTCGGTACGATTGAAGTAATAAAAAGCGTTTGCAGATAATACTGTAATTTCTACTTTATCTTCTTCTGGAATAAGTTCCGCAACCTTACTTTGTAAATGTGTTTTTCC
>Ga0209223_10004750_pt1 | contig 12255 bp, 10 predicted proteins | sample COG_06_FD_184750 | JGI IMG/M metagenome (GOLD analysis project Ga0209223, IMG submission 184750) | Pelagic Microbial community sample from North Sea - COGITO 998_met_06 (SPAdes) (version 2) | ecosystem: Environmental > Aquatic > Marine > Neritic zone/Coastal water | place: Helgoland, sampling...
CGGAGGACCCAGTTAATAAAATTGATTTCATGACAACCTAGAAATGTATTCATCAATAGATTGAATAACATAATTTACTGCTACATCATTTAAGAATGGGTGACATCCAATAAAAAAAGCATTATTAGTTAGCATTTCCGTAGTTAATAATTCACCAGATACTTTAAGCCCTAGATCTCTATAAGCAGGTTGAATACTAAGGTTACCTCCCATAAAAGCTCTAGTCTCGATATTCTTACTTTCTAAAAAAGTAATTAAACCTTTCCTTGTGAAAGGTGCATTTTCATTAACTAAAATGGTAAAACCATAAAAAGAATGAAAATGACCCTTTGGTGTATTTGGCATTCTTAAATAATTTTTGTGCTTTTCTAATCCAACACAATAATCATTTGCTATTTTCGCTCTTCGTTTGTTAAAGGAGTCTAGTTTTTTTAGCTGTTCAATTCCTAATGATGCGGCTATATCTGTCATTCGAACATTATAACCAATACTCTCAAAAACATACCTTTCGTCATAATCTTTAAGATAATCATCTGAATAACCAAACCTTTCCATTGATGGATCGACATCAATTAATCTACCAAACTCTCTAATACTTCTCAAAATATATTGAAGCCTAGGATCATTTGTATTGACCATACCACCTTCACCAGTTGTCATATTATGTGCAACAAAAAAACTCCAAGCTGAAATGATTCCGAAGCTACCCGCTTTTTTTCCATCAATCGATGCCCCATGCGCTTCACAACAATCTTCAAAAACCGGAATGTTGAATTTCTCTGAAACTGACATTATTTCTTTCATATTTGCTGGATTTCCAAGAGAGTGAACCACCATGATTAAGCCAGTATTTTCAGAGATAGCAGATTCAATACATGCGCTTGAAATATTGTAAGTATCCATTTCTATGTCTACAAAAACAGGTTTCAAACCCGCTTGCAATATAGGAGAAATCACAGTCGTAAAAGTTGCTGCAGGAACAATTACTTCAGATCCCTTTGGAACGATTCCTGACATAACAAGCGAAGTAAGAGCTAAAAGGTTTGCAGAAGAACCTGAGTTAACCGCTACTCCAAATTTCACCCCTAGATATTTACTGTAATCTTTTTCAAATTGTTTGACTTTTTTTCCCTGTGAAATATTAAGATCAATTAACGAATCCAATGCAGAAATCACCTCACTTGAATCATAGCAGGGGAAACCGACATTTATTTTTGATTTGCCTGGAACAAATTCAAATGAATCTTGGTTTTTGAAATAATCTTCAACTGCACTAAAAATTTTGTTTTTATTCATGATATTTTTTTGATTTATAAGAGATTATTATTTGTTTCATTTTCATTCTTTAAATACCATTCAATTGATTTTTCTAGACCAACATCAATGGAGACCTTTGGCTCATAGCCTATTTTTCTCATTTTAGAGATATCTGGACACCTTCGCACAGTTCCTCCGAAATGAGTCTGATTTCCTTTTCTGACATCAATTTTATTATCAATAAGGCCTGTCATTTTTTTGGCTAAGTTAAAAATTGACAATTCATCATCATTTCCGATATGATAAATCTCTTTGTCTTCACCCTTATCCATTAAGATCATAAGGCCATCAATAATATCATCAACAAAACAAAATGCTCTCGTTTCAATACCAGATCCGATAAGCTCAATAAAATTTTTTTCATTTTTCTTTGAATGCACTATTTTTTGAACTAACTGAGGAATTACATGCTTAAAACCCATATTGGGTCCATAAATATTATGAGGTCGAAAAATAATTGACTTTTTAAAGAAATCTAAACCATAGTTCATTACTAGCAGTTCAGAGAAAATTTTACTACCTCCATAAGAATACCTTGGGTTTTTAATATCGGGCACAATTAATGGTATATTCTCATCAGTTGGAACAATAGAGGGTGTTTGATAAACTTCTGCAGAACTAGCAATAATGATTGATGTATCCGTGTACTTAAAATAATCATAAATATTTAAACAACTTTTTACTCCAACTTCAAAAACTTTAGATTGCATGTTGTAAAAATTATCCGTACCATTGACCGCTGCTAGATGAAATATCCAATCATAATCTTTTGGCAGTTTATCCAACTCATCAGCCACAGTTAAATCTAGATTATAGATCCTCACTTCAGAGTCTAATCTTGAATAATCACCTCTTAATTCATTATCCACGACATCGACCGCATAATCTTCATTTATTAAACGATTGGCAAGAAAAGAGCCAATAAAACCGGCACCACCTGTTATTAATATTTTTTTCATATTCCTATATACTTCGAATTATTTATTTCAACATCTTTATGCAAAGACCAAAGGTCTAAAATAACAGAATTCTTATTCATTAAACTTGATAATTTATTAATATTCATTCTTTTAAATATCTCATTGTTGTTTTGAATAATGATCAAGTCTTTTCTGAAAAATGCATCTTCAAGTGTGTTATCTCTTTTTAATTTGAGTAGTTTAAAATCCTCATCAAAAACTAAAGGGTCGTATGACGAAACTTCCATCGATTCTGATCGTAAAAAGTCTATTAATGTCAGAGCATATGAATCTCTGATGTCATTTGTTGGAGGTGTACCTTTAAATGATAAGCCTAATATAGATACGGATCTGACGCCTTTAATTAATTTTCTAAGAATATCAAGGATATAGTTTTCATTTAATTTCCTAGAACTTAATATCAAAGATATTGTATGCGCTTGATCAATGGATTCTGATAATATATAAGCATCTTTTGACAAGCATGGACCAGCTACGGGACCTGATGAGAAAATGTTACATCGGGGGTACTTATAGTTACAAGCATCAATGACTTCCTTAGAGTTAATATCATTTTTATAGGATATTAAACTAATCTCATTAGAAAAGCCAAAAGTAACATCTCGATAAACATTACTAGTTAATTTTACAAGCTCAGCAGACTCTGACTTAGAAACTTCAAATACTTCAGATGATACCAAACCAAAAAATTCCTTAAAAAAAACTTTGGAGATTATATCATTAGATCCAAATATTTGAGGAAGTGTAGCTAATTCAAAAGTTGCTTTTCCTTCAATGGTTCTCTCTGGAGCAAAACAATAATTAATATTTGCATTAATCGACTCACAGTAATTTCTAGTTAGACCAATTGGAACCGTGCTTCTTAAAACTATTGCATCGCCAGAACTAGTATTTGTATTCAAGAATTCAAAAACTTTGTTTAGCGAGGTTTTATTGATCTTGTTTAATTCAACAGGTGTTCCAACAGTTACAATATAGATTTTTGGAACAACAGATTTTTTTGATGCGAAATCTTCTGGAGATTCTACCCGCAGCAGACCTTGTTTTACAAAATTATTTAATCGACCTTCAATTCCCTCTTCATAAAATGGCAAAACTCTATTGTTTATTGCATCTTTTGTTTTTTGATCGGTTTCTATACCTAAAACAGAATATCCAAAAGTATTTAAGTGAAGTGAATATGTGAGTCCAACATAACCCATACCGATAACGACAATCTCATAATTAGACTTATTTATAATAATATCGCTCATAGTCAATAATTTTTATTTTATTTGATAATTTTTGTAATCTCTATTAATTCAATTCAAACGCTTGAAACCGGAATGACAAACAGGGCCCTCTAAAATATTTTTAATATTTAGCATTCCATCTTCACACTTCTTAATAGTATCGTAAATTTTATTTAGTTCTGAAAAGTCAGATGCTAATCTATCGATGGAATCTGGTTTATAATGCTTTTGCTGCTTGATAAAATCTATCTAGAAAATCATCTTACTACCTCCAACACAATTTACATTTAATTTATCTGCTTCATTTTTAATAATGTCGTCATATTTTTGTTTGTGGTAGCTATTATTTTACTCATTTGAAGTTTCGAAGTTTATATCAACATAGATATTTATTAATTGTCTTAAACTCTCAACACTCAGCCATTCAGTATTGTCACCTGAGTTATATGAGAAGTTGTCATTCACTAATTTTGCATTAAAGTGTTTTATAAATTTGTCTCTGTCAAATATTGTTTCTTGAGGTAGAATAACGAAATATTTACCTACATCATATGTGTTAATTGCATCAGAAACTGTTATCATCTCTTCATGTAATTTTTCACCTGGCCTTATTCCAACCTCAACTTGCTTACAATCAGGGCATATTGCTGTTGCAACATCAACAATTTTATAGGACGGTATTTTAGGTATAAACAACTCACCTCCCCAAGATTTTTCAATAGCGTCAAATACCATTTGACATCCATCTTGTAAAGAAATATTAAATCTCGTCATTTTTTTATCTGTAATTGGTAATATTCCGTCTTTTCTTCTTTCTAAGAAAAAAGGCATAACAGAACCGTTAGAACCCATAACATTTCCATAACGCACTACAGAAAATTTAATATCTCTCGATCCTTTAATATTATTTGCTGAAATAAATAATTTGTCTGATGTTAGCTTAGTAGCACCGTACAAATTAATAGGAGCACACGCCTTATCTGTAGAAAGCGCAACTACATTTTTCACACCACACCTTATTGCTGCATGTATTACATTTTCCGCACCATTTATGTTAGTCTTTATGCATTCAGAAGGATTGTATTCAGCTAAATGAACATGTTTCATTGCTGCTGCATGAATCACTATATCAACTCCTTCAAAAGCTTTTTCCAAACGATCTTTATCTCTTACATCTCCTATAAAATATCTCATTGCAGGATATTTGTCTTCTGGAAATTCTTGTGCCATCTGAAAATGTTTTTGTTCATCTCTTGATAAAATAATTAATTTTTTTACACCTGGATTTCTTTCAAGAATTAACCTAGTAAACATTTTACCAAAAGACCCAGTACCTCCTGTTATTAAAATTGATTTATTATTTAGATCTAGCATATTTCCTTCATTTTTTAACTCCACAAAAATCTAATATTATTTTTTTATTACTAATACTTAATCCTAGAAACTCTTTGTGAGCTACTAAAAGCACAATAATATCAGCTTTATTGATTGCTTCTTTATAACCTGTTAGTTTGTAAACTGAATGGGATTCAATATTTGGCTCGACAATTAAGTGTTCTTCATTGTTAGAGTTTTGTAAAACCTTTTGAGCTATATATTTAGCTGGAGATTCTCTCAAGTCATCAATATTTGGTTTAAACGCCAATCCCATTAAAGCTGTTATTGGTTTTCTACCGTGTTTTAGTTCAAATTGAAGTTTCTCATTTTGAATTTTTTCCGCACACCAGAAAGATTTATAGTTATTTACCTCTCTTGCTGTTCCTATAATCTTTGATTCCATTGGATAATCAGAAACAATAAAATAAGGATCGACCGCTATACAATGTCCACCAACTCCACAACCTGGCTGCAAAATATTTACTCTTGGATGTTTATTTGCAAGATTGATTAGTTTCCATACGTTAACGTCGGCCTTATCGCATATTAAAGAGAGTTCGTTGGCAAAGGCTATTTGAACATCCCGAGAAGAGTTTTCCACTAGTTTACACATCTCAGCAGTACGAGCATTCGTTCCATGCAGCTCCCCTTTTACATACTTTCTATAAAATGATATTGCTTTCTGAGTAGAAGCCTCATCCACACCACCAATAACACGGTCATTCTCAACGAGTTCATGCATCACATTTCCTGGAAGTACTCTTTCCGGGCAATAGGCAATATGAATAGCGCCTTCCAGCTCAGGTCTAGAGGTAAATATTAGTTTCTGCATTTTATCAGTTGTGCCAATCGGTGAGGTCGACTCAATAATGTATAAATCTCCTTTTTTCAAAAGTGGCATAATTTCTTTTGTTGCTGACTCAACAAAAGAAATATCTGGCTCGTGATTCTCCTTAAAAGGGGTAGGAACTACTATAAGATATACAACTGCTGAAGTGGGCTTTGTTGATGCTTTAAAAAGGCCATTTGAAACTGCTTTTGAAACAATCTCATCTAGGTCAGGCTCCACAATATGTATCTTTCCTTGATTAATAGTGTCAACAATACTTTGGTTAATATCAACACCTAAAACATTCGTTCCATGCGATGCTATTAATGCTGAGGTTGGCAGTCCAATATATCCTAAACCAATGGTAACTACTTCTGGATTCATCATGTTGTTTTTTTAATAAAGTCTACAATTCTTTTTGATGCCCGCCCGTCTCCATATGGATTGTGAAGCTTAGACATTTTTATAAAGTTGTCCTGGTTGTTTAGTAAGTCCAATGCATTAGAAACTATCAGATCTTCATTAGTTCCAACTAACAAAACTGTTCCAGCTTCTACAGCCTCTGGTCTTTCTGTGGTATCTCTCATCACTAAAACTGGCTTCCCTAGACTTGGTGCTTCTTCTTGGACACCTCCACTGTCAGTGATAATAATCTTAGATCGATTCATTAACCAGATAAAATCTTGATACGCTAACGGATCTATTAAAATTATATTACTAACTCCCGACAAGATTCTGTTTACAGGTTCCTGTACTTTTGGATTCAAATGAACAGGATAAATAATCAAGCGATTTGTATCATCTTCAGCAATCCGTTTTAAAGCTTTACAAATCCTTTCAAAACCACCTCCGTGATTCTCTCTTCGGTGTCCTGTGACTAAAACTACTTCTTGATTGCCTATTTGCTTTGAAAGATCTTGAATTAATTGACTCGGGTTTTTATTAACTTTCTCAACAGATTTAATCAAAGCATCAATCACCGTGTTCCCAGTGACTAAAATTGAATCTTCAGAGATATTTTCCTCGAGTAGATTATTTTTTGAAGTTTCAGTTGGAGCGAAATGATAATCACAAATTCTGCCAGTGATTTGACGGTTTATTTCTTCTGGAAAAGGCGATAGTTTATTATTTGTTCTAAGACCTGCTTCTACGTGACATACTTTTGCTCCAGAGTAAAAACTTGCTATGGACCCGGCCATAGTAGTCGTAGTATCTCCATGAACAAATACATAATTTGGAGTGAATTCTTCAAGAATTGGCTTTAAAGACTCAATAATAGTGGCTGTTAAGCCATATAAATTTTGTCCTGGCTTCATTAAATCTAAATCGTAATTAGGTTTGATTTCAAAAAAATCTAATACCTGATCTAGCATTTCTCGGTGTTGGGCTGTAACACAAACTCTAGTATCAAAAACTTCTGGATGTTGTTTAAATTCTTTAACAAGTGGAGCAATTTTGATTGCTTCTGGTCTAGTTCCGAATATTAATAATATCTTTTTCACTAATATTTTTTTCGACTACCACCGGTAGTCAGTTATTATTATTGTTTTGTTATTCCATTTTTAACAAAGCCGTATTAAGTAGTTTTCTCCTTCATAAAGTTTTTGAGGTTAATGTTCACTAGCGTGACCTTCTTTTTTTTTTCGCTATTGCTTACCCATAATGATCCTTTCAATTGGGAAATCAATCTGTATTTATTTCCCAAACCAATAGACAACCGCTAACCATCTCGTCCTTGATTTCTATCATTACCTGAGTATTTACTTTCTTGCCTATCAGCTTGTGCACCTTCTTGCTAAGTCCAGCGATGTACTTTGCGTCTAACTCTTCTCCAATAAGTATACAATCAATACTATTGCCCGGAACGCCTTGGGCTATGTCCCCACATATCCATACTTGTTTTAATCCAGAAAGGTTTTCCACCACACGGTCTATTACGGTATCAATGCCCGCAACCTTCCTTACGATAGAGGTTATATCAGAGGCAAGAGGGTGTAGGGCGTTAACGCGGTAAAGCTTGCGACGCCCTTCAAGAGTAGAACTCAGCATTCCAGCCTCTTCGAGGCGATTAAGTTCAACCCGTATGCTATTGGTGTTTTCTTCGAGCTCCTTAGAGAGTCCTTGGAGGTATCCGTTCAAATTTTGATTGAGAAAGAATCGCGATAAGAGCTTCAGGCGGGTTTTAGAAGTAATAAGAGGTCCTAAAAGGTTCAAAACAGATTGGTGTCATTTTTCACAGCTTCGCTTCTGTGAGTCCCTGAATATTCTTTAAAGAATACTTTAAAAAGTCAGGACTACAGGTTGGGCTGGTCGTAAAAAGAGAATGCAAGATCCTCTCGTTCACAGTTCCATTAATATGATTTTCAAAGATACATAGTATTAAGTAAAAAAACTACTCGTTATCAACATTGATTACATTTTATAGCATTTGAGTGTTTTACAGCGCCATGAGATCGTTATTGGATAAGGACAGAGAGAGCTGGATGCCCAGTTCTTTGAGCTGGACGATAACTCTAGAGTTTTTTCGATCCAAAAGTATGGCCTCTTCGCCAGCGAATTGTCCGGAGGTGATCCTTAGGTAATCTCCAGGCATGATCTGGGAAACGTCAATACGCTCATGCTCTTTTAGCCACTTTTGGATAATGGCTATTTCAGAATGGCGAACAACAGCTGGACGACGAAGACAAAACAGGTACCGCACCGTTCCAGGATAGGCAAAGATCTCATCCCTTTTGGCATCTTGAATTTGAATGAATACGTAGCCTCTAAACAGCGGCTCTTCCACGATTTTGACTCGCTCACTCCATTGTCTGCGCACTTTGTGAAGCGGGCAGTACACCTTATAACCGGCCACAGTGAGCCGCTCTGCTACTTTTTTTTCGTTTCTTGACTTGGTATAGAGTACATACCATGCGTCGGCATCACTGCTCATGGTCTTAGTCTGACATGATTTTACCGGCCTCTACCCGGCCAATAAAGAACAGTACTAGTAAAAACCCTGTAATAACCGAACCAAATACTCCAGCTTTTGAGGCTGAGCTTTCCTCTTTTTTCAGAGGGAAAATAGGTTCATCGAAGTATTTAAAAGGACCCTCAAGGTTCATGAGTTCTGCTTTTGACATCTCAAGTGCCTTGATGTATTCGCCGTAAGCGATCTTCAATGATTCCAAGTCTATCGTCAGACGCTGTTGTTCCATCTTGTCTAATGCATAAACGAGCGAATTGTTTTGGTCCTGGTACGCACCTAGATTCCTTAAGCATAGATCCAAGGCAAGCTCCAATGAATCTACTTTTCCCTGGAATGCCAGCACGTTATTCTGGGTTTTTTGTCTTTGCCAATCCTTGAACTGTACTTCTGTATTTTGCACAAGCTGGGTGGCTAGATCGTAAGTGAACGACTCATCGTAAGTTGTAACATTGAAACCGAGAACTCCCGTCTCCTCATCAAAAGAAGCGCCCAAAACTCCTTGGTTGAAGGTAAGAAAGGCCTGCGTTAAGACGGAATCTGTGTAGCGCTGGTTTATGCCAAAGCTCGAAGTGAACTCGGTGGAAAATTCTTCGTTATCCGCCAAGGCCTTTGCGTAATAACGGTCGATAAGCCTTCCGTTGTCTAGATCTGCAATCATCACATGGGCGATGTTATTTCTCGAGGTCAGGAATTTCTGGACCGTTGCACTGGAGGAGGCTGGTCCTCCGCCCCCACTTATACCGAAGCTTGAGGCCAATCGCATGGCACTACTCAATCCCCCACTTTCTTCTTGGAAGAAGAGTTGGTAAGAGGCCGTATAAGTTGGCTTCGTTAAAAACTTAGTATAAAGCGCAGATGAAAGACCTAAAATCAATGAGAGCGATAGAATGAGCAATTTAAGCGACCAAACAATACCCCACCATTCGTGAATCTTAAAAATGACGTCTTTCAAGGAGATTTCCTCCTCGCCCCTTGAATTCATTTTATTTTCTTGATTTTGAAGAGAATCGTTCATGAATTGTAATTGTTATGATAATCTTAATTATGGTCGATTAATCAATGCATAAACAGTACCGAATCCCATCGCAGCTGAAGATAAAGTACCAACTACTTGATTCCAATCTAGTGGTCTTCTCTCTCTGATCACTTTCGTTTTAACAGGTTTTTTATTCACATGAATGACTCCACCAAGCCTCACTTTTGGCGATTTACTCCAAAAGAATAATACTTTTTTTGAACGATCTGATTTCCCATTTGGGTAAGACACATATATGTCTTTCTTTTTAGTATTTTTAGTTAAACCCAAAGAAAATTCTTTAACATATTTATAAGAACGAGAATTTTTAATAAAAGGAACATTGATACTACTGTATCCAAATTCATCAAAATAGATATGACCATCTCCAGTTATTCCAATTAGTTCTGATTTCTTTGGAATATCTATTGAATCCAAATCTTTAAGAGTATAATTGGAATACCCATCTTTTAGAGCATTTGATAAATTAAAAATAACTGGATCTTGGGATTTTCTAAAAAACCTCGCATTAAAAACATCCCCACCTTTAGAAACCCCACCAGCCCGCGAAATAACATTAGAGATCTTTTCATTATCTGATAAGATGGAATAGAACCCTGGAAATTCAACAGCCCCAGAAACATAAATCTTTTCATTCAAACCATATTTCTTAATATCCCTAACAGATATTTCGTCAAAAGGCTCAAGCAGATAATCTGATTTCTTATATTCATTAGACCAATTTTCCTTGATACTAGGGTCCAAAGAGATAATAACTGAGGATTTTTTCACTTCCTGAAAACCATTTTTATTTAATGCTGTGATCTTACGGGTCACTTCTATGCGCTGCTCATCAGTAGATAGTTTCACCCCCCCGGCTCTATTCAATGCTTCCTCTAATGTCATCCCTTTAGAGTAAATGAAATTACCCGGATTTTTAACTGCACCAATAACTGAAACTGTCTTTTCCTTTGAATCCAGAGATTTGAATCCAATAAAAATATTATCTAGTTGTGATAATTTCAAACCCAAAGTCTCTTCATTAGAAAGGGGCAATAGAGTAATTTCATAAAAACCATTATCCATGAGTCTAGATAAGCCTATTTCCTTGTCTATATTCTGCCCCATAAGACCACCTGCCAAATCAATAGCATCACTAATAGTCATACCCTCAACAAAACCGTAATCTCCAGGCTGAGCCAATGCTCCTTCTATAGTTATGAAATTTTCTAATTTTCCATTTTTCACATTTGCAAATACAAAATCACCATCATTTAAAAGAACTGATGAAAAATCTTTCAGCTCCACGTCTATAATTTTTCTTTCGCTATCATTACTTCTAGAAATTTTAATCTTCTTGCTGTAAGCATTTGCAGAAAAACCCGAACTGAAGTTGATTAAATCAGAAACTGTCTCGCTAGGAAGCATTTCAAAAATCATCTCTCTTTTAAAAGCACCTGAAGTAGAAACTAGATTATTTGTTGCTGGAACTATTAAGAAATCACCATCCTGTAAAAATGGAATTTCAAAGCCATCTGGATTTACAAAAAACTTATAAAAGTCAATAGTTTTAATAACTTCTCCATTTCTGTATATCCGAACATTTCGCAAAGACCCTATTTCAGTTGGACCACCAGCCATTAAAAGAGCATGGAAAGCATTATTGACTGCAGCTAAGGAATACGTACCCGGGTTATTCACATCACCTGTTATGTTTACAGAAATACTACGACCGTATGATAAATTAAGCCTGAAAGTATTTTTTGAGAGGTTGAATGCTCTCGACATCTTTGACTTTATAATCTTCTCAACATCAGAGAACTCTAACCCCCTAATATTAACCCGACCAAACTTTGGACCTAAATCCAAAACACCATTTTCATCAACCTTAAAAGATCCCTGGAAATAGGAGATTCCAAAGACACTAATTGTCAACTCATCGCCTGAGCCTAGGATATAATTACTCGGTGCTTTGGCTCCTGAAGATTGATCGAATACCTTAATGTCAGAACTAAAATAACTATGACCGAATATATTGCTTGTATCATTTTTAGAATTACCTGAGTACTTTCGTTCCTTAACTTCATTTTTTTCAATTTCATTTAATGATGAATAAGGATTTATCTTTGGAGTAACGTCTTTAATTGGACTATTTAAAACCTCAAGCCGGGACTTAAATTTTATTGCCTCACCTTGGGAAAGACCCATGCTGAGAGCCATTGCCTCACCATCTTGGATTGATAAACCTTGTTCCTCACCTTTCTCGATTATTGATAATATCTGGGCATCAGACAAATCATCGACATTTACTCCTATTAAGGATTGACCCTGGAGATAACTTCCAAAAAACATTATGTATGCTAAGAGACAATATTTATTCATATATTTTTTCAATATCTATTTTCAAACTTTCATAAAAATAGAGTTAATCCGGTAAAGATATTTAAACTTTTCACATTGTATCCATTGGCACGCATAGCACTTGATGTGCCAGCTGGATCGTACCAATGATTCCAATTGTAGGTTTGAGTCAATAA
>Ga0209223_10004756_pt1 | contig 12242 bp, 10 predicted proteins | sample COG_06_FD_184750 | JGI IMG/M metagenome (GOLD analysis project Ga0209223, IMG submission 184750) | Pelagic Microbial community sample from North Sea - COGITO 998_met_06 (SPAdes) (version 2) | ecosystem: Environmental > Aquatic > Marine > Neritic zone/Coastal water | place: Helgoland, sampling...
CCATTTCAGCATCATCACTGTTTATAGCGGTCACAATTCCCATTTGATTTAATAAAGAAGCATTGTGTGGTATAGCGTCATTCACCTCAAATTTATATGCCCACCAATCACTAAATGTAGAGCCTCCGGCGCCGTGAGCCTTCATTTTATCTGCAACTTTATAGCCTTCCAGAATGTGCGTAAACGTATTCAATCTGAACTTCATGGAATCGGCAACATGCATTAGCATGTTTATTTCTGATTGCACATATGAGTGGCAGGTTACAAAGCGTTGTGCATTTAAAATTTCTAAAATGGCTTCTGTTTGCAAATCCCTTCTTGGAGCACTTACTTCTTGTTTTTTCTTTTTTGGAAGTTCATTATAAACAGCCCATTTCTCCTCATACTCTTGGGCATTGATAAAAGCATCGTAAAACACTTGCTCAACTCCCATTCTTGTTTGTGGAAAACGAATAGTATTATATGAGCCCCAATTTGATTGCTTCACATTTTCACCTAGCGCAAACTTTATAAATCCAGGGGCATTCTTTACCTTCATTTGTTCTGGGCTATTCCCCCACCTCAATTTTATTAGTGCTGCTTGTCCTCCAATTGGATTTGCTGAGCCATGTAATAATTGTGAAGCAGTTACACCTCCAGAAAGTTGACGATAAATATTTATGTCATTCGGTTTTATAACATCTCCTATTCGCACTTCTGCGGTAACTGCACTTGAACCTTCGTTTACTCCTCTCTCAATAGCAATATGTGAATGCTCATCAATAATCCCAGGTGAAACATGCTTTCCCTTTGCGTCAATTACTATTGTATTTCCATCTACAACATCGGCTATTTTGCCAATATGAACAATTTTACCTCCTCGGATTAGCAAATCTGCCTCTAAGGTTCCTTGTTCTTCTAGAGTCCAAACTGTTGCGTTTTTAATTAACATTGATTGTTGAACAGGAAGGGAATCCCAACCATAAGCCATCATAGGATAATTAAACTTTCCTAAGGTTACTGAATCAGCAACAGCTAGCTCTTTCTTTTTCTCCTCATGTTTTTCACTTCGGATAGCAGTCCATTCAACCCACTCTCCATTCGGCATTTGACCACGCCCATCCCATACTCCAGAATCAAAATTTACATTTCCTGATAAACGATATACTCCTCCTTTTAGTTGATAGGAAATTGCTATCGTATGATCATTTAGAGTAGTCGTTACCTTTACTGACTTCTTCTTAATTACCTTATATGGCTTTCCCGTCAAAGAATCTAAAACCAAATCTCCTTTTACACTTATGCTGTCTACAATCACATCATAAGTCAAATTTCCTGAAGGTTTTGCTTCTGAACCAGCGACTTTTAATGATCTAATATTCTGATTTACATTTAAGTTGTAAACCCCACGAATATCAAGCAGGTCCATTGCAGAAACTTCATGCTTCTGCCCATTAATCCAATTTTGATAAATGCTCTCTCCTTGTTCAAAAACATCTCCGGATGTAATGAGAAAGTTCGCCTGTTTACCTGTGGTTAGCGATCCTAATTCCGCATAAGCACCTATTATTTCCGCAGGTACTTGTGTCAATGATTTAAGGGCTTGTTTTTTTGAAAGCCCCAATTTTACCGCTTTACGCAGATTTATTAAGAATTCCGACTTCTTTTTCAACCCATCAGTAGTCAATGCAAAAACGATTTGGTTTTCCTCTAAAAATTTTGGATTCGATGGTGCCAACTCCCAATGTTTCATTTCGTCTAAAGACACGTGTCTTGCGTCATAAGGATCCTCAACATCGTAAGCCTTTGGAAAGTTTAATGGAACAATAAATTTCCCGTTTGTAGCTTTCATATCTGAAATCATTTGGTATTCATCTCCACCACCTTTGAAAATATATTGAACACTGAACTCATCTCCGATTTTATCCGCTCGTAAAACTGAATATTTATTGCGAACCTCAAAAATCTGAGGTAATGACTGAGTCAAAGTAAACGCTTCTAACGAAAGGTTTTTCTGTTTATCCTCACTTGAGTTATGATACCATTCAGCATCCAAAAATGTTTGTTTTATTAAAGCAATACAACCCATTAAAGAGCTTGGGTAAGCTTGCCGTGAGCTGCCTTTTTTAAATGAGTAATGTGCAGCTGCCTTTTCTAAAACGATGTTATCGTGCTGCGAGTTACTAGCTAAATTGGTTAGGACAGATGTTCCTCGGGCAATACCATCTTGCTGGTGAGAAAGAACGGTTCCGAACCCAATGTTTCGATACTCCTTAGCTGATTTATCATTATCGGTAAAGATCTCTATTCCATTAACCTCCGGCTTTATTGCCTGATTCCAGGAATACGCTCCCTTTTTTAAACTATTATATTGTGGATAATTACTACGTGGTAATTTTTTCACCTCTTCCATCCCGTAAGAAGTATAGAGATCAATAAAAGATGGGTAAATATGCCTCCCTTTAATATCATGAACCACACAATTTTCAGGAAGTTTCGTTTTTGAGCCAACATAGGTAATTCGTCCTTCCTTGATAAATAAATAGCCATCATTGACTATCGTTTCTGCATCAACATGAATTGTAGCATTTATAAATGCGTGAGAATTATGGTTCTTATCTCGCATCCCATTTGTTGGAAAATCTTCTTGTGAAAACCCGATAATTGAAAAGGAAATAAATAATAAAAATAAGTAGTTTTTCATAAATTAAATCTAAAGCAAACAAAAATAAGCATTGTTATGACAATTAAAGGTCTCTTATTTTTAGCTTTGCAAAGAAACTTTTTTATAAACGGTTAAAATGGAAATATTAAAACACACACACTCTGGCCTAAGATGGCTTTTTCTCTTGATAATAATCTTTGCAATTGTTAATGCTATTAGAAAATGGAAATCTGGAGATAAATTTGGAGCAAAAGATAAATTACTAAACATTATTACCATTGCTTTAACCCATACTATGGGAATTATTGGAATCGTTTTATTCTTTATTAGCCCTAAAATTCAGTTTACGGAAGGGTTTATGAAAAATGATCAAATCAGGTTTTACCTAACCCAGCATACTTTTGGAATGGTACTAGCAATAATTTTGATTACTATCGGATATAGTAAAGCTAAAAAAGCAGCAAAAGACAGCGCAAAATTCAGAAAGACTGCAGTTTGGTTTACAATCTCTCTATTAATCGTACTAATATCCATACCATGGCCATTTTGGGGAGTAGGAGGAGAATTATATTAATCGGAATCGTTTTTACTTTGGCTTCTTGCACTGAACAAGAAAAAGTAATTAACGAAAATGGAGAGCCAAACGGCAGTGCTATTTACAAGCAGAACTGTAAAGTGTGTCATGGAGGAAAAGGAGACTTAGGAGTTGGCGAAGCTGCTGACTTAAGCAGGTCAACAAAAACATTTGAAGAAAAATTATATATCATTACGAATGGTAGTGAAAGTGGTAAAATGACTGCATTCAAAGGAGTATTAACGGAAAAGGAAATCAGTGCGGTAATTACTCACATCGAAACATTAAAAAAATAAATGGGCGACATTAATTCAGAAAATATTAATCCAACTAACGCAGTAATTGTTGGGATAATTACACAAAAACAAACTCCAGAATTAATTAAAGAGTACTTAGATGAATTAGAATTTCTAGCAAAAACTTACGGCGTAAAGACGAAAAAACGATTTACGCAAAGACTTGAAACTCCCAACACAGCTACTTTTGTAGGAAAAGGAAGATTAGACGAAATAAGAACATATGTTAAAGCTAATAATATAGATACGGTAATATTTGATGATGACCTTTCGCCTTCTCAATTGCGTAATATCGAAAAGATTTTAGAGGTATTAATTCTAGATAGGAGCTTGTTGATTTTGGAAATATTTCAGCAGCGAGCTCAAACATCACATGCCAAAACACAAGTAGAATTAGCACGTTATCAATATTTATTACCACGCTTAACCAACATGTGGACTCACCTTGAAAGACAACGAGGAGGAACAAGTACGCGAGGAGGTTCTGGGGAAAAAGAAATTGAAACGGATAGAAGAATAATTCGAGACAAAATTTCTCGGCTAAAAAAACAGCTAAAAGCGATTGATAAACAAATGGCTACCCAAAGAGGTAATCGAGGGAAGTTAGTTCGTGTAGCATTGGTTGGATATACAAATGTCGGCAAATCAACTTTAATGAACGTATTGAGTAAGTCGAAAGTTTTTGCCGAAAATAAGCTCTTTGCAACGTTAGATACTACCGTACGAAAAGTGGTATTACAAAATATTCCTTTTCTGATGTCTGATACTGTGGGGTTTATTCGGAAATTACCCCATCAACTAGTAGAATCATTTAAGTCGACATTAGATGAAGTTCGAGAGGCTGACTTAGTTATTCACGTTGTTGACATCGCACATCCAGCTTTTGAAGACCATTATAATACAGTTAATCAAACTTTAGCTGAAATTGAAGCTACGAACAAGCCAACGTTATTATTGTTTAATAAAATAGATACTTACGATCTATTAGGGGGGTTTGAAGACGGGGAATTTTCTAGACCAACTTTAAAAGAGTTAAAGAAAACATGGATGGCCAATCTTGATAATCAATGCCTATTCATTTCTGCAGAGAAAAAAACGAATATTGATGAATTGAGAAAATCTATGTATGACGAAGTGAAGAAAATTCATATCACTCGGTTTCCTTATAATGATTTCCTCTATCAGGAATACGAATAGAAAGTTCTATCGTTTATAACTTACCCAGTGAATTAATGAGCAGTGCTGAACTTTCAACAGCAAAAATTGATATATTGAAAAAGCTTATCACTTTTATCTCTATTTTAACACTAATTAGCGGCTGTCATGTTGGGCGATATGTCATATATAATTTTGCAAACATTGATGATTATAAAAAATTTAAAAGTCGAGAACTAACTGCCTCCCCTACACCCTTTTCATTTAGTGAGCCCAATGACAGCAATCTTTTCAAGCACGTGCTTACGCAAACCAATTATGATTCGTATAATAGGTTTGAAACTGTTCTAGAAAAAAACAAAACAGTAGCATTTTTAGTCATTCAAAACGATTCTATTAAGTATGAGTGGTATTCAAAAAAAAACAGTTTAGAAACCATTTTCACTTCATTTTCGATGTCCAAATCTTATATCTCTGCATTAATAGGGATTGCTATTGAAGAAGGGCACATCAAAAGCGTAAATGAACCCATCACCAACTATATAAAATCATTTAAGCACGACGGTTTTGACTCTATAAGCATTGAGCATTTGCTAAATATGCGAACGGGAATTGATTATGTAGAAAACTATTTTAATCCTTTTGGAAATATCCCAGTTGCTTACTACGGAAGAAACTTGGATAAACACATGCATAATATAAAAATTAAGGAAGCTCCAGATCAAAAATTTGAATATATAAGTATTGCTACTCAAATTTTGGGTGTTATTTTAGAAGAGGCAACGGGAAAAACAGTAACCAACTATTTACAAGAAAAATTATGGACCCCAATAGGTACTGAATACAATGCGAGTTGGAGCTTAGATAAAAAGGATGGGAGAGAGAAATCTTTTTGTTGCATTAATGCGCGGGCTAGAGATTTTGCAAAATTTGGAAAACTCTATCTTCAGATGGGAAAATGGGGAGACAATCAGGTTGTTCCAAAGCAATGGATTAGGAATTCCGTAGAAATTCATGCGAATACAAAAGATAATTTTTATCAGCACCAATGGTGGTTAGAGCCAGAGGTAGGAAAATCAAATACGAGAACAAATTATATGGCCCAAGGGATCTTAGGTCAATACATTTACGTTAACCCCGAAAAAAACACAATAATTGTGCGATTAGGAGAAAATTGGGGGAAAATAAACTGGAGAATGGTATTTTACAACATTTCTAAAGCTATTTAAAAAGTACGTATTTACTCATGTTTTTAATAACTATTATTGTTTTTTTACCGATTTTTAATCATTTTATAACATACGCATTTTTAAAACTTACTGTTTTGAGAGGACGCATTCCTCTCTATGTTTGCCATGTAATTAAAAACAAAAAACATGAAAAATTTATTTAGAATAACACTAATGACAATGGCTTTAACCTCAACAAGCATTAAAACACAATGTCAAGACAAAGCAGCAGTAGTTAACGTTTACACGGATGGAGTAGAAATTTCTCCAAACGGGGCAGAAAGTTTACTCAGAATAGAACTAACCAAAACCGAACAATTTAAAGTATTTGACAAACTGGATATGCTTGAAATTGCTAAAGACAATCAAATTGACTTTAAAGACTGCTATGGTAAAAAGTGCTTACACAATGTTGGAATTCTGGCCGAAGTTGACAAAATCGTTACAGGGTCAATCGAAAATTTAGGAAAAAAAATAGTCGTAACAGTGAAGATTCTTGACATAAAAACAGACAGCTATGATCAAATAGCGATTCAAGAGTTTATCAATATTGAAACTGAACTTCAAAACATGGTGCAAATCACTTTAAATAAAGCGCTAGGTATTGAGAACAATATAGCGTCCATGGAAACACTGGTTTATTTTAATCAACCTCCAAAAACACCAACTGTTCAAATCAGCAATAGTGGACCAAGAATGGGGCTAGCTATGGTTGGAGGAGACTTACAAGAGGTTTTAACACGCCCAGAAGAGGAAGGCGGCTATGACGCTATCCCTGTTCTATCTCAATTTGGTTACCAATTTGAACAAGTTTATTTAAGTTCTGGCAATTTTCAAGCAATTGCTGAAGGAATGGTCTTAATGACCGGGCTGGAGCAAGGCTTATTTAATCCGAGTTTTGCTTTTATGAATGGATTTAGAAATTCTAAGACAGGAATTGAGATTGCATTCGGACCTAGCATTAAGTTTAAGAGAGAGGCACAAGGATATTACAAGGAAGGGACATGGCACATTGCTAATGAATGGGAAAACCAAATAGCTGAGACCATAACAGACTCAAGTGGCTACACATATACAGAATACATAGATAATCCGAATCCAAATCTAATAGAAACGAGACTAGACAAGAGAGGTCAAGTAAAATTAGCTGCAACATGGGTTTGGGCAGTAGGGAAAACATTCCACTCAGGATACCTTAATATCCCCGTAAATGCTTACTTCTCCTATGGGAAAGAGGGATGGTTTACCGGACTATCAGTAGGGTTTAACATTGCAAAAAAAGATTAAATAATTAATTACAAAGGGCCGGGAAAGTATATAAGCTAACCTGGCCTTTATAATTTTTTTAATCCCTATTTATAACTAAGATTAACATCCTTTAACAACCTCTTTTATTATATTTACGTTGAAGTAGGCTTTAAAACTGATTATCATGAAAAACTTTCAAGAAGTTAATTCAAAAATACTATACTCCGAACGTCATTTAAAAGCTGTTAGAAGTGAAATTGAAAAAGCACAGAGTGAACTCACCTCAGAAGAATCAGTAAAAAGCCAATCTTCTGCTCGCTTTACAAATATCCACAAACACCTAAAAGAAATAGCCAAAGAGCTTTATCTAATTAGAGAAGCTCTTGCAACTTTTGACACTTTGCTACCAGAGCATGAAGATGCCACGATAAAATTCAAAGAACTTGTTATTGAATTGAAAGCTATAAAACAAGAATTAGATAGCTTTCAAAATAGTGCGAATGCACTTCCAAAGAAAAAAGAAGCTTCTTCAGAAAAGCAAAAAACTACAACTGAACACATTCACGTCAATAAGCCGGAAGAACCAAAAAAAATAAAAGTTGAAGATACCGAAAGTTTTATTGGGACTAAGGTAATTAGCATAGTAGGTATATTACTTATAATGCTTGGAGTTGGGTATGGCGCAAAATATGCCATTGATAATAACTTAATAAGCCCTACAGTTTGGATAATTGCTGTATACATTCTGGGAACTTTACTGCTATTAACTGCGTTAAAACTAAAAAGTAAATACGACAACTTTTCTGCCGTGTTATTAAGTGGCGCAATGGCTATCTATTACTTTACAACCTATTTTGCTTTCGCTCAATACGATCTTATTGCACGCGAAGTAGCATTCGGAATGATGCTTATTTTTACGGTATTTACAGTAATTGCGGCATTACGATACGACAATCAAATCATAGCCCACATAGGGTTTGTCGGGGCATATGCTGTTCCATTTCTTGTGCGAGGAAACAATGAAAACGTTGTTGCATTATTTTCTTTTATGGCTATTATAAATGTTGGAATACTTGCCGTAGCCATTAAAAAGTATTGGCAATCACTTCTCTATTCAGCGTTCTTTCTAACCTGGTTAATATTTGCAAAATGGTTTCTTTCAACATATAACCACTCTGTAGATCTAAATACAGCAATATCCTTTGTCTCTATTTTCTTTATTATTTTCTATGCAACTATTCTTGCTTATAAACTATTACACGCAAAAGCTTTTGATGGTGGAGATATTTCCTTAATCATATTAAACGCTTTTTTCGCATACAGTTTTGGATTAGCAATTCTATCAAATAACAACTCTACAGAAGACTTCTTAGGCTTATTTACATTTTTAAATGGCCTGGTGCACATTATCGTGAACTTAGCTATCAAGCGATTCAAGGGCTATGACAAGAACATGCACTATCTAACATTTGGACTTGCGCTAGCATTTATTACCATTGCTATACCCGTAGAGTTCAATGGGAGTTGGTTGGCTTTATTTTGGTTGGCTGAATCTGCAGTGCTTTTTTGGATTGGAAGAACACAAAAAGTTCGATTCTATGAAATATTTTCTTATCCATTATTAGGCTTTGCAATTCTTTCACTTATTTCCGGTTGGGGAGAACACTATGGTAGCCTTCATGAATGTAAACTACTCTTAAATGTGGACTTTTTAATCTCAGCACTATTTATCTTAATATTGGGCGGCATGCTAATTATTGCCAAGAAAACAAAAGAAAACGCCTTTAACGACTACAGTGGAGTTCTAACTGGAGCTCTATTCACGATACTGTATTTCGCTTGTTTCCTCGAAATCAATAGCTATTGGATTGCTCAGTTGGGAATAAGCAATGAAATTCCTAAATGGATGTGGATCAATTCCAATGCACCAGCTCTTGCAACATTTAGACTAATCTGGTTAACAAACTACACTTTATTGTATCTAATCGCTATCTCTTGGGTGAACATAAAGCTTTATAAAAACAAGACTTTCGCAGGTGTCAATTTAATCATTAATGCGTGTGCCATATTCTTATTTTTAACTTTTGGACTCTATAACTTGAGCCTTTCAAAAGAGTTTGGAGATTTTGGAACACAGTATCTTTTAAGGTATTCTTCTATTGCTATTTTAGGGGGATTACTCTTTTCAACAAGTCAATACACAAAGCAGCCATTTGCCGAGATAAAACCAACTATTGGAATAAATATCGCAATGCATATCATTTTCTTATGTGTATTAACAAGTGAACTGTTTAATTGGATGCACTTAATGAATACGCAATCAATTTATAAACTTGGGCTAAGTCTGCTATGGAGTGCATATGGATTTGGACTCATCATTTATGGCATATGGAAACGGGCGAAACACTTACGGATAATGGCCTTTATAGTTTTCGGATTAACAATCGTGAAATTATTCTTTTATGATATTGCACACCAAAGTACCATATCTAAAACAATTGTGATGATGAGTTTGGGAGCCGTTTTACTAATTGTTTCTTTTTTATATAATAAATATATCCCCAATATATTGAAAGAAGAAAATGACAGCAAAGAAAATATAGGGTAAAAAAAAGAGGAGTGACCACTCACTCCTCTTTAAACCAAATCAAATCTTCCGGACTAGTGAGCAGCTTGGCTCGCCGAAATATCTAACTGAAAAGTAACGGTTGGATTAGTTGCTTCCATTTTTTCTGCTGCTGGAAGAGTATCTTGTTCCAATAGATAAGGAAGATTAAACTGCAACATATTTAAATCGAAATTTGCTGTGGCAGCAATCGATTCAGCGGAGATATTCATTTCAACCGGAAATGAAACTTCCTTACTTATTCCAAGAACGTTTAAGGAACCTGTCAATACTCCATCAGCAACGTTTGTAATTGTAAACGAAGATGTTGCGAAATCAGCAACAAAGAAAAATGAAGTATCCATCAAATGGTTTTGCAACATTACCGTATATTTATCTGGCTCTCCAGATTCAAGTATAGAAGCCATATCAAAACTAAATTCTCCTCCAACGACAGCATCATTTTCTACTACAATAGATCCAGCACTAATTGCTACAGTTCCAACATGTTCAGGAACCGTGTCTTTGTAGGATTGGGCACTCCAAGTAACAACTGAAGATTCAGCTACATGATATGTCCCGCTTAATTTAGCAACCTCAACATTTTCTGTTGCTGTAACTTCTGTTTCCGTATCTTTTTCTCCACAAGAAGAAAAAGCGATAGTTGACAATGTCAACATTGATAATATTATTTTTTTCATTTTGATTATTTTTTTGACAAAAGTAATTGCAATTTTTGCAATTCCTAGCGTTTTATAAATTTATTTGTTGCAACATCTATTTTATTTTCACATTCCACCGTTAACATTATTTGGCACAGCACATTAGAACTCACTAAAAATTTAAACTACTTTCGTCCTATGGCAAAATCAAAGAGCAAATTAGGAAGAACAGGGTTGTCGACGGTTGTTGGAATATCTCTGCTACTTTTTCTTCTTGGGGTTTTTGCATATATCCTTACAACACTCACTGCAAGTGCCGATGCAATGAAGGAACAGTTAGTGGTCGACATACTTTTTAGAGAAGAAGCGCGTGAAGTTGATATTTTAAAAATGGAAAAAGAACTTGCTGCTATGCCCCACGTTCTTACCGCACAATATGTATCTAAGGACTCTGCAAAAGCTTTGATGATGGAAAGGTTAGGACATGATTCATTTGATATTTTAGACGGCGCGAACCCTTTAAGACCTTCCATAGCGGTTCATCTCGCTTCGAATTATGTTAATGCAGATAGTGCTACTAGTTTTCAAACTAAAGTGCTGAGCGGAAATGAACATGTAATTGAAGACGTTTCGTACGATAGCACTCAGTTCATTGAATTAACCAATACTTTTTCATGGCTTCGCTTTATCATTTTAACCATTGGAGGAATTCTACTATTTATTGCAATGGCATTAATTAATAATACCATTCGCCTTTCCGTTTATTCAAAGCGATTTACAGTAAAAACAATGCAATTAGTTGGTGCAAAGCCAAGCTTTATAAGACGCCCGTTCTTGCTAAATGCTCTAGGCCAAGGTTTGCTTTCTGGAATTATTGCAGTTGGGCTTTTAGTAGCTTTTGGATATTTCTTTGGACAAATCAGCCCCGGACAAATAGAAAGGATTACCACGAGCGAAGCTCAGCTCCAAAAAGAATTTCAGAAATTTGCCCAACTTTTTGGTGGAATTATCCTTTTGGGTATTTTTGTAAGCTGGATATCCACATACTTTGCATTAAGTAAATATATCTGGATTAAAACAGAAAAACTATATTAAATGGAAAATTCAGTAATGGCCCTTTCAAGGGAAAATTTCAAATACATAATTGTTGGTTGCGTAGTTGTTATTGTAGGGTTTATACTGATGTCTGGGGGAGGAACAGAAGATCCTACTCAATTTAATGAGGAAGAATTATTTAGTTTTAGAAGAATTACGCTAGCGCCATTTTTGGTTATGCTTGGATATGGTGTCGTGCTTTTTGGAATATTAAAACGTCCAAAAAAAGAAGCAAGTATGGAGAGTAATCAAATCCTTCACGATAAGGGTAATAAATAAAAATGGACTGGATAGAAGCGTTCATTCTTGGAGTAATTCAAGGTCTTACAGAATTTTTACCTGTTAGTAGCAGCGGCCATTTAGAATTAGCAAAATTAATTCTTCCGAGTCAGTATACTGGCGAATCCAGTATGCTAATGACAGTTGTTTTGCACTTTGCAACTGCCTTAAGCACCGTAGTTATATTCAGAAAAGATTTATTGCAAATCATCCAAGGGCTTTTCCAATTTCAATGGAATGAAGCAACAAAATTCTCTGTAAAAATTATTATCTCAATGATTCCCGCAGCTTTCGTAGGCGTATTTTTTGACGATATAATAGAATCTTTTTTTAATGGCGCAGTTCTATTAGTTGGCTCAATGCTGCTTGTTACTGGGGGCTTATTGTTCCTGGCTGACAAAACAAAAAACACAACGCAAGAAGTTCGTTTTTTCCATTCAATTGTAATCGGGATA
>Ga0209223_10004762_pt1 | contig 12235 bp, 11 predicted proteins | sample COG_06_FD_184750 | JGI IMG/M metagenome (GOLD analysis project Ga0209223, IMG submission 184750) | Pelagic Microbial community sample from North Sea - COGITO 998_met_06 (SPAdes) (version 2) | ecosystem: Environmental > Aquatic > Marine > Neritic zone/Coastal water | place: Helgoland, sampling...
AATAATGTGTTACAGCTACTTAAGGTTGTGCTCCACTGCGCCTCTAATTCCATTTCCCAATAGAAATATTAATTCACTAAGGAGACTGTCATGCCTGATCTCTTATTTATAAAGATAGAGAGCATTATTGGTGGGGTTGGGATATCGGTGTGAAAGTAATGATGTACTCATTTTAAAGCTCTTTCTTAGGTGCCTTGAGCCGGATCATTAATATTTATATCTCTCTATGATTGTTGTAATGTAGCTTGCAATTTTATCAGCTGAAAACGCTGCGTTTTTAACGGTGAGTCCAGCACGCGTCAGAATTTAATTGAATTTTGATATTAGATAAGCTGAGACTTCGTAGTGAGAGCTAATTATTATATTTCAGGACTCTAACCATATAAGTCCCTCCGCTTAGAGAGTCGCTGGTCTTCGTTATTCTAATTGTCTGATATTCCTGAAGGTGGTGGATTGTAGGACTATCTGCCCATTAAGGTCTAGCTAGGAACCAATAAAATATCTCAATAAGTATTCCAATCGCCATACGGATCGCAGTCGCGCAACATAACGATCTTCATTAATCTATATTAAACGGCTCTAAAATACAGTGCCTCCCTGTAGATGTTAATCAGTGTGTCGATTTTGTCCAGCGAAAGATAATCATGTTTATTTAGCTTGGGTAAACTTTGAGGTACTGGATTGATGTTACGTGAGGGTAAGATAATTCATCTTGCCGACCGAAAATGATTTAGAGTCGCTTTCCGCCATCGCTCGACTAAGATGGATAGAAAATCGCACAAAACTCTTAATCTAACAATAGGAGTTCTAATGAATTAGTTTTTACCTCGTAATCTCATCTAGAGCTACAGAGGCAGAAATCCTAACATGCATGATAGATTTGAGGTTGTTAAACGGACGAGTCTGGATAGCTAATTTTTCGTCTGGGAACAACATGATCACTGCCGAATTGACTTATATTTGATAAATGATATTTCACAAACTACCAGAGTATTCTGATGGTCATTTCTTGTATTATTGTACTTCATGTGGAAGCGTGTGAACGGTGAAATTTGAAACTCGCCTCTGGATTTTATATTTTAGCAACGAACTTTAGCTTGTGGAGCCGCCTAATGTTCGGCGCAGAAAAATCGCCAAAAGCCCCTGACAATGCATGGTTGAGACTTTTACTTGCGTTGTTAAATATCTGCGCGAATGAATGTGTAGGATCAAGTGAATTTGCGTATCCCTCATTCAAGGATAGTAAAGAAACTAGCGAACAACTATATGATAGGTGCGACTATGAATGACGTATTGCCCGTAATAGCTATTTTAGGAGGTACTGGTGATCTAGGTACCGGATTAGCTAGTAGGTGGATTCAGGCAGGTTACCCGATAGTGCTCGGTTCTCGTTCTCTAGAGAAGTCTGAGACTGCTGTGTCTAATATCAAGAAAAGCATGCAGGCAGATGATGTTGATAGGGTGACCCTGTATGCGATGGATAACACTAAGGCCGCTGAACACGCTGATATTGTAGCCATTACGGTACCCTTTAGCCATCAGGCTAGTATTCTGGAATCTGTCAAACCTATGTTACAGGGTAAAATATTGATAGATGTGACAGTTCCTTTAGTGCCACCAAAAGTGGCTCGGGTTCAGATGCCAGATCAGGGCTCTGCAGGTGAGATTGCTCAAAAATTGCTGGGCGATGAAGTGAAAGTGGTATCCGCATTCCAGAATGTCGCGGCACACCACTTAAGAGGAGGGGAGGAGCTTAGCTGCGACGTTCTAGTGTGTGGAAATGATAAAGACGCTCGCGGTCAAGTGATTGAGTTGGTAGAAGCTGCGGGTATGCGTGGGTTTCATGCTGGTGCGATTAACAATGCAGCGGCAGTTGAAGCTATGACATCTGTTTTGATCTTTATTAACAAACAGTATAAGTGTCACGCTGGTATACGTATTACTGGGCCCGAAGATTAGTTTTCTGCTAAAGGAAGCGCTATGTTGCAACGTTTGGAAATGATTGCCTTACCCAATTTTCCCTTAGTTGAACCCGGGGATAATTTGGTCGAACAGATTATCCAGTCATTGCGAGACGCGGCCCTTAAATTGCAACATGGTGATCTTCTAGTGGTTGCTCAAAAGGTTATTTCTAAAGCTGAAAATCGTTACGCTTATCTCAACCAGGTCGAGGTTAGTCAGCATGCCCGGGAATTGGCACGACAGGTAGGTAAGGATCCACGTTTGGTGCAGTTGATTTTGGATGAATCTGAAGAGGTCATCAAGCATCGCTCTGGTGTCATTATCGTCGGGCACAAATTAGGTTATGTTCATGCCAATGCTGGTATCGATCAGTCGAATATCACCTCGGACAGTAAAAACCCGAGAGTCTTATTGTTACCGGAAGATCCTGACATCAGTGCGCTCGCTTTGCGGGCAGGATTAGAGGCAGAAACGGGAGTCACAATACCCATTATCATCAATGATAGTGCTGGGCGCGCTTGGCGCAACGGAGTGCTTGGGTTTGCGATAGGGTCGGCAGGTTTTCAACCGGTAACGAATTTGGTGGGCCAGAAAGATCTATTTGAACGCCCTTTGGAGGCCACCTACGTTGCAGTTGCTGACGAACTGGCTGCTGCGGCTTCTTTTATGATGGGGCAGACCGATGCGGCTGTTCCCGCAGTACTAGTGCGGGGGGCAAAATTTTCGGTTGCGGAAGTAGGTTCTGCAGATTTAATCCGGTCTCGCAGCGAAGATCTATTTCGCTAAAATTGTCATGGAGAATTAATCCTTATGTTCGCAGAAAACCAAAAGATCCTCTCTCTTTCCGGTGGGGTTGGTGGTGCTAAGTTGGTCAAAGGGCTCACTCACTGCTTATCTCCAGAGCAGTTGACGGTAGTTGCAAATACTGGGGATGATTTTGAACATTTCGGACTTAGAATCTGTCCGGATCTGGATACTTTAATGTATACCCTTACGGGAATTAATGATAACAAAAGAGGATGGGGGTTGGCGAGGGAGACCTGGCAGTGCCTGTCAGCAATCGAGCAGGTTAGCGGTGATACCTGGTTTAAACTAGGCGACAAAGATCTGGCAACCCATTTAACTCGCACACATCTATTAAATGAAGGTAAAACCTTGACAGAGGTTACGACTGAGCTCTTTCGGAAACTGGGTGGGGATGCCAATATTTTACCAATGTCTGATGATCTGGTGAGTACTATTGTCGAGACAACTATTGGCGACCTCTCTTTTCAGCACTACTTTGTTCGTGAACATTGCATGCCGACTGTTACTGGATTTCGTTTTGATGGCGTCGAATTGGCGCGACCACAGAATGAGTTTTTGACATTATTGCGAGGCAACGATCTGGCCGCTACGGTGATTTGTCCCTCAAACCCTTTTGTCAGTGTAGACCCCATATTGACAATGTCTGGCGTTCGCGAATCTCTTATCCAGAACTTTGCACCAGTGGTTGCCGTTTCACCGATCGTGGCGGGTAAAGCTATTAAAGGTCCTGCGGCAAAAATGATGCAAGAACTGTCCATGCCAGCCAATGCGGGAGCCGTAGCGCAGTATTACGGTGATTTACTGGACGGATTTGTTATTGATGAAAGCGACGCCTCTCATGCCAGGTTCATTGAGGCGCTCGGTATAAAGGTGTTGGTTACTCCTACGATTATGAATACTTTGCAGGATCGGATTGATCTGGCACAGCAGGTTTTACAATTTTCAAAATCGTTGGCGTAACTGCGATTTTCAGATAGGGATAGGAGAGTCAGTTATGTGGGCGTTGATACCTTTGAAAAGTTTTGCAGATGCCAAACAGCGTCTGTCAGCAGTGCTAAACCCCGAAGAACGTCGTGGCTTGTTTCAGGCTATGGCTAAAGATGTTTTATCGATACTTAAGTCTCACCCTGATATTGAAAATACGTTCGTCGTCTCTGTAGACCCTGTTGCCAGACAATTGGCTAAAGAATATGACGCTGAATTTGTGGATGAGTTGAACTTAAAATTCAGAGATATAAACACCTGCGGTTTAAATGCGACTGTTCAAGCGGCTGTCGACGGACTGGCACTTCGGGGCATTGACGAGGTGATGATAATACATGGCGACCTTCCTCTTATTTCTGCCGATGAAATAAGTTATTTGGTTCGTGCTCATCGCCGACTTACTCCACTCCATGTTTTACCTACCTTAACCATTGCTCCTGATGGTCGTCGAGAGGGAACTAACTGTTTACTTTGTACTCCGGCGTCGAGTATTAAGTATTGCTATGGGGACAACAGTTTTGCTTTGCATATCAGTCAAGCAAGCTCCATTGCTGTATCTTCGCAGATAGTAAGTTTACCGGGCGTTAGTTGCGATATAGATACGCCTGCAGATTTAGCAGTTTTGATTGAACGTGCTGACCCAAATAATGCTTTTCACTCCCATTGTTATATCACTGCTCACGGCTTGGCAGAACGATTGGATGAAACAAAATCACAACCGAGCCATGATTTGGTTTTGAAACATGGTAGGGCAAGTTAATGAAGACTAAAATGTCGAACAATTCAGTTGTGGCAGGACATCCATTGACTGATCTGGAGGCGCTTAAATTAGCATCAAATACGGACACTTTCGGTTTAATGAAGGTTGCTCGTTATTTACGGGATAGTAAGTTTCGCAACGTATTAACTTACTCTCGAAAGGTCTTTATTCCTTTGACACAGTTGTGTCGTGATGTCTGTCATTATTGCACCTTTGCTAAGTCCCCCAGAGAAATGGGAAATCCTTATTTAAGTCTTGATCAGGTGTTAAACTCTGTGCGTGAGGCTCAATCCGTAGGATGTAAGGAGGCTTTATTCACTCTTGGGGAGAAACCAGAGGAGCGGTACAGTGTTGCACGCCGTGCTCTAGCCGAGATGGGCTTCGTTTCTACCATAGAATATGTCGCACATGTCGCTCAATCCATCTATGACGAAACAGGTATACTGCCTCATATTAATGCTGGCTGTATGAGCCGTGAGGAAATTGATCTGTTACGCCCCGTTTCTGCATCTATGGGTATTATGCTAGAGACAGTGTCTTCACGGCTTTGTGAAAAGGGAATGCCTCATTATGGTTCGCCTGATAAAGATCCTGCTCGCCGATTGGAAACTCTGCGTCTCGCTGGTGAGGCGAAGGTTCCTTTTACTACGGGCATCTTGATTGGAATTGGTGAAACTCGGTTGGAGCGAGTAGAGTCACTATTGGCGATTCGTAAATTGCACTTGGAATATGGACATATTCAAGAAGTGATAGTACAAAATTTTCGTGCCAAATCTGGGACTAAAATGGTTTCAGCACCAGAGCCTGACTTGGAAGAATTGCTTTGGACGATAGCAGTTACTCGCATTATCTTTGGTCATGAGATGAACATACAAGCGCCACCTAATTTGAGCCCTGGTGTACTGCAGAACATAATCGATGCTGGTATTAATGATTGGGGTGGTGTGTCGCCTATCACACCAGATTTTGTTAATCCAGAGGCGCCTTGGCCGCACATAGATAAGTTATCCAGAGAATCGGCATTGTCAGGCAAGTATTTACAGCAGCGTTTGGCTATTTACCCCGAATATGCGCTAGAGGGCGGAGTCTGGATGGGTGAAAATATGCGGAGGTCGGTTTTAAAAATGTTGGACGCAGATGGGTACCCTCGGACTGACGATTGGGTAGCAGGTCACGTCAAAGACGCTCCCGCTCATTACTTGGGTGAACTGGCCGCGCCTGTAGATGAACATATGCTTGCGGCGGATCTACGTAGTATTGTCGAGAGGGCAATGCGGGGCGAACTGTTATCTGAGATAGATATTACTCGCTTATTTCAAACTCGTGGACCTGAAGTGGCTTATGTTTGCAATAAAGCGGATGATTTACGTAAATCTGTCAATGGTGATACCGTTCATTATGTTGTTAATCGTAATATTAACTATACGAATGTATGCTATTTTAAATGCCAGTTCTGTGCTTTTTCAAAAGGCAAACTGAGTGAAAACCTTCGTGGTCGCCCCTATGTCCTAGACCATGATGAGATAAAGAGACGATCCATCGAGGCATGGGAACGTGGAGCTACCGAAGTCTGTTTGCAGGGCGGGATTCATCCAGAGTACACAGGTCAAACATACTTGGACATACTTAAGGTGATTAAATCAGTAACGCCGGATATGCATATACACGCATTTTCACCATTAGAGATTTGGCAAGGTGCTAAGACTTTAGATGTAACACTGCAAGAATTCTTGATCCGATTAAAAGAGGTAGGCTTGAGTAGTCTTCCAGGTACTGCTGCAGAGATACTTGATGATGAAGTGCGTGTAATGATTTGTGAGGATAAAATCAATACTGATCAATGGCTGGAAGTCATTGAAACTGCGCACGAGGTGGGATTGCGAACCACAGCTACTATTATGTTTGGCCATGTGGATAAACCTAGGCACTGGGCGCGCCATCTTTTGTTATTGCGTAATCTTCAAGAACGAACTGGAGGTATTACAGAGTTTGTGCCTTTACCGTTTGTTGCTCAAAATTCACCGATATTCGTGAAAGGAAAAGCCCGTATGGGACCAACCTTCCGTGAAACTCTGTTGATGCATGCAGTAGCAAGATTGGCTCTGCATACAACGATCGAGAATATACAGACTTCTTGGGTAAAAATGGGTGAGGAGGGTAGTGTAGCTTGCCTCAATTGCGGTGCCAATGATCTTGGTGGTACCCTAATGAACGAGACCATTACGCGCTCCGCTGGGGCTAATCATGGTCAGGAGAAAGCGCCTCAAGCCATGGAACAGTTAATTAGTCGTATGGGTCGGACACCAAAGCAGCGCTCTACAAATTACGGTGACGTATCTAGGGAGCGGATGAAAAGCTCTTTTTTTGCAGACAAGTTACAGGAAGTGATAAATCCCCCTGTTCCAAGAAAAGAGAGGGGCTGTTCTTCCAGGCCAAGGGTGGTCCGATCACAGGTAGAGTCGACTCGGTAAATAAATAGCCGCCATTTATCAAGATTATTGAGTCTCTTTTGTAATAATACGTGTCATATTTAGTCTGAGCTAACCATAAATTTTATGGAGACCAAAGTGTGTGAAAGTTTTTAACTTAAAGCTGATGATTCAGGGTAATCGCAAGCTCTTTCGCCGCGTTTATGCTCTCTTTCATTGATTGTGTTAAATCAGTTGGAGCGCTTTATTTTCCTTTAAATTGCGGTTCTCGCTTTTCTATAAAAGCACGAGTAGCTTCGCGCGAGTCAGCACTCAGCATAGTTATATTCTGCAGGCTGGCTTCATAGCTAATGGCGTCTCCTAGAGTAAGTTCCATTGATTTATTCAATGACTGTTTAGCATAGCGAACTGCTAGTGGCGCTTTTGCTACTAGTAAATCGGCCCACTGTTGCGTTGTGGTGACAAGTTCGTCTTTTGGAATTATTCGGTTTGCTATGCCCATCGTTGCACAATCATCTGCATAAATTTTCTCGCCACTGACAATGATTTCCAATGCCTTTTTTCTGCCAATTTGATTTACTAAGTGCCAGCTTAATCCTCCGTCGGGTATCAAGCCAAGGTCCACGAAGGGGTATCTGATATAAGCATCTTCAGACATAAATAAAAAGTCTGCCGACATGGCAAGGGCGCTAGCTACCCCAATTGCGTAGGCATGGACCATACAAATAACTGGTTTAACTGAATTAAACACTGATAACAACATAGGTTTGTAGACTGTCTCAAGAACTTCTTCAGAGGGACTAGGTATTCCCGCTTTCAAGTCCCCACCTGCACTAAAACATCGCCCTTTACCGTGTATAACGATTACATGTACATGCTTATTTTCTATGGCTTGTTGCACAGCATCAGTAATTTCAAGACACATATTTTTATTAATGGCATTCCTAGCTTCCTTTCTATTTAGACCAATCCAGCAGAGAGAATTCTCTATTTCAACTTTAATTGTTTCATAGATCATGGCTGAATATCTCTGGGTTCGAGATCTTCACAAAACGTTTCAAGGCCCAAAATCGACTCTGCTACTGATTTTTTGTAGGTATTCACACAGCGCAGTTTTAAGAATTGCCAAATATCATTTGTATTGCGTTTAAGTGCGGCTTCATACAAGCCACCTATCTGATTGTCTGCGCCAACTAGATAGGCTACTAAATAGGCGGTCAAGAACTTCCCGCTATTATCAAATGTTATTGGCTTTGGAATAATGTTGTGCTTGTTTTTTGGCAAAGCATCAGGTGTTGACTCATCATAATACTTCGCAATGCTATCACGGCCTACAATAGTGCCATCATAATTAACACCACCGTAGTTCTCATAGCCAGCGATTTCTAGAATAGCACTGCTTGTAAATAGCGTTGACACGTCACTCCATAGACCTAAGTCCATTTTAAGGGAATATTCTGAAAAGACATTGTGTATACTTTCGATAGACTCAATTTTCATGACTCTATGTTTAAGATCCTTAATATCATTATCTAATCTTCCATGTACTTTCATAAGTCACCTCTATTGAAATTTGCAGAATTTTCTATTGGAACACTTTTCTGGCAGCGTGATGAACGAACTTTAGTTTTTTATTCGGCCAAAAAACCGCCATCGACAACTAAGGTTGTGCCGGTAACAAAAGAAGCCATTTCAGAGGCCATAAACGCGACAGGCCCAACAATTTCCTCAGGGTCACCGAATCGACCAAGAAGGACCCTGCTAGTGTAATAGTTTTCTTTACTTTTGTTGGCAAGTGTTGAAGCTGTCATCGGAGTGGAAAATGGACCGGGAGCAACAGCATTAACTCGAACCTCGTGTTCTGCCATTGTTGCGGCCATTGCTCTAGTCATTGCAACGACAGCGGCTTTAGATGCTGAATATCCAGGAAAGGTCTTTGCTGAAACAAAAGCAGTAATGGATGTCATATTGATTATATTGCCTTTTGTAGAGCGTAATTGATTTGCAAATGCAGTGGACATGTTGAAGGCGCCCGTGGCATTGACGTCAATACAATCTTGCCATGCTTGGCATGCATCCTCATCGTCAATTGACGTACGTCTAATGATTCCGGCATTATTTATTAGTACATCAATTGCCTTGAGATCCGTAGAGATTTTAGCCGCAAGTTCCTTGCATGCAGCGAAATTAGTAATATCCAGCTGATAGGACCATGCATTGCCACCATTTTCACAAATTTCGGTCGCGGTTGTGGAGGCAGAGTCAGTATTTATATCTAAGGCTATGATCTTTGCACCGTAATCAGCGAGACCATGGGCTAGGGCTTTGCCATTGCCACTGCCTGCGCCAGTTATGGCAATTAAACGATTATTAAGTAGCTTCACTTCTATCTCCTAAATGGGCATGTTGGGATAGCTGCTTAACAGCTAAAATTTAAATGTTATATTCTTGTCTGAGCAGGCGTTTAAGTACTTTTCCTGAAGGATTCCGAGGAAGTGTCTTTTTTATGAGGAAGTCCTTAGGTACTTTAAAAGAAGCTAAGTTTTTAATGCAATGCGCTTTGAGTGAAACAAGGTCAATTGATTTTCCGTCTGTATAGACAATTGCGGCTACCGGAATTTCTCCCCATTTTGGGTCTTTAACACCGAATACAGCAACTTCACTGATTTGAGGCATTTCTATAATCACTCTTTCTACTTCTTGTGAGGAGATATTTTCTCCGCCGGAGATAATCATATCCTTAATGCGATCGGTGAGGAATAAGAAACCTTCACTGTCGAGATAACCAGCATCACCCGTGCGAAAAACATCTTTGTAAAAACTATTCTGAGTTTTCTCCAGGTCTTGCCAGTAGCCATCAAATATTTTCGGGCCGCGCAAACAAATCTCGCCTTCAACTCCGGGGTCTAAAATATTGCCTTTTTCGTCTCGAATCTGGACTTCAACATGTGGCGTAGGACGACCAACCGATCCAATTTTTTCGAATTCTCGGCCGGGCTCCATAAATGTGTCTCCACCACAAGACTCGGTTAAACCGTAGGCATCAATATAGCGCGCATTTTTGAACAAACTCGAAAATTCGCGTATACGTTTTTCTGGGGTTCGTTCTCCTCCACCGATAATCCAGTTCATTGAAGTTAAATCAAAATTCTGATTTTCCTTAAATGATAACAATGAACTGGTCATAACCGGTGCTAGCCACGCGCAGTTTAATTTCTCTGATTGGATAAGAGAGAGGCACGCTTTTGTATCAAACTCCCTCATAATGGCTAACATCCCGCCACGCAGAAGTACACCTATCCCTGGGAGGTCGAAAGCGCCAACATGATAAAGTGGACCTGCAATCAGCAATCTATTGTTATTGTCCAAATTAAGAGCTATTGATTGGTCCATGCATTTCCAATGAAAGTTTCTATAGCTATGCATCACTCCTTTTGGTCGAGCTGTTGTGCCTGATGTATACATGAGCCTGAATAAATCATCTGTAGAGCGGAGCCTCGTAGCAACTGGATGATAATTGCTTACAAGGCGGCTGGTGTTTAACTGGGTATCGGTATCAAGTAACACTGAGTTGCATGATAAAGCTTCATCATAGAGTTCTATATCAGCAAAGAGCAATTTGGCAGATGAGTCAGAGCATATATAGTTGACTTCGTCTGTGGCCAAACGGTAATTAATAGGTAAAAAAATAGCACCCACGTAGCTGACGGCAAACGCGATTTCAATGAAGGCGCTGCTATTTTTCATTAATACTGCGACAACATCACCTTCTTCAATTTTCGCTTCAACGAGGTAGGCTGCCATTCGTTGAATTCTTTTCCATAATTCTTTATAAGTAACAGCGTGTCCGAGATAGGATAATGCAACCCTGTCGGGTTCTCGAATCCCATGAAAACGGATGGAATAGGATATATTAACCATCTATGACATAACCCCTGCAGTTTAAATAACTCTAGCTTTTATTAAGAAGCTCCAGATACGACTTGGAATTAATCACCTTTGCCTGCATGGGTAGTATTTTTTCAAGCAGGACTTTTTGAACTTCAGCATCTCCATCGAAACAATAATCCTTAAGCACAAATATTTTATAATCGAGGTCTGCTGCTTGGCGCACAGTGGAAAGCACTACACCACTCGTTGTGATGCCAACCAATATAATCGTGGAGATCTCTTGAGATCGCAGTAGTAATTGTAACTCTGTACCTTCAAAGGCACTGACCCGATGTTTTAGTACGACCTGATCATCTTCTTGAGGTGCGATAGTAGACGGAATGGCAGACGCGGCATCACTTAATGAAAACCTTCCGCCGTTACGAACGGATGAAAAAATAATATTGTGTTCTGATACTTCGGGATAGTCTTTGCGAAAGCCAACCCTCACATAAATGATTTGAATGTCATTTATGCGAGTTTCCTCAAGCAGATTGCTTAGGTTGGCAAGATACTCATCCTTATTGAGGACGTAGTTATTAATTAACATTTCTTGATGATCCATAACTAGAAGAGCGGTCTTTTTACAGTCTAAATCTAGTTTAATATCTAGCACTTAAATACCTCGGTCTTTCCCTTGAAGCCTTTAATGCTTCAGTTATTCGGGCTGGATTTCAATCTCCTATATGTTCCGTATTATGAAGAATTATTCTTTATTCTGCAAGATTGTTAAGAGTGCATTTTAGGCTGCTTACCCTTCCGAGCGCAGAAAATATCATGATTGGTATTACGGATGCTCCGAACTAAACCATATGAGTACCAGTTTACTCGGCTGTTTTTGACTTTGGGCTAGTAATCCATTGTAGCCGTAAGCCGTTCCACAGCATCAATGTACTCTTCCATTAGTTGCATTACGACTTGTCGTACAGAAAGTTCATCCTTCAATTGCCCAATCACTTGACCCGCAGGATAGCTCACCATGTGCTCGATTGAATAATGTTCGAAACGTGCCGCTGCATCGCTGGTTAGTAAATACTGTAATGGATATGGGAGAGGAGATGGTGCTTTGTCAGCCTCCCATGCTTCGGTAAATCCACTCTTTAACATTCTGACGGGTTTTCCAGTCATACACCGAGATCGTATAGTATCTTTTGATGAGCTCGCTAAAATTTTTTTTCGCTGGATAGGGCTTAATTCGCTCTGAATAGTTGGTAACCAAATAGAACCTGCCCATACTCCCTGTGCTCCTAGAGCTATCGCTGCGGCTATCTGCTCACCAGATCCTATACCACCACCGGCCAATACAGGCATTGGAGAGACTTCTTTGACAATTTGAGGTGTTAGTACCAAAGTTGATACGTCG
>Ga0209223_10004769_pt1 | contig 12226 bp, 10 predicted proteins | sample COG_06_FD_184750 | JGI IMG/M metagenome (GOLD analysis project Ga0209223, IMG submission 184750) | Pelagic Microbial community sample from North Sea - COGITO 998_met_06 (SPAdes) (version 2) | ecosystem: Environmental > Aquatic > Marine > Neritic zone/Coastal water | place: Helgoland, sampling...
CAGCACTTGTACAATTAATTCTCCTTTCACATAATCACCAGCCTTTCCTGTTTCTTGAGCTCCTGCGGAGAGTGTGAGCAGCATCATTAAGCCTGTGGTTATAAGTAGTAATTTATTCATGGTTTTAAATTTAGGTTGCCTAAAATTAGAAAATCTAGAGCAAATAAAAAATTTAATTTTAAAAACTTTCCTCTTGGAAAAATAAAATATCAGAATTTCAATTGGATTCATTTCTGAAAGCTTAACTAAACTTGAGCAAGAAAGAGGGAATCATTCTTCTTGGTTGCCAAAGCGAATTAAACCTTAATTCCAATTACCAAAACATCATCAACTTGTTCTTCTTCACCTTTCCATTGGTTAAAAAAGAAATCTATCTTTTCTTTTTGCTCGCTAAAGCTTAGCGGTTGAATTGAAAGTAAAAATTCTTTTAACCTTCTAAAAAGTAGCTTTTTACCTTTTTCTCCACCAAACTGATCCACAATTCCGTCTGTAAATACATAAACAGTATCATTTTTTTCCAATTGTATTTTTTCACCGGTAAAATCTTTCTCAATTCCGATGTCTTGGCCAATAGGGTATTTATTGCCTTTATATATAATAACTTCATTGTTTCTTATTAAAACTAAAGGTCTATTAGCTCCACTAAATTGTATTATATTATCATCTTTATTATAAGCACACAAGGCTATATCCATTCCATCTGCCATTCTTTGCTCATCACTTCCTCCATTGGTACTCCTATTCACCTCTTTATCAATAAAATTAAGTACTGTTTCTGGATCAGTAATGTCTGTTTTCTTTGTAAAATGATTTAATGCACCAACGCAAATTACACTCATCATTGCTCCAGGCACTCCATGCCCTGTGCAATCGGCTGCAGCAAAAACGATTGAATTGTTAAAATGTTCAAACCAGTAAAAATCACCACTAACAATATCTTTAGGCTTGTAGTATATTAGTGAATCTTGGAATAAATTACCAAATTCATTAATATCTGGCATAATTGAGTTTTGAATTTTTTTTGCATAATTGATGCTATCTGTTATGTCTTTGTTTTTTTGCTCAATCAACAAGTTTTTATCTTCTAAAGACAAACTCAAGGCTTTTTTCTTTTTGAAGTTTTTGTAAACAATTATTAAAAATATAATTAAAATTATAACACCTATAACACAAGCGATTATTATAAAACCTAATCTCTTTTCTTTTTCTTCTTTAACTTTTAATGATTGGCTTAATTGATTTGCTTTTGCTTTTTCTAATTCTAATTGTTGTTCTTTATTTGCAACATCAAATTTAATTTGATTAACCTCAATATTATTAAGTACTTCTTCTCCATTTAACGCCGTATTAAGTGAGTCATATATTTCAAATAATTCATGTGCTCGTTTAGACTTAATTTTTAAGAGTGCTTTCAAAGCAGTTTCACTACCATTAAGGGTGAAGGTTTTTGCTTTAACAGAGTCGGTATAAATCATTCCTAATGACGCATATTCATAGGCTTTATGATAATCTTTTAGTAATAAATATATCGAACCTATATTTATGTATGAACCTCCTATGCCTTTTGTGGCGTTCATTTTCTTTTTAAATTCTAAGGATTTATTGAGATATTCTAAAGCAGTTATATAATCCCCACTATGTTTATATACAAGTGCAATATTGTTATAGCTATGAGCCAAACCAAGTGTGTCATTTTCTATTTCTCTTAATTTTAAAGTTTTATTGTGGTAGTATAAAGAGCTGTCAACAACTCCCAATTCCTTATACAATGTTCCTAAATAATTGTAGATATCAACGGATTTTGTTAAACTGTTATTAGCATATTTCAAACCAACAAAAAAGTCTTTTTTTGCTTGCTCATAATTTTCAACTTCAAGGTTTATACCTCCTATACTCATATAACAAAATCTAAGATATGCGGAGTCTTGAAGTACTTCTGCACTTTTTATAGCGTTTTGAAAGTATATTATTGCATCATCATAAGACTCGATTAAATCATATGTTACAGCCTTTAAGTACTGCATTTGCATCAAGCCTTTTGTGTAATCAAGTTGTTTTGATTTTTCAATTCCAAAACTGACATAGTCTAGACGCTCACTAATACTATCAAGCCCATATAATGCAGCGTATAAAGCCGCAATCTGCTCAATGTTTTCACATGCCTTATTTGCTTTTATTATGCTATCTGTTTTGGATTGAGCGCAATGTACTGAAGCGCTTAACAATAGAATAACGACAGCAAGGAGTGATTTGATATAGCTGTATTTTAACACCAAGCTAAGTTAAGATAAATTCTTTTCCAATAACAACCAATATATTTTTACCCCTTTTTTTGGCAAAAAAGGATAAGTAAGGTAATTATGAAAAGATTACTTAAAATATGCCCATTTGCATTAAAATATTATTAACTTTCAGTCAATTAGGTATTTAACTTACATAATAAATTATGAAAACACTATTATTATTTGGAGCCATTGCTCTCTCAATTAATGTCTTTGGTCAATCATCTTGTTTTTCCAGTAAAGACGATGTAATGACCTATGTGATTTGGAAAACATTTGAAAGTAAAGATGGAAATATAAGAATTGAGTTCAGTTCTTCTCAAGCTACTTTAAGAGCAGGAAGCAGCACTTACAATTACATGTATGATAAATTCTCCTATTTAGGCTCTGGTTACAAAGGATTAGTAACGATGTCGGAATTAAGCGGCGGAGGCGGACTTAAAATGTATGTGTCGTGCAAAGAACAAATGATGACAGACAATAATGGTACAATCTTATACGAATCGGGTACCCGATAGAGGATTGGAATTAATATCGGAATAAACATTTTACATCACAGTCAAAGGCTTACATTTTCAGCACTTTTATCCTCAGCTGTTATAAATACTTATAGCACTATAAGACATCCACCTTTCCGTTACTTAAGTTGTAATAGGCGGGTACTATTTCCAATCCATTACTAGCTGCATTGGCTATTATTTCAGACCTACTTACTAAATCTTTACACGTTACCTTTGCATTCATACGAACCACATCATTTACTTCACTGCTTTCTGATGCAGCAATAGCTGGCACAATATGCGAACATAAATGGTTTAAGTTATATCCGTTATCTCCTCCCGCTAATGCAGCCGTTACAGCTCCACAACTTTCGTGGCCAAGTACAATAATTAATTTTGTCCCTAAATGCGCAACAGCATATTCAATACTAGCTATAGTAGATGTATTTGCAATATTTCCTGCAACTCTTAATACAAAAAGTTCTCCTGCATTTGCATCAAAAATAGATTCTGGCACAACTCGTGAATCTGCACAACTTAAAACAATTGCATAAGGGTCTTGCCCTGTGATGAGGCTTTCCCTAATTTTTTTATCAGTCCCAACATGTTCCTTGTCCTCAACATACTGCTCGTTTCCGGCCTTAATTTTATCTAATGCTTCTTTTGCTGCTATACTCATATCGACGTATTTAAATTAGTAGTTCAAAATTAATAAAAAAAGTTAATAGTAAACAACCAAAATTTCATCTGGCACATTAATTGCTTATCACTAATAAAAAAACAAGACAGTTGCTTTTATTGGATATGTGAAGTAAGTAATCAAAATATTGTATAATTTTGAAACTATTATAGTATTAATCTGTATAAAGCACAAATAAAAACTAAATCAAAATACATGAAACTATTTACTATTACCGCAGTTCTATCTTTTTTCACTTGCTTCAATTCTTATTCTCAATGCATTAAAGGGAATTGCTATAAAGGGCATGGCACTTTTCAATGGGAAAATAAGGACAAGTACATTGGCGGATGGATTAATGGTCTTCCAAATGGTCAAGGTAAATTTCTTTGGGAAAATGGAGATAAGTATATGGGAAACTTTGAAGAAGGTAAAATGACTGGGCAAGGTACTTACTATTGGGATAATGGAAACACTTATACGGGACAATGGAAGGATGACAATATGAGTGGACGAGGAACCTTTTATTGGGACAAAGAAGGAGCTACTTATGAAGGTTTCTTTAGCGAAGATAAAATCATGAACTCTGAAACAGAAGATTCTCAAGGTGTTCCAGAAATCACCCCTTAATTTTTTATTATTTCTACTGATTCCTGTCTTTTTATGTTTTTCTGTAAAAGGGCAAAACCAGTCGTATCAAAAACAAAATTTCGGAATTTCAGCCGGTGCAATCGTTAACCTCGGATCGCATGTCTCTCAAATAGGACTCTATCTATCAGGCTTTTATTACCAAAGTAGAAACGGATTGGAATGTCTACAAATAAATTCCAATGCTAGATGGACTTTCAATTACAAGAACTGGGGAGCTTCCGGTAAATTTAGAGAAACAAAACTAGGGGTTGGAATTGTAGCTGCATGGGGCCAAAATGAAGCCAGACAAAAATATTTTCATTCGCTAGTAAGTAACCAAACTGGAAGAAATTACAGTTTAGGATATGGCTATAATTTTTACTTTGACAATAGAAACACCTCTCAACGAACAGGAACAGTTAGTTTTCAATTCCATAATTTTGAAATAATTCATGAAAATGATATTCTAGCGACAAGTGGCTCTGACAGATTCAGAACAGCAGCATTAATGGTTGCATACAATAAGGACAGTATTAGAGTCGGCATAAATAGTTTATTATGGACAGGGAATTCCAATTCACCTTTAGCAAAAAATCATTACGAAACTAGCTTTACCCGATATGGCTATAAAGATTTATCGAAAGCGCCTTACGGAAAATTCTCTCACGGTATTTTAGGGGTTCAAGCTGAATATGCTTTAGGTTTTGGTCAAAACCTAAAATTAAGTTCTGGGATTGACAGCGAACAAATAAGAAATATAATCCAAAATAAAATTATCCATGATATGTATTTTATTCCTGCGAAATGGATAAAAATAAAAAACCTTCATATCCCTATGTTAGACAACAAGGGACTACCCTATCTCTATAACGAAGAACAACAATTAAAAAAGAGCATATTCTACTATCAGTTTAGTTTAAATGATAGTGACTTTTATTAAGCCTGTTGATCAATTCATTCATGCGGAAGTCAATTTGATGTTTTATTTATTAGAAGTAAAAAAACAAACAAGTTAATACTTACATTTGAACATTATGAATGGAAAAATATTAGTAATAGGTGCTGCTGGTCAAATAGGCACAGAGCTCGTACTATCGCTTCGGCAATCCAAAGGCGCTGATAATGTGATAGCTGCAGATTTAAAAAAACCCAACAAAGAGGTTTTGGCCGGAGGTAAGTTTGTTCAACTAGATATTTTAGATGAACCGGCAGTAAGAACTGTTATTAATGACAATAGTATAACTGAAGTTTATTTATTGGCAGCACTCCTGTCGGCTACAGCGGAGAAAAACCCAATGTTCGCTTGGAAATTGAATATGGATGGATTATTTAATATCCTGAACATCGCTAAAGAAGGTATTATCAAAAAAGTCTTTTGGCCAAGTTCAATAGCTGTATTTGGTCCTTCTTCTCCAAAGGAAAATACACCGCAAACTACCATAATGGAACCAATTACTGTTTATGGAATTAGCAAGCAAGCAGGTGAAAGGTGGTGTGAGTACTATTTTAGGCAATATGGGGTAGATGTAAGAAGTATCCGATACCCTGGGTTGATTAGTTATAAATCTCTTCCGGGCGGAGGAACTACAGATTATGCTGTAGACATCTATTATAAAGCATTAGAAAATGCTTCGTTTACTTGTTTTTTGGATGAAAACATGAAACTACCAATGATGTATATGGAAGATGCAATTCGTGCAACCATTGAATTAATGGACACACCGATTGAAAATGTAAAAATCAGATCTAGTTATAATATTACAGGAATGAGCTTTTCGCCTAAAGAAATTGCTCAAAGTATCCAAAATCACATCGCAGATTTCGAAATCAATTACTCGATAGACTATAGAAACAAGATTGCCGAAACATGGCCAGACAGCATTTCAGACACCAGCGCGAGAAAAGATTGGAATTGGAAAGCACGATACGATTTGAATAAAATGACTAAAAACATGCTAGAAAACCTCTCTCTGTAGATTTCAATAAAATTATATTGGTTTACTAATAACACGCTTTCGTAATAATTTAATTTATTTTCATCCGAAGCTGAGTAACCTTAACCCTTTTTTCACGTATCTGCTACATCGAATAAAATTTTTGTTTTGTCGAAAAAAAATAAAACGAACCCTGAATTTGAATAGATTAGCTACTCTAATGATGATAAAAAAAACGTTAATACTATTGTTTGTTTTTTTAATTAGTTTTAATGCCAGTTCATTTGCTAATGTAATAACAGATCCTCCAAGTGAGCAAGAAGGTGATAGTATCAATCAAAAAATAGATGGTAAAAAAGAAGGATATTGGATTATCTGGGCGCATATGCGGAATTTACCTGATTTCAAACCAAATGACAAAATTGAGGAAGGGAACTACAAAACCAATCGTAAAATTGGGATGTGGAAGAAATATTGGGCAAATGGAAATTTAAAAAGTGAAATTGAATTTATCAATGGTAGAGCAAGTGGAGCTTTCAAAACTTTTTATGAAAATGGCAAACCTGAGGAAGCAGGAAATTGGGTAGGTCGTTATTATACAAAATCATTTACAAGATGGCACCCTAATGGAAATATTGCACAAGAAAAAACTTTTAATAATTCTGGGAAAACAGATAGTATTGTAAAATACTACCATACAAACGCGCAGATAGAATTAGAATACAACACAACCAACGGCGTTGAAAATGGCACAGCCACAAGATACTATCCGAATGGAGACATTAAGGAGATTGTGGAATATAGTGAGGATGGGAATGTAATTGAAGGCAGTAGACAGGAAAGAGAAAGAGTTAATCCAGCCGTTACATTAGAGGAAGATGTAATTACAGTTGAGGAAGAAGGCGTTGAAGCGGATGGTATAACATTTGACCCAAAAGACATCGGTGAAATTGAAGACGGATATCATAAAACTTACAATGAAAACAAGGATATCTATATGGATGGAGAGTTTAAAGACGCCAAACTTTGGACAGGTAAGCACTATATCTATGACGAAAATGGCCTTCTTGAAAGAATTGAAGTTTATAAAGACGGCAAGTACGTTGGGAACGGTGTCTTGTAAAAAATTCAGCTAAAATTAGTAAAGTCTGAGTAAAGGTATTTATCGGAGCTCAGGCTATTTTTGTGTTGTCTTGTAAAAATAGCTTGAGAGGGATTAATGAGTTGGCATTTCATTCTGTGAAATAAATAAATTATTTAAGTAACTCTAACAGAATTCTTAACTAGGGAAGCGGCAAAAGCAAAAAGCCTTCCTGAAAATAGCAAGAAGGCTTTGAAATAAATTAATTATGTCTCTTATAATTCAAACTTAATTCCTTGAGCTAACGGCAAATCTGTTCCCCAGTTAATTGTATTTGTTTGTCTTCTCATATATATCTTCCAAGCATCAGAACCAGACTCACGGCCTCCTCCTGTTTCCTTCTCTCCTCCAAACGCACCACCAATTTCAGCACCTGAAGTACCAATATTAACATTTGCTATTCCACAGTCTGAACCAACATGAGATAAAAATTCTTCTTGTTCGCGCATGTTATTGGTCATAATTGCAGATGACAAACCTTGTGGCACATCATTTTGTATTTCAATTGCATTTGAAACATCTCCAGAATACTTAATCAAGTATAAAATTGGAGCAAAAGTTTCGTGTTGAACAATTTGAAAATGGTTTTCTACTTCAGCAATAACTGGCTTCACATAACATCCACTTTCATATCCTTCTCCTTCCAGAACTCCGCCTTCTACTAAAACTTTTGATCCTTCGGCTTTTCCTTTCTTGATTGCATCTAAATACATATTTACCGCATCCTTATCGATAAGTGGACCAACGTGATTGGATTCATCCAATGGATCACCAATTTTTAATTGACCATAAGCTTTCACCAATACATCTTTTACATTATCATAAATACTATCATGGATAATTAATCTTCTTGTTGATGTACATCTTTGACCTGTTGTTCCTACAGCTCCAAATACTAATGCTGGCAGAACCATTTTTAAATCAGCGCTAGGAGTAAGAATAACAGCGTTATTTCCGCCTAACTCTAATAAAGACGTACCTAATCTGGCTCCAACTACTTCACCCACTGATTTACCCATTCGAGTAGAACCAGTAGCTGAGACTAAAGGAACTCTTTTGTCAGCTGCCATAGCTTTACCTATATCTGCTCCACCTATTACCAAAGAACAAATACCATCTGGGGCATCGTCATTAGCAGCAATTACTTTATTCATAATGTTCTGACAAGCTACTCCACAAATAGGCGCTTTTTCAGAAGGCTTCCAAATACACACATCCCCAGAAATCCATGCTAAAGCAGTATTCCAGGCCCAAACTGCAACTGGAAAGTTAAATGCCGAAATAATTCCTACTATTCCAAGTGGATGATACTGGTCATACATTCGGTGTTTTGGACGCTCAGAATGCAAAGTAATACCATTTAGTTGACGAGAAAGACCAACTGCAAAATCGCAGATATCAATCATTTCTTGAACCTCTCCTAATCCTTCTTGGTAAGATTTTCCCATCTCATAAGAAACCAATTTCCCAAGAGGTTCTTTCATAGCTCTTAATTCTTCACCGAACTGACGAACAATTTCGCCTCTTCTTGGAGCCGGGACCATTTTCCATGTTTTAAATGCTTCTTGTGCTTTTGCGATGCAAGCTTCATATTCTACTGAAGTTGCACTATTTACTGTTGCAATCAATTTACCATCAACAGGAGAATAAGACTCAATCTTTTCACCTCTAGTAGCAAACCAATGTTCACCAATAGCTGCACCACTATTTACTTCTTTAATTCCAAGTTGGCTTAGTACCTCTTGTATGTTTGTAGCTTCCATTACGTCAGACATGATTTATATTGTTAATTAGATTAATGCGATTTTGCGGGTGCAAACATAGGGCTATTTGTATGGAATCAGAAAATAAATCCATATTATTTAGTAGGAGACTCATCTGTTGCATCTTCTTCGCCCATAGGATTTTTAGGCTCCTCAAAACCATCTGATTCGGTCAACCATTTTTCCGCATATATATCTTCAATTCGATGAATAATATTATCGTCGCTTTGCTTCATTTTTATTGAATCCAACAGCACGTCTTTCACCTTATCTCCTCTGTCCATGATCAATGACAATGTCATTATTATACTTGTTATAAGAATTGTAAACAACAAAATCCCTTGGTCAAATTCAGGAATTCGATAATCATAACCCGGATTGTAAACCTCCATAACCTCACCATGAGCGTCAACCATCCCATTAGGAATAGCAAAAAAAAGCAGAACAGTAATCAACCCTCTAGGCGCAATCCATAAGAGAGGATTTATATCTTTAGAAGCAAATATTTTTAAAAAAAGAAAACGCGCTCCAAATAACAACCCAACTATACCAAGACTTATTAAAGCCAATTCCCCATCAACTAACGAAACCAATGAAATTGTTATTCCAAATATTACAAAGAAAAAGGTGCGCAACACAAAAGCTGTTTCCAAGGTAATAACATGCAATTCGTGTAAAGAGTCTTTTATTTTTTCGCGACTTCCGAAACGTGCCAAAGGACCTCTAAAAAATATGTGTGTATTATTCAATACCAGACCAAAAAATAGAATAATTAATAAGGAAGATAAATGCGCTCTTTTGCCCAGTGCATAGAGCAATAATAAAACTGAAAACATTAAAAAATACTTCGCATGCATTTTCAATTGCTGAAACAACCCTACCAATAAATAACTAGCGACAGTGGCAATTATCACTGTTATTCCAATATTCAACAATACACTCCCGATTACCTCTGATGCCCCTTCTGCATGACCGTTATCCTTTAAAAAGTAGAAAAACATAATACCCAAAATATCTGAAAATGTACTTTCGTATATCATAAACTCCTTTTTATGAGCAACAAGGGAACCCACGCTAGGAATTATTATAGCACTGCTCATAATAGATAAAGGCACAGCATAAATCAGTGCATAAAATAAACTGACATCCCATAGCACTATAAATAACCAAGCTATTGCAAAAGCAGAAGCGAATAAAGTAATTAAAGCCATAAAGAAACTTCTGACGATTAAACCTATCTTTTCTCGTTTAAGTTGCAGATCCAGCGCAGCTTCTAGAACAATAAAAATAAGTCCCACATTCCCTAGAATCTCAAGAACAACCATAACCCCACTCCCAGGAGCATCTAAATCCGGCTTCCATAAAGTTAACTGGATAATTACACCCAATAAAATCAGCATTAAAACACTTGGAATATTCGTCCTCTTAGCTATTATATTGAATAAAAAGCTTAGGATAATTACTGATGAAGCAGCTATGATGAATAAATAAGGGTTCACGGTATAAAACTACTAATTATCTTCTATTATAGAACTATTCTAAAAATGGTTCCTTGATCAATTTGAGAATTTTTCACAGTAATTTTACCATTATGATGCTCTTCAATAATTCTTTTAACTAAAGATAGACCCAAGCCCCATCCGCGTTTCTTCGTTGTATATCCTGGTTCAAAAACGGTTTTTAGCTTAGATGAAGGAATACCCTTTCCTGTATCGGAAACCTCAATAATGACCAATTCATTTTCTTTAGAAATTGTATAAACAATGTCCCCTTCTCCAGCCATTGCATCTACAGCATTTTTAGTGAGATTCTCAATAACCCATTCAAATAAAGAGATATTCATTAATGAATGAATCTTCTTATCATGACACCGAATAGATATATTTACTTTTTTAGACACTCTACTTCTTAAATAATCTATACTATGGTGTATAACGTCATAAACATTAGCCTCGTCCTTTTTTGATGCTGATCCAATTTTAGAAAATCGATCTGACACTGTTTCCAAACGAACTATATCTTTATTCATTTCCAAAAGAGAACTTTCCTCAACCCCTTGGCTTTTTAGTATTTCTAGCCAAGCCATTAGTGATGAAAGTGGCGTTCCTAATTGATGAGCCGTTTCTTTAGCCATACCAACCCAAACTTGATTTTGCTCTGCCCTCCGAAAAGTGCTAAATAATAAATATCCAACAAACAAAAACAACGTTATTATAGACAGCATTATATAAGGAAAGTACCTTAATTGTTTTAGCGTTAATGATTCCTGGAAGTAAATTTTACCTGTATTCTCTGTATCTAAATTTATTTGAATTGGAAGGTTTTCGCTTTCCATTACAGCTATTTGCTTTTCAATTTGTGCCTTAGAAGTTAATTCAACATCCTCGATGTTCGTTGCAATTAACTCTTTCGAATTTGCATCAATAAAAATTACTGGCACCAATGCGGAGTTATCAACCAAATCATTATTGAATGACGCAATTAAAGAGTCTCTTTTGATCTGAAGATCATAAAAGCTATCAGAATTTCTGTAGTGAATTTTTTGATTTTTCACTTCAATGAAATTACTATCCGCAGCCCAATCTTGTAAATATTTTTGCAAAGTATCTGGGTGGTCACTATCAATATTTACAGAGGAGGAAATATACCCTTTGTCATCCACTAAAATTAAAGGAATTGTTGTGTTACTCTGAATTATATTAAGGGAAAAAGTATAATCCGAAAGGTCTTTTTCCATTTCCTTTGTAGCCTTCACATGAAGCTCAACTTTTTTTCTTTCCTCTTCTGCCAATGCAGAAAAAGATTGGTTTGTTAACTTAACCAAATCTGCCTTTTTGCGAATAGTTTCACTCCACAATTTTACTTTTTGCCGCTCCTCTTTTTGAACTTTACTAGCAATGAAACTCGTATACCAAATCGTACCAGATGCAATTAGTAATGCAGCTAACAGAAGTACGATTTTCCAGCGTTGTTTTTTAGAGTATAAGTTCATACCTTAACACAAACTTACATATCTTATTTTTATTATAACTTTTTTAAAAAAAAGAAAGGTAACAATAAAATTTATTTTGTTATTTCCCCTAAAGAAGGTTCGAGAAAATACTAGAGAAATCCGGCAACTGAAGACCATAATCAGAAACACTAACAACATCTGATTCATTTGAACTTCCAGCCGTTCCAAATCCAGCCTCTTGAATAAAAACACCCTCATCTAACAATGAAGCCTTATATATTCCACCAGCGATTTCATCAACGACCTTGATTAATTCTTTTGCAGTGACAAAGTTATTATCAAAG
>Ga0209223_10004778_pt1 | contig 12209 bp, 16 predicted proteins | sample COG_06_FD_184750 | JGI IMG/M metagenome (GOLD analysis project Ga0209223, IMG submission 184750) | Pelagic Microbial community sample from North Sea - COGITO 998_met_06 (SPAdes) (version 2) | ecosystem: Environmental > Aquatic > Marine > Neritic zone/Coastal water | place: Helgoland, sampling...
AACCACATATGAACCTATTAACGAAATAAAATTATTATTTACCACCATTTTTGTAAAAAAGGAGAACGCATTTAGTTATAATAGTGCGTCGGTCGTTTGCGACGAAATGAATGCGTTTACTATAGGATTACAAATAAGCGAAACATTGAAAGCGAGACGTTCATTAAAAACAAAAGGAATCAAATTAAATGAAGTTTCCACCGCATACCCAATATATGAAGATAATCACGTCTATTTATACGAAGACACAAAACAAGAACGATTAATGAAGCAAATGATTGCGGAATTTGCCATTTTCGCGAACTCTTTTGTAGGCGAATATTTAAAAATAAATTTAAATACGGGTATTTTTAGAACATGCAATGCGAGTGAATGGTTACAAACCGTGTATAATGAAATATCAGGGGAAGAATTATTACAAGAAATAATAACAAATGGTATTCGTGCTGACTATATGGCTAACATAGAATCACACGATTTGGTAGGGATGCCCGAATATTGTCATTTTACATCACCCATTCGTCGTTTATCCGATTGCGTATGTCATTATTTACTGAAATACATTTATTTCAAACATAAAAATTTTAATATACCGTTTTCCGTGCAAGAATTAGACCAATTAGCCACAAGATGTATGAAAATGACACGAATTGAGAAGAAAAATCAATATTTAGATATCAAATTTCGTTTATTACAAGTAATGGCGAATATGATTTTTGAGAATAAAAAAATAGACATAGAATATTACATTACTGGATATAGTGGTCTATTTTTGAATATCATCATTTGTAATATAAATAATTTCCACGTCCACATGTCATATACATTGCGCGTTCGTGATTATGTAAAGGAGATTAATCCAAAAGAGAAGCATTCAATAAGTGTTACACACGTAAATTGTTTTACTAATTACGATGAAAATACCATACCCGAATTAGACGCATGTATTTTGAACTAAAATTGAAAACTTAAAGTAGATACTTTAATAAGGTAACTAATTTTACAATAATAACCAAAATATGGAATCATCCGATAACCAAATTATCACTTATGACGACTGTATGGTATGTCTATGTCCGATGAATGTACAAACAGATACGATTACTACAAATTGCGGACATATATTTCATACGGAGTGTATTTCTACATGGCATGATAAACAAATCAACGATTTTAATTGTCCTGCGTGTAGAGAGTCGTTAAAATCAACTCCAAAAATCATACATGATATTCCTGATTCAAATAACACTTTATGTACGTACTTTAATGGAGATACAATAGAGGGTGTCCATGAAAAGGGTGAGTTCACAGGACAGTGTAAATACACATATTTGAACGATAACGAATCCGAACATATCGAACCAGGAGACACATTAGAGGGTGTCCGTGAAAATGGTGAGTTTATCGGACATTGTAAACTCACATCTATTGATGGGTACAAGATAGAAGGGATGTATAAAAATGGCTGGACTGGAGAGTGTAAAATAACATATACAAGCGGACACATCGGGGTGTATGAGAATGGACCCAGTGTCGTCGGATATTGTAAACTTACATATCCGAATGGAAATGTTATAGAGGGTATGTGTGAGAACCGCCAGTTTTTCCGAGAGTGTAGATTTACATATGTGAATGGAAAGGTTGTATATGGGGTTCTATTTCGCGGAGATAAGTTTAAATGGAAACAAAATTATCACATTGGAACCCCAGTTTTCCAATATGATACAAAATCGAGGTTAATAAACAGATTTGATTCCATTAAAAGTTGTGCTAAATCGCTAAAAACTGGTCGTCATCAAATTACTGACCGATTAAATGGTGCGGAATGTAATGACCCTGCTCGTTATCCAGCCAATTATTACCTAAACCAGTATGTATTTTCCGTGACAAAACTATAATTCAAACAAAAGCAGAAAAATAAATGGGAGTGGAGACATCTCCTTTATTTTTTTGTATGTCATATAATTTATCAAAACAATATATATAATGTTCTCAAAACTAATAACTATATTAGCAAGTATAAGTGCGGTAGATTCAACCAATATCTATAACTATTATGAGTTGGCAGTCCAAAAATGGTGTAGTACCGATTATATGATTCACGGACTTTGGCCGCAAATAAATAGCACAGCCTACCCTGAAAACTGTAAAAAAGTGTCGTATGTAAAACCCACTGGTAAATTATTGACCGATATGAATGCGTATTGGCATGCGTGTGATAGTACATTATGGGAACACGAATGGACGAAACACGGGTCATGTATGCAAGAACAAAACAACATAGACGAGAACACATTTTTCAATACAACAATTTCGCTCTTTTTGGAGAACACGAATTTATTAGATAAATGCGAAAACGACGATTGTATAGTGGCATGTTTTGATTTGGATTATAAATTGATAGATTGTGAATAGGAAATTATATATTATGGTCGCAATTGGTGATAACCTTTATACAATGTTTCGTATTCAGACAATAATACTTCAAATGTTGGAATATTATATCACCCAATCCTATGTCGTGATAATCCTGGCATATCATAATATTTTCAATATGTCCTACTTGGCTCAATTGTGTAGAATTATTACTAATAATGACTGTTCCGGTACCAATAATCATGTGTGTATTTAAATCTTCAATTACAAAATAGATATATTCATTTTCCAAGTTGTCTAATATCTCTCGGGTTCTCAATATAGTTCGGTCAATCTCGGATAATAAACTCATAACTTCATAATATGCGTGCTGTAAATCGGTTTGTTTCAATCTACGTATACAAAGTGTTTTACCACATATTAAAAAAACAGGATTCATTAGTTAAACTATTTCCTTATTTTTATAAATTCAACTAAAATCATTAGAATATTACAAAAGTAAATAACTTAAAATTAGGTCATGATAAATATATAGTAAAATGTTAAGGTTTTTTGAATTTATATTTGCGTATTTTGAACGTGTATTGTTTGATGGATTAGACGATTGTGACTATTATGAAATCGAAAATAATTACCCTTTTTCTGAAAAAAATACTAAAAATGAAATAAATTATGATTGTAGTAATTCCGACGACAGTGAAGATAATAGTGATGTGTATAACTATGTCCTTCCATTTAACGGTTATAAAATCACCCGTAGAAACATAGCATTTTGTTAAAAATAAAAAGACTATATACAGTTCTTTTTATTTTTATACGTTATCACAAATGGTGTGCGAATTTAGTTTTTTTATACAAGTCGAAGATATCGAAGTATCAATTGTATCGTCACTACTCATATTTTGAATATCAATAATTTCAGAATCAGAATCAGAATTAGAATCAGAATCAGAGTCGGTTTGTAATGGAATATCTAACTCTGAATCTCGTTCATATTCAGAGTATAAAAATCGCTCAAATATATCCCAAAGTGTTTGTAGATAAGACATTACAAATAGTACCAGATTATTTTTATACTATTTTGAAATGTCAATCAAAAATGTAATCTAAAATTATCATCTACATATTGTTGTAATTTCTGATAATAATCTTTTGAACGGCTTTCTAAATAATATCCGAGTCCAACGCCTCCAATAATAAGTCCAAAAGTATATATTGCGAATAATGTAATTGGTTCCATAACTATACTAAAAATATATATTTATCTGTAAATCGTATAAATACAAATAAACATTAATAGTAAAATACTAAATATGTACCGTTCTAACGCATTAAACACCCAAAACGCATTATTATTAAGTAATTTGATGGAATTTTATAATAAACATGGTAATTTGGAAAAAATGATGAAAATTATTAACGGTGAATCCGAAATATCTCTCAGAATTGTAGATTGGTTTGTAACGAATTTTGCTAAGAAATATTATACAGTCTATGAATTATCACAATCAATGGGTGAAAATCATTCAAATACAAGATTTAAAGTATATAACGACTATAAGTTAAAACTAAAAGCCTATTCAAAAAAAAGGTTTGACCCATTTTGTCGTTGGGACAGAATTTCTATACCTTACAATGAAAACCAACTCATGGAAACAACGATAGGTCAATTGAATTTTTTTAAATGGGCGATTGAGAATAAAATCGTAGATTACATTAAAAATAACTATGAAACTATTGAAACTGATATGAATAAACGTAATGTCACTACAAAAAAACGTGCTACATTGGATAATACAACAAATGATAAAATGGAAACTACGAATTCTAAAACGCGAAAACGCCGCGAAGAACTATCAGTTTCGGCATGTAAAACAATAAAAAAAGAAGATGTGAAAATAGTTGTAAAATTTAATTAGCATATTAGGGTGAATCAGAATAAGGAGAATTAGTAGGGGGAGGCAATAAGTTTACAGATTCATTTTGAATAATAATATTTTGAATAAATTGTTCTATTTGTGAAATCCACTGAATTCCAGGGTCATTGGTATTATTATCTATATAGGATGCGTCTTCATTTGTCAACAAGTCCAATACTTTGGTTGAGTTTGTAGTATTGTTATTACAATCCCAACGTTCATACTTTCCAAGCCATTCATCATGATACTTTTTACATTTTTCAAGATAGGATAATTCTATTCCAGCTTCTCCATCTCTTGAACGTTTATGAATTCGTTTAAAACAAACATCCGCATCAGCATTAATGTATATATGCCCTGCTACATTGAAATCTTTTGCGTGTTCGTTTGCCATTAGACAATAAATTTTATAGTCTAAATCAGTGATTAATCCATCTCCATGTAACATTTTCGCGAATATTTCTTTATCAGCATCAATCGAGCGTTCGCATATTAACATATCACAATTCGGATTATTACGAATAGTGTCACGTATCAACGTTAAACGGGTGGTGAGTGCCATAACTTGAAATTGGAATGCGTATTTAGAAGGTTCTGCGTAAAATTTTTGTAAAATAGTTTCCCCATTGTTATCTGTAATTGTTTCCCAAATATCTACAGGCTCTTTTACAAAAATAATGTTTTTTTTATCTTGAAAACGCTTATGGAGCTCATGGACGATGGTGGTTTTTCCAGCACCAATGTTTCCTTCAATAGAAATAATAACGGGTTGACACATTTTAGAAGACAGATATAGATAATCTTAATATAATTTTACAAGAGATACGTTATACATCCATTTTTCAATTTTTTATACAGATAAAAATATGCGATTATTATATACAGTTATGGAGGCAGTACCTATAACCGAAAATGAAGAAATTACCGTATCGGTAAAGTCAACTGAAGAACCTACTAAATCTAAATGGCAATCCTTTGTTAGTGAATTGAAAGAAATTCAGGAAACAATGGGCGATCAAGACTTTAAACAAAAAACAGGCTCTTATGTGACGTTTACATTAGAAATGTACCGCGTTTTTATGGGTACATTGCTCTTGTTTTTTGTTCCCCAAAAGTGTGGTGACGAACTTTGTAGTTTTTCACAAATGACAAGCAAAACTGATGCTATGCATGTAGGTAACATATCTGTAAATCTTGCCACCTTTGTTGCGTTTTTCATGATGTATGTAATTGAACTTCGTCGTGAAAATAAAATGATTTCTTATTTAGAAGTAAATAAAGAATTTCCATCAGATAATGATGCTGTTGGAGAAGCCTTATTACTTTTACCTGAAAAGAAAAGAAAAGTTATATTAAATTTAGATGGGTCTTACCAGAAAGCGTGTTACATTGCTGCCATTTTCTACTTAGCAAATTCAGTTTATAGTGGGTTTACCATATATGATAATTACTATGATAGTAAGACAACCACCGTATTTGTGACAAATCTATTATTCTTGGTCGGTAAATTAGTTGATGTTTATGGATTAGCTAATACTGAAACTAACATTTTCTATTCCGCCTACTTAAAAGATAAGGTCCAATATAATTATGCCGACCCTGATAAGGTAAAAGAAGAACCTAAAGTGGTTGAATTAACAGATGTTGTTGAACCCAATGAAACAGCATAATTACAGCATTGATATAGGTTTATAGAAAAGTATATCCAGATATTTACTTGTCGTTGGAAATTCATCATCTCCATATACATCTTGAAGCAATAACCATTCAAACAGCCCACCTACATATAAATACACATCTGGAAATCCCAAGCCAGATAATTGTTTCGCTTTTTTTTCTATACTATCGTCATTTGCGTTTTTACCGTATATTATGAATTTGGGTGTAAAATCGTATTGATTTAAATATTCGTTAATCGCTTTCTCCTCAGTTTGATAAGAAATTGTATTTTTAATCAAACAATGTTGTTCGTTTGATAGTAATGTATTTATAATGACATATTCTTTCGGATTAGCTATAATATGTTGCATGTCTTCAAATGATAATTTTTTATGCGTTTTTTGGAAAAGTCCATTAAACATTTTATTATAGATGTATTCGTATTTCTATATTTTTTCCAGAAAATTGATTAAAAACCTATGACACAACCATATGTAACTTATAACAAGACCTAACGAAAATGGATCTCTCTCAACGCAAATTAGTAAAATCTGAATGGGAATCAATTGAAATACCTGTTTCTTCCCAGGAAAAGGAAATTTTACAAATGATAAAAAAAGGGTATCACGATGTTGATATACATACCAATTCTCAACAATCATTGTTCTCATTTGTAAAAATAGAACAGAACACTGGTACAGAATTATTATTATTTCAAAGATATTTTGAAGCTCAATTAAAAGAAACGATACAAAAATATGGCAAAAATGCGCCCCAATTACTTAATATTGAGTTTCCAGGATCTGGTGGAAAGTTGAAAACAATGAAAAGTATTGACAAACTACGTATTGAAAATCTCGAATTAAAAATAAACGAAAATAAAAAATACATATTCGAATACGTATTACATGAAATGATACATAATTTACTTAAACATGTATACAAACGAAAACAAAAACATTCATTCTATTTATATACTCTTCTACAACTAAGAAAAGCTACTATCCCAGGATTGAATACACATTTTGTTGATATTATGGACAAAATTATCAGCTATGTGAATTCATTTACCAAGACCAGTGAAATCATTACCAATGCATATGAATTTATTGAAAAAAATCCACATCTTTTGAAATATGAAGACAAAACACTATTCCAACATCAGAAACAAATCTATAATATGTGTAGACCCCAATCTGATGGATTTGTTCCTAAGTTGGTATTATATACTGCTCCTACAGGTACCGGTAAAACCCTCACCCCTATTGGTCTTTCTGAAAACTACAGAATTATATTTGTATGTGTTGCACGACATATTGGTCTGGCTCTGGCTAAAGCTGCTATTACAATGGAAAAGAAAGTCGCATTCGCATTTGGATGTGATACCGCATCTGATATCAGGTTACATTATTTCTCAGCAGTAGATTATACACGCAATAGGCGTTCAGGTGGAATTGGCAAAGTGGATAATAGTGTGGGAACCAATGTAGAAATTATGATATGCGACGTTCAATCCTACATTACAGCAATGCATTATATGTTAGCGTTTAATGAAGCTGAAAATATTATTACTTATTGGGATGAACCCACGATTACGATGGATTATGAAGAACATGAATTACATTCTACTATTCATTCCAACTGGGTAAATAACAAGATTCCCACATTGGTTTTGTCATGTGCTACATTACCAACACAAGAAGAGTTATTGCCAGTATTTCATGATTTTCAAGCTACATTTGAAAATGCGGAAGTACATACAATTACCAGCTATGATTGCCGTAAATCGATTTCTATTCTTGATAAGTCAGGATATTGTGCTTTACCACATTATCTATATGAAGAACATTCTGAGATGATAAGATGTGCCCGGTATTGTGAATCGAATAAAACTCTTCTGCGATATTTTGATTTACGTGAAATTATCAAATTTATTGAGTATGTTAATTCCCAAAACCTAATAGATGACGATTACACGGTTGACAACTATTTTACAGGAAATATCACAAACATTACCATGAATAAATTAAAAGAGTATTATCTCGACTTATTATTTCAGATTGATGAAGACGAATGGAGTAAAATATATAAATACTCACAAAGCGTGCGAACAATGAAATTTGAAACATCTAAATCGGGGTCGAATGGTATTTCCATTACAACTTCAGATGCTTACACATTAACAGATGGACCTACTATTTTCCTGGCAGACGACGTAGATAAAATTGGTAAGTTTTATATTCAACAAACAAATATACAACCATCTGTATTTGAAACGATTTTATCCAGAATTACAAAGAATGATGGATTGATTAAGCGAATCGAATTCTTAGAAGGTGAAATATTATCTAAAGAAACAAAGAATAGCAATTATGACGAATCAAAAACAGTCAGAGAAAGTGGTCGATTATGTAAAGAATCACAAGAATTTGACAATGAAATTAAAAAATTAAGAAAGGAAATTAAACTGGTCTCATTAGATGCTATGTACGTACCGAATACACGCCCACATCAGAATATATGGTCTCCTGATGGAGAAATTCATGAAAACGCATTTGTATCTAATATTGATGATGTTACATCAAAAGAAATTATGCAGTTAAATATTAGTAATCATCTTAAAGTATTACTACTATTGGGTATTGGTATGTTTATTGAGAATCCAAATATTAATTATATGGAAATCATGAAACGTCTTGCCGAAGAACAGAAACTATTTATTATTATTGCGTCGAGTGATTATATTTATGGAACAAATTATCAGTTCTGTCATGGGTTTATTGGCAAAGACCTAACCAAAATGACTCCTCAAAAAACATTACAAGCTATGGGACGCATTGGAAGAAATCATATTCAACAAGATTATACAGTACGTTTCAGGGATGATGAAATGATTACAAGATTATTTCAGAAGCCTCTTGTAAATACAGAGGCAAATAATATGTGTACGTTGTTTGTTTCAGATTAAACCGGACATCGATTATAATCAAATTTGATAATGGACTGTTCTACATTATTCAATATTTGTGTATCTAATGTTTCAAATTTGTCATTTTCATTAAATCGCATTGGCATATACGCGTCACATATATGGTCGTTATTAACATAATTAAAATAAATGTTTTTTATTGGGATTTTTGATTGATTTAAGAAATGTGAAAATACTTTTTCTCCTCCTATAATCCAAACCTCATCGTATTTATTTTTCGTACAATGCGATACAACTGAATCAATATTAGTAAAGTATTCTACATTTCCATATGGAGAATATATGTTATCATATCTTTCCTTACTCAATACAAGGTTGAATCTTCCACCAAGAGGTTTGCAATATGTCACCATTAAATTATCATATGTATTCATACCCATCAAGACTGCGTTGTTTCCATTTCCACGAGTTAGTCTTGAAAATAACATAGTATACGCATTTGAATTGGTCCATGGTAAACACCCTTTATATCCAATTCCGCCTCTACGACAAATAGACGTAATTATGTTAAAATTCATCATAATAGGTGTATACATATTTTTCTAAATATGTATACTTAGAAGTATTATCAATAACAAAAATATAAAAATAATCCTTTTTAGTTATTCATATGAACGGCAAGTTAATAGATTCTTTTCGTTTTTTACCACGTACTGTAGGATATACATATACAGATTTACCGTCGTATATTTCTATGGTAAAGAGTTTAGTCAAACAGCATAACGAGCGTACAAAGAATAATTATGACATTTATAAACATATAACAAATCACTCACAAATCACTCAAATTTATACAAATCTACATAAAAATAAATAATTAGTTTACGTTTTCTTCTTCTTCTTCTTCTTGTGCCTTCTTGATAGCCTCCGCCTCTTCTTGTGCCTTCTGGGCTGCGTCCGCCTCTTCTTGTGCCTTCTGGGCTGCGTCCGCCTCTTCTTGTGCCTTCTTGACTGCGTCAGCTTCTTCTTGTGCCTTCTGGGCTGCGTCCGCCTCTTCTTGTGCCTTCTTGGTAGCTTCAGCTTCTTCTTGTGCCTTCTTGGCTTCCTCGGCCTCTTCTTGTGCCTTCTTGACTGCGTCAACTTCTTCTTGTGCCTTCTTAGTTGCGTCAACTTCTTCTGACAATAGGGCTATTTCTTCATTTTCATTAATGGGATTTTGTTTAACAACATCCACAGTATTTTTATCTTTGTTTTCTAATAGTTTTTGTTCTTTATCAGATATATCTTTGATGGGTTCTGTTTTCTTACAAAAAAGTGATCTTAAAAAATCCATTACACCTTAAATTATATAACCGATATGTTTTTAATTTGTTTCCTAACAATAATATGTTGGTCGCGGACGATAATATAAATCTTTCGTAAATTCGATATATTTGCATATATATTTCTTAATATCGTTAGGTAAATGAAGTGTAAATATTTTGTGTGCTTTTTCTATAATGTCTTTTGGTGGAGTTAATACTTCATAAAATTTATTAACAGAACTTACAATGGTTTTATTTCCATCTATATTAAATTCTGTTTCTAATCGTGAACGAGATAATAACACTTGTAGCCCAGTATCATAAGAATAGGTACGCCCGCGAATATAATTTGAAGCTAAAAATGTACCAATCATGTAGTTACTATTTGGTATTCTTAAATCGTTAGTTAAATTCCATTGAATATCAATCATATACCTTCTTCCTGGTATTAGGTCATATGATTTTATTAGTTTTGACAATGGCATTATTATTATATTGTTACATTTTTGGTATGATAATTTTCGTTCTTTTTTCACTTTTATACAAATTAAATAGTTTTACGTTAAAAATGTATAAAAGTGCAAAAAAGAATTGGTAGAGGAATTTGAAATTGGACATAAAATAAATGTCCAAAATGAAAATCCTGGATGAGAAATTTGAAAAGGGTTATTCAAAAACACGTTTTAGACGTATATGCTGTATTTTATGTATTTCTTGATAAATTAATGTTAGCATAAAAAATAAGTATATTACGCGTAAAAGTATTTAGGCGAATATCTATGTAGCATATATAGAGAAAAATGCTACATACTGTATCAAATAAAATGTCTCAACAATTTTTTTGTGAAAAATGTAACTACATATGTGGTAAGAAAAGTGATTACAATAAGCATTTAAATAGTAATAAACATAATGCTACTGAATGCTACCCCAATGCTACCCCCGATTCGCTACTATGTAAATGTGGAAAACAATATAAACATTCTTCAAGTTTTTACAGACATAAAAAGACATGTAAGTACGATGAATCTTCTGACACAAACAATAATATATCAGATGAAGAACCGTTAAATGATGATAATCAAGGTGCTGATGTAAAGGTATTATCCAATACAATATTTGAGTTAGTGAAACAAAACAATGAATTTAAACAATTGTTAATCGAACAAAATCATAAAATGATGGAAATGGCAGGAAATATGGGTAACAATAATAACAACACGAATATAAACAGCAACAATAAGTTCAATCTCAATGTATTTTTGAATGAGAAATGTAAGAACGCAATGACATTGAAAGATTTTGTAAAATCAATTAACATATCAGTACAAGATTTTATAGAAACAGGAGAACGTGGTTTCATAGATGGCATTTCAAATATCATTGTAGAACGGATAAATGAAATGGAAATCCATGACCGTCCACTCCATTGTACGGATTTAAAGCGCGAAACGGTTTATATTAAGGATGATGGCAAATGGGAAAAAGATGAGGATAAAGTCAAGCTACGTAAGGCAGTTAAAGGTGTGGCCTACAAGAATGAAAGAATGCGTCCAGTATGGTATGATTCGACACCAGATGTGGGTATTATGGGAACAGAAAATTATGAAAGGTTCTTCAAATATTCCGAATCAGCACTTGGTGGGTGTGGAAAAGATGAAACCAAATTATTTGAGGATAAAGTAATGAAGAACGTTCTCAGAGAAGTTACTATTGATAAAGAAAAACAGTAATAAATGATATAAAGACGTTTTTACTATATTATTTGTGTGGGTAGTGTGAATAATGTAAATAGTGTAAATCCGCCCCTTTAGCTCATCTGGTTAGAGCGTGAGCTTAGTACGACTGCGTTTTGCTGGTCCTGTTTAGCTCAAGGTAATGGGTTCAATTCCCATAGGGGGCTATTATTATTATAATAATTTGATTGTTTAATTCAGATTATTATAAAGGTTATAATGTATAAGACATGCTACGAAACAATCCAACCATAACTACAATCATATGTTGCTTATTAATAATAAT
>Ga0209223_10004784_pt1 | contig 12199 bp, 8 predicted proteins | sample COG_06_FD_184750 | JGI IMG/M metagenome (GOLD analysis project Ga0209223, IMG submission 184750) | Pelagic Microbial community sample from North Sea - COGITO 998_met_06 (SPAdes) (version 2) | ecosystem: Environmental > Aquatic > Marine > Neritic zone/Coastal water | place: Helgoland, sampling...
GACGATTGAGGCCTTAAAATCCATTCAGTTTCTGATGGAACCCTATCTAGATTTCATGACCAGATACAATAAGAATTTGGTCTACGACTTGCGCAATCGAATCTACGGTGCCATCGAATATTGCGGACTGAATTTCGTGAGAGATCGAAAAATTTTGTACTGATCTATTGGTAGTTGATTCGCACCAATCATTTTGCACCACATTCTTTTAAGGGTAGTGTGATCAATGTGGTCGAAATACCCTTTTACATCTAAGGCTATAACAGAACACTTTCCATTTGCCAGGAATGCATTTTTTACTTGATCAAATGCTTCTTTGGCAAATTGAATATTACACTTTCCTTCGATGTCATTTCTATATGCCAGTACGACCTCTTGGAATCCTTTTTTCCTAATATACGCTTGATATAAGTTGTTTAACCCATGGGCGTAAAAGCCATAAATGTATGTATCGAAATGAGAAGTGAATAGAATAGGGCGAATCTTAGTTTCCAAATCATACTTCCCCTGATCTGAAATATGCGGATCTTCTTGCCACCGATATCGGGGAGTTTTTTGAAGAACTTTTACGAGTGGAATGAAATCATGACTCTTGATTTTTACCATTCTGGGATCGGACAGGAGTCTATGCAGCCGTCCTTTCTCCTTGGGGAAATTAAAATAAGGGTCAAATTGAGGATAGGACTTAAGCCTGAAATTAGATTCAGTCTTTTGAACAAATGAGTCCCACAATTCCTGAGTGAACATTGTTTTCATTGACTTTTCAGTGGGAGCATGGGCCCTGGACACACTGGCTAGCCAGTGCCGTGCATATTGACACGTCCCTCAATCCATCGAGGAGTTTCACCCCGTAAAGACCCTATCTCCATCCCTTGGCAGATCATATTTCTATGCTGCACTCCAGATCGCAACCCGACGTTTCCGTCTAAACAACCTGACCCGAATTCACATTCGCGGTATTAAATCCTTACTTACGCAAGGGTTAGAGGGAAGATTGAACAAACCGATGAGCGTGAAGCCAACAGTAATCAACATAATTGCGATACTCCTATGCATAGTCATAGACGTATCTATGGACAACCTGTCAGAAATACTGACATCTTTGGTATTCTCTTTGCGAGAATCCGCGGAAATCCGTAACTTAAACTCAACACCCTCAAACCTTTCCAAGAATTTCATGGAATACTTTGAAGCATCATTGCAAGTACAAAAATTGATCCAGACAGGTTAAGTTGACACATTGGCAGAATCGATGCCTAAGACCTCCCCCAAACAACTTTGCATCCATTCCTCTTGGGTTCTTTTGTGGCTTTCTATTTCTTTTTCTAAGCTGTCCCACAAGTCCATTAAGGCATTGACTTTTTATTCGATGGCTTTTAGATGGTCTTAATGAATTTCTTCAGTTTACCTAGAGCTTTATGAACGATCTCTAAGCGTTTTAAGTCGATGGTTTCTTTTCGTTTTAATTTTTGGATCACCGTCCTTATAACGCTAATATCATTAAAAGATAATATGCCTGTTTGCTTTCCAACTGCAAGAACTTGGTCCCAGTCGGATTTATCCAGTTTAGCAAATCTATTATACAAAGCTGCGGGGTCTACAGTATCTCTCTTTGCCAGCTTACTTAAGCTGGCTAAATCATCGAAATTAGTCTTGTTCTCAATCAAGACATCGAGCACTTCTATGCCTTTTGTTATGTTATGGTCTGTGAAAGTTCCACTTCTTTTTAATTTACCGCAAATCGAGACTACCGCATTCTGCTGCGACTTAGTCAGAATTGCGGTTTTAAGCATATACAAACTTAAACCATCCCAAAAACGAACCCCTAAATCGGTAATGCGTTGGAGGCTGCTGTACTTCAGCTTTTCCTCTATGTCATTCTCTTTTGCTTCATAGCGCTTCTTGAATGCACTTTCAGAGAGGCAATAGCGTTTGATGACTTCTATATCAAATGGATTCATTTTTCTTGTCAGTAATTCCTTCCAAGTCTTTTCTGATTTTGCTGCCTCACTTATTAACAGCACATTGAGAGAGATGAAAAATTCATATACGCAAATGAGGCCTTTTTTTAGTTCTCGTTCAAATTCCTCATCTACTTGTTGCTTTTTCCATATGAGCCCCAAATCAATTTTACCCTCCGTCAATTCATGGAGCAGAGAAAGGGTGTATGCTACCGTATGTGATTTTATATTGGTATCCCCAATAGGGTCTTGGTTCTTTCTCCCAAATAAGCGATCTGTAGCTTTGAACAATAGGGCGTTTGCAACAATGTCTTCCCATAAGACACTTTTAGGCTTGTTCCTCTTGAACTCTTTTTCAGCCTCCCTCAAATAGAAATTGTAATTTTTCTGTGCACCTTTTGATACATGATAAGGGATGCGTTTGAAGACATTCATATACTTCGCAACCTCTGATTTTGAGATTTTCTGTGAAGTGGGAAATTTTAATTTAAAGGCCTTCTGCTTCCCTTGAGTTGGTTCCTTATTTAACGCTTCACGATATTGTCCTTTAACCCTTTCAAAGAACCAGATTGACTGTTTATTACTGTCCTCAGGATCAATTGCATATGTTGTTCTTGATAGTTCCTCTAACTTAATGAGGAATGAATTGTTTGACGTTAAATCTAGTTCTGAAACTTTGTTTTGGCTGTTTGCATAACGTGAAATGAAAGGCACAATCTCATTCTTTTTCTCTTCGTCCTTGATCACCGTCAGTTTCATCTGGACAAACACTTCGGAAAGATCTGCCTTATGTTTCTTCATGGTGTGAAAAAGCGAAGCTGTAGTCTGACCTCCGTTTACGATCTGAAAATCTTTAACACCTGTAATCACCCTCTGGCCATTCTCGATATCAGTCTTCACGTCCATTGCTGTTGAGGCTAGGCCATTATTATACGGAAGAAACATATGTGGTTCTTCTTTTATCGTATCCCGAATACCCCGGTTGACCTTGCCAGTCTGCTGCAAGAAGGCTCTAACATTGCTTTCCAAAAGCCGCGTACCATAGTTCTTGTAAAGTGCTGCTAAAGTATTGCCTGGGATGATGGCGAGATAACATTCGTACAACTCGCTTGCTGAAGGCATTTCCAAACATGGGATTGATACACCCAATGTTTCTTTGAAGTCGATTTCAATGGGCTCGCGGTTATATTTTGATTGGGAAAGTCGATGAAGTCGCTCTAAATCCCAGATGTGGACATTAATCTGCAAATCATCAAATCCTTTGATCTTCGTTCTCGGAGCATCAAAAGGGATATTTCCATTTGATAGGATGAAGATGTTAACCCTTATGAAGTCGGCACTATGCTTTTTGATTTCACTAGCTAACCCATAGGCCTCGGAAGATGGTTCAATGTCAATTAGGTGCCCCTTAAGGGCAGCATTAAGAAATTTAATAGACCACTTCAGTAATCCGTCAAAATCCGGTTTGCGAAGTGCGTAGATCTCATTAGTGTCAACAAAATGTGTAACAAAAACATCTACGCTTTCAAACCCGTCTTCAATCGCATAACCATTGATCTTCAATTCAATATTTTCAAACCGATTTTCCTGAGTATATGGACACAAACGAATTCCTTCAGTTTCACCAGCTTCCGCGAGTGTTTCCATGATGTACTCCGTGAATTTATCTTCTTTTGAAGCACCATCATCGTCGGAGTACGCCATTGCGTTTACTTCGTGATACAACTCATGAACATATTGTACAAGCTCGAAGTCTGAATGTGTCGATTTATATGTCATGTCAATTTATTTATCACATCCTCTGTTATCGCCTCAAACTCTTCGCAAGCGGCTAAATCAATCTGATATTTCACATTATAAATAGCATCATTATTGATGCTGGGATTAATAAGGACTGGGAAACCACTTTGCACTTTATAAGCTCTTTCAGAACGGACAATAAACCCAATTTCATCATAGTGTTTCTCATCTCCGATTGGGATACCAACCTGAGAAAGTTTCTCTTCAAACAGCCTAAGCACATTAGGATGGTTAGCTACTTTTCGTTTAATCTCCTCTATTAAACTCAGCAGGGTGTTTAAGCCATTGCCTAATTCATCCAGATGAATGACATATAGAAAAAGGCTATCCAACATAGTCCAGTCCAGTTGCAATTCACTCGCAATATTCACCGTAGGTTTGGTTGCCTTAGTGCTTTTAACTTCAACGGCAGATAATTCATTGCTGAAATCCTGATTCGAGCCCTCAGGTCCTCTCCATGAAGAAATAGTCCTTAGAGTATCAGAAGAGTGGTTTAGCAATTTGTTTAAGAAGGTTAGCTCCCCAAACAATCCTCTTTGCCTTTCTTTAGAAAGTAATTCACCTTTTATTTGAGCGAATAATTTGCCCCAATACCCAATCCTCTCATGCACTACTGATGGTATTTCATTTTCATCTTTTATCGTTTCAAGACCAATGATTAGGTCTTTAATGAAAAGAATGAAGACATCAAGTAAATCATTGTCTGAAAGGATAATTGTAACATCCTTCTTGTTTAATTGCGAATCCAAAACTCTAATTTCTACTCCATGAAAGCGCTTCAAATAGCCTTTGTGAATTGGAACTGATTGGTCCAATTCAATTTGAAACATCTTCGCGTTAGAAACTCCAATTCGACCAACGAAGCATTTGATGCCGCTGACGACTGGTATTGTCTCACGTATCGTGTGTGATTTGGAATTCAATTCCTGTTTGGTCCATATGTCTTTGATTTCATGTCTCATCTTCGGCCTTGTCATCACTTTGGTCAGGTTCATCCTCAAATTCAGGATTCAACGGCCTTGCAGCATACTCGAATTTCTTCTCGGAATCAATTATCGGGAACATTAGCCCGAAGCCAATGATCGGAATGTCAGGATCTAAATTTGTAAAATCAGAGGAATCTATAGGAACAATAACAAGTAGTGGATTGCCGTATTTTTTTCTTAATTGTTTTATTTCTTCCTCGTTTTTCGGCTCTATCGCATAGTTTAGATCAATTGTTTTATGCTCTTTGAATAGAATTGCGTTTTTTTTATTTCCAACTATCAATTCTTCCGTTTGATCAACGAGGTTTCTTCTGGAATATCCTGCTAAAACAGAGCCGTTGTTCCATTTAATCTTACCACGTCTATTGGCTTTTGTATTCAAAGAGATTGCAACGGACCATTTGATCAATAGGCCGGATGTATTCTGTTTTTCGATGTAGGCCTTGATAATATCAAAGCGTGTATAGTCATTTCGATAGGTCGAAATAAAGTCCTTGATAATATTGGCACCCACATCTTTCCAAAGCAGTGCATTTATCCCTCCGCTTTTGTTTGTTTTCTGAATTGGATCTGCTAATCTTGAAACTAGATACTGAAAGTCAGTGTAATTTGATTCAACATCGGCTTTTTTGAACGCATACGTTTGGATCAACTTACCAGAAAATCCGACCTGTATCTTTTCATGCTCCCTCATTTTAGTCAACGAAGTGACCATCATCATCCCTGGGTGTGTACGCACCTTTAATTGATAGTCAGAAGGCCGCATATTGTTAGCTGCCATTTCATCGAAGTCGTTGCGCATTTCTTCTGTAGCCATTGTCACATGTCGATACCAGTTGACGAGTTGTGATGTAGTGTATAGCCTACATAAATCGACATAGCCTGGTCGGTATCCAAACCAACGCCCCATTTGCATTAGTGAATCATACATGCGTGTTGTTCTCAGATAGTAACTTACCGATAATCCTTCAAGCGTAATTCCTCTAGCCAACTTGTTACCTCCGACAGCAATTAGAGAAAGGCCCACATCTTTATGCGCTTCGTAATCAATCTCTTCAATTCTATGGTACTCTAATGCGCTTGTCTTCTTCAATCCATGTACAGATCTTACCTCAATTTTAGTAACTGCTGGTATTAACTCAGTTTTCACCTCCTCCCAAGTGTGGTCTTTAATCTTTGGATCGTTATAAGAAATATTTGCCTTTACCTCCTTAGTGGTAGGTAGGAAGTCATTGGAGAACATTTCCTGAAGCTCACTTAAGAGATTTCCCTGGCCCGATTTAATTTGATTTGTATAACCCCTCAAAATTTCATTTACTTTCCATGCTATTCTATCAATCCACAGTACCCTTAATGCAACATGGATCAACATGGATGAGTGCTTATTTCCTTGCCCTCTAAGTCGCCGAATCGCATTTGTAAGAATAAATGCTTTAATCGCTTTCTTTAAAGTTGTTGGCACATCATCTGGAAGGTCTCCAGCATTATCTTTATTAATCTTCTTTGGAAACCATGGCTCCTGATCTTCAACATATCTTATGATATCCAACCCCTCGGAAGACTCCCCAGTATTTTCATTTTCAAAACCAAACACCTGAGCCGCTCCAATATAATTAGATGGAGGTGGGATATTGACAATAAAATCCCGTGGAAATAAATCCTCGCCAACCTTAAGTTTTACATCTTTCACATAGGTCTCAAGCTCTTCTAACCAAGAATTGGGTATATAAAGGTTAGCATAGGGAGTCGCTGTATAACCAATAAATGTGTTCTGGTTGAATAGGTTTAATAATGTTCGGATTAGACGATTAATCGTTCTCACGTCATATTCGGTTCCTGAATTTACCGACGCATTATCAGCTTCATCATCGATCACTAGAAGTGGAATGTCCATTATTTTTCTGTCGCCATCAACATCTACAGCATATTGATTTAGCCACAAAATCAAGCTTTCAAGTATGCTTTTATTCTTCTTGATAACTAAGATTGTTGGATGTGCACCTCCGATCGGGACTCCTGCCTTACTGGCATAAGTCAGCTTAAAATCACCATTGTGTTCAGAAGATGTGAATGAGTGTACCTCTCTTTCTATTGACCAGTATCCAACGCCGGTTTTTACACTCTTTTGTCTTAAAAGAAGGTCTGAGCTTTTTCTTCCAATATACCCTTCATCAATTCTTAATTGTGTTTGCGAGCGCAGTGAATTATGTGTCCCAGCAATCACGACAATAACTTTGTACCCTGCGTCTGTTGCCTTGTTTATTAAGCCAGTGTAGTTTGCAGTCTTTCCTGATTGTACGTTACCGACAACCATACCTCTTCTATCCCAGCCACCTCTTATAGTTGGATTAACACATTTATCCAAGATTTTGTCTGTCAAGTCATCGACACTATCCACAGGAAAAGATGCATCCTTTTTTCTTAAATAGGCCTTATATCTATTCCATAATTGCCAACGAATACCTGCTTTGGCGTGCAAAAGCCAAGGTTTTACATCTTGTTCTACCAACATCGTGGCTTCCCCTGTATAAATATCAAAATCAGCCTGTAATTGTATTATTAGATCTTCTCTATTTACTTCTGAGAGTGCCGGTTGTAGCAAAACAATATCTACCTCATTTGAAATAATTTCACCAGTGAGTTTTTGGTTTTTATACTTCTCATTTGCGAGATAAATGTGAGCTACATTTCTAGCACTTTCGAAATTATCCATTAGTTAAAGTATTGCACCAATTCTGAGTATTGGTTGAATGGCTCGATGTTAAATATTTGTTTGATTGCGGTCTCCTTGTTCATGCCTTGTGTCATTAAAGACGCATACATTCTTTTCGCAACCTCAATGGTTCCTTGGTCCAATTCTTTTCCAGCATCTCTCATTTCATGGCTTTCCGGATCATCACTATGATATTGTATAATAGACTCCACCGGTGTTGTTTCACCAATTAAATTAAGCGCAGTTTTGAGTTCCGTCTTTGTTATTGAATCTTTTTCCAGAAGTTCTTTGATTAATAAGTGTTCAGGATTGATGTAGTAGTGCCTAGCCTCATCACGCGTCTTACGGGCCTTCCATACGGATTGAAAATCGAATGACTTTATTGAGTCATCCAGCATAATCTGATTTCCTCTGAATCTATGAAGAGCCCCAGCTGCAGTCCTGACCAATTTACCTAGGCGTACAAGATCTCTTCTGACAGAGAATGAAGGTGTTGCGGTTGCTTTTTTTATATCAATTTTCCAGTCATGATCTAAGCGGTTTGGAATATCAATAAGAATTCTCGCATTCTTGAAATGCTCGTTTTTCGAGAATAAGCCTAACCAATCGCCATGCAATATCAGCCGATTTTGACGATAGATATAGAAGCCTTGTAATTTATACCAGTCTTCAGTTTTAGCATTTTTCCTTTCACTAGTTGTCAACTTCGAGATATGAGGTAAAACGTAGCACTTTACTTTGACCTGTCCTTTGTCCAATTCCTCCTTTGCAATCAACTGACCGCCTTCGGACTGTTTCATAAATGGATCCCAGGGCTCCAGTTTATTACCATTCATATAAACCGCAACTTTCTTTTGCTCCATATACCGATGAAACACAAGGGACAAATGATCTTCAACAGCTGCAAATTCTTCTAGGAAAACGTTCATGGCAGCTTCGTTTTTTTTGTTGGCATTTCCTACGAGACGATCTAACTTTTCCCAGATCACGGTAGTTCCAGAATTTAATTCACCCAGCTTCGATGCTAAAGATTTGTCAGAGATAAAATCTAACAAGGACCATTTCTTTGTCTCGTTCACATAGTCGAGATCCCAACAGCGATTGATGACACTAAAACCTTCACTTTTGGTTGCTACGGTAAGTCTCTTGCACTGGGAGAAGGAAGAGGTTTTCAACCCAAGGCCAAATCGCCCTAAGTCATGTTCTTCTCTATCATGTTTGGGGTCCTTGCTTCCGGGAGTCATTGCCAACTTCAATTCATCGTGGTTCATTCCAAGGCCATCATCAGAAATTGTTACCCATGAGTCCTTACCACCCCAATTATAATTGATCCAAACATTCCTAGCCGAGGCAGAAATACTATTGTCAATAATGTCAGCTATTGCTGTCCTGAGATCGTAGCCAAATGCTCTGAAGGTATTGATCATCGCACTAGCTTCAGGAGGAGTCTCTTCTTGGGCAATATTTTTAAAGTCATTGATCATATTCTGTCAACTACGGATCTCAACCAATCTCTTTTTATCTCTCCATTTTGAATAAGTCGTAATTCATGAAGAATCTTTACAAGGTCCATCCCTGTAAAAAGCTTTACTGGATAGCCATCTTGGAGTATTTCACGCTGGGCTTGCTCAGTATAATATGAAGTCGTCACAAACAAGCCATATTCACCTCTATTTAATCGTGCAACTAATCTGGATACATGCCTAACACCAATACTTGCATTTCTTTCAAATTTTTTGGCTTCTCCGAGAAAGGCAATGTTGTAGTTCATTGGGTAGGGAATACTAAACTCTCCATAAAAATCGAAGCCACCATCTCTTGTTGGCCTAGTTCGAGTAATCTTATGGCTGACATGAGGTAGAGAGGAGAGTATTGCAACAACCACTGCTTCAAATTCTAGATTTCCTAGATCATGCAGCTGACTTAGTACTTTCCCGTCAGCGCTATTTGTCTCAGGTAATTGATCTTCTTTTTTTAAAATGCTTTTAGCCCAAACGTCGAGTTTATTGATTTTGCCATTTATGTAATCAGTCCAAGTTTTCGGAGCGGTTGCATTAAGTTGAGAAATGTCTTTGTTATTAGCTCTTTCATGGAGCCATCGAACATTTATCACATCTTGATCAAGAATGGTCAACTTGAAGCGGTAATTTTTAACTGGTTCACTTTGCTGTTCAAACCAAGTAATCTGTAAGTCGGTTAAGGCACACAGACCATTAAATTTCACGATTCCTTTTTTTGGTTTCGAAAAATGTAAAATTGGAGGGACTTCATTAATTCTTCCATCAAGGATGGCCTCCCAAGTTTGAAGAAGCCTCATGTTACCTCTAAATTCACTGTAGCCCTTGATCTTATCCAACTTCGCATCTCCCCAATACATTATTGTGGCAGTATTATGATCAACTATATCTTCCCAGGGGTTGCCTATTCGTTTGACTTCATGGGAAATCAATATTATGTAAGCAGGTAAATGATCGGATTTTTTAGAGACATAATTAAGCGCCCTTATACCGTCAGCATTTCGCATTCCACTTCCTTCAATATTTATCCAGCTCAGAAATTCATCATCTGGATGAGAAGAGCCTCCTTTGTCGATATATCTATGTCCGATTTTATATTCCACTTAACTAAAAATTTTACGCACGATTTCGGCTAGCTGAAAAGCTAAATATGGAGGCACAGCATTTCCTACCTGGTGGAATTGCGCTGTTCTTGGCCCACAGAAAAGATAGTTGTCAGGGAAAGTTTGAATGCGTGCTGCTTCCCGTACGGTCAAGCTTCTGCATTGATCGGGGTCATAATGAATAAAGTAATGTCCGTCTTTTGAAATGTGACTGGTCACTGTTGTAGCAGCGTCAGTGGGCAGCTGTACTCTAAAACGGTCGGTAAACTTGCCACTTTCAGCAGACACATGATTAGGTAATAACTCCCTAGCATGTTCAGCAAAGTCTTGCATTCGAGGAAACCTTCCATAAGTCTTCGAATAAATTCCTGCGAAGAGGTATCTCTTTAAATCTTGGACTAGGTGCGCTCTTGATTGATGATTGCACGCCCCATTAAGCTTTGGATCTTCATACCACGTTTTAAGTGGGTTGTTTTCAGATGGGGTTTTGCATCTGACAAATTCAGAGCCGGAATTCTTTGGGTATTTATTGAGTCTCTTTTGCGGGCTAAAGCCTTTTAACGCCTCAATCTCAGTTCTGAAAGCAGTAATTAAAGTAGTCCAATTATCTTGATTGTCATCAACACTTTGATAATGCCTTTTCGTCTTCCCATTTAATTTTTCTGTCGAGATTAGTTTCTTGCTAATACCACTTCTCAAAGCTGGTAAGTCACCAATGATAGATTTTAGGGCAGTCTGACTGCTCCCTTTTTTTAAGATCATAGGCTTCAGTTCTAGATCACTTCTGATGCCAAGCAGAATTACTCGGTGCCTTTTTTGCGGAACTTGATAGTCTTCAGCTTTGATTAGGTAGTCGATATCTTTAAGGTACATTGGGTTGCCATTCCCATCAAAGGCAGCGGGCTCGGTGGATAATGAAAAAACTTTGTAAGTGGGTGAAGAATAGGAGTTGAATACTGAGCCGGGTTCCTTCAAATCGCGCAGTATCCAATCGAACACTTTCTCATCACCAACTTTTGCTGAAAGGAGGCCTTTTACATTCTCCATTACGAAAACAGCCGGGTGATGCTTTGCAATTATTCTCAAGTATTCTTTGTACAGATAGACTCGATGATCTTCTTCATTGATTCCTCCAACTCTTGATCGTCCAACCACAGAATATGCTTGACATGGCGGCCCACCAATCAACAACCATTCTTTTGAGCCTTTTAGTACGTTAGCGATCCTAGAATCAACTAGTTCTGGTGGGAAGTCCGAGTTTCCAAGTTCACATAACCAAGCTTCAGCCCTTGCGATTTTTGATTGGTTCGGGTACTTATTAAATAAAGCAATACGTTTTTCAGTTCTCTTGTCTAGGCTCTTTTCTCGCAGCAATTCATAGTATTCATCCGGCAGATTACCCTTTTTAAACTGTCTTGTAAAGCTTCTTAGTTCTAAGGTTTGATGAGCGTTTTCATCTTTTTCAATAGAGAGTTTGATGTCAAACGCTCCGTGCAATGAAGAAAAGCCTTCACCGAGGCCACCGGGCCCAGCGAATAGATCAATGATTGGGATGGATTTATTTTTCAATATAAAATGACTAGATCAAATGTCTTTGGATTGATAAAATAGTTCACAAAATTAGAGCTCACCCATAGTAGATCAAGAGTCACCGTGAAGGGAGTAGACTATCCTTTGTCAATACTAAACAAAAGAACTGTTCCGAGTATTAATTTACCTCATGTTTTGGGATTGATCAAATCCTCCACCAAGCCAAGTCACCAGATCGAGCCGCAGGTTATGCGGCTGTACTTCATTTTTCTCGTCTATCTGTTTAGCAATTTTTTTTCAAAAATCAGTTTTGGGGCACGCTCAGAAAATAATTTATATGCCAGTGAACCAAAACTTTCAAAAATGATAAAGCTAGAAATAAAACTCATGACCACTTCAGATTGGATCTACGATTTTGAGGAAGGTTTCTATTTGGGGCATGTGCAAGCCCGGAACTTCGCAGAACCATGTTTCCTTAAAGCTGGTGGCGAGATCATCGGCCAAGTCTCCACAGAATATGGCACCATCCCAAGTCAAAAAAGCACCTACCTATACTTTGCAGAAGTAAACGACATTAAGACTTTCAATA
>Ga0209223_10004790_pt1 | contig 12188 bp, 7 predicted proteins | sample COG_06_FD_184750 | JGI IMG/M metagenome (GOLD analysis project Ga0209223, IMG submission 184750) | Pelagic Microbial community sample from North Sea - COGITO 998_met_06 (SPAdes) (version 2) | ecosystem: Environmental > Aquatic > Marine > Neritic zone/Coastal water | place: Helgoland, sampling...
AGAATAATTCATGCCATGGCAAATATTTACCCATCCACATACCCCAAGGAACAGAATCCAGATGATCCTGAATTCACAGTATTTGAGCTACTTAAAGAACTTCCGGACAATTTCCACATCTTCTATTCGAAGAAATTAGTTGGCACTCATGGAGCTAAAGCAGAGACCAGCACTAGGGATTGCGCTTTAATCGCATCGCGAAAGTGCGGTGCCACCACGGCTCGACTAAGGTTTTCTGCCAAAGCTCCACCCACAGTGCCTTCGACTTTAAGTGCCGCGAGCATAGATCGAGAGTTTCGGCTCGAAGTGCCTGCGGCGAGGGCTCTAATTCACTGGGTTTAATCGTGTTTCACTGAGTGGCTGACGAATGAATGATTAATGATGGCGGATGGGTGAAATGCCTTGAAAAACGAAAACGATTAAACAAGCATGGAAGCATGAGATTAGTTCGCACAATCGCCTTAGCTTTTTTTCTCTTTACCATCCTAATTCATGCCGAAATAAGGACGCTAACTGACACACAGGGGCGTCAGATTGAGGCGAGAATTATAAGCAAATCCAATGAAGATTTAGTTATCAATATCAGGGGCCAAGAATTTGAGGTGCCCTTAATTTCTCTATCCGAGGCTGATAGGACTTTTATTAAGAAATGGGAACCCCCAGTGCTTGAGACTCCAGATAATCCAATTGATGCTGTGGTTTCCATTGGCTCAAGCGCAAGAGGAGAGCGCCACTATAGCACAGGGTTCCTAGCGCATCAGAGCAGAAAAACATACATCTATACTAGTCAGGACGCCATTTCGGATATACTTGAGCTTGAGATCAGAAATAGCAGCGGTGATCTTATTGAATTCGGACAGTTAGAGGTTTCAAACAGTCAAAACATTGCAAGGTTTAGAATAGCTATGTCCTCAGCTTTAACAATTACAGACTCTTCAAGGCTGGGAGATAATGTCGTAGCTATAGGAACTAGCGGGACGGCTCCCATCATAAAGCGGAGCAGAGGAAGCATCCAGGGAGTTACCGGACTAAAATTTGAGATAAATAGCAATCTAGCAGCTGGTTATAGCGGAGGGCCTGTAATTAATGAGGACGGTCAGGTTGTAGGAGTAGTGACCCGTGTAGATAATGATGTTTCTTCTCCCGACCAGCCAAAGTCTACTATGGCCGACGCGTGGGTATTTAGCTCTGATTGGTATTTGTATGCAGCCGGGGTATTTCCCTTGCCAGAGGGTGCGAACCAATTGCCCTCAAGAACAAATATTGCTCTAAAACCTTTGCGTGTCGAAGATTGGGTTGTAGTCGACCGGAACGACTACGCTCGTCAAATAGAAACCCTCGTGGACGCATGGAAAAGGTATGGCCAATGTCGCAAGGTCTATCAGCTGTTAAAAAGAAAAGATTTTCATAATGTAGAAGAAGGCAACACTTGGGATCGAGAATTGCTACAGATAGTTCGCAGCCATAACGCCTTAGTAGAAACGCCGCATGTGGACATCAAGTTTTCGAAATCAAAGGTTAATGGCGTTTCTCAACTGTTGAGAAGTAAGACCACCAGCTTTGAAGAAAAAGCCAAACGAAGGCGTTCCTACTTAAGAAACCTAGACCGATACGTTGAGGACGAACAGAAGAGCTTGAGAATTTTAAAAGCAAACTCTCTGGAAATTGATTTTCTGATAAAAGGAAGCTATCGAAGCGCCGCTGCACTGGAGAATCTGGTCATAGATCTGCGCAAAGATATAGAGAAAGCAATCGAATCAGAAAAGTAGGGTTTGACCAAATCGTCAGCCTATGTAAAACACGGCATAGATGACGGAGGTTTGCCCGCAACTACGACCTCGCTGGCAAAAAGTTCCAGACCGCGATCGACGAAATCGACAAGTCGATCACCCACTTGCAAAAGACCAAAGAGGCCCTCCTCGGCACCGACCGCAACCTCCGCCTCGCCAACGACAAGGCTCAGGACGTCACAATCAAAAAACTCACGCGAGGGAACCCCACCATGAAAGCCAAGTTCGACGAGTTGAACGACAACGCTTAAGCACACTCGATGCTTCGACATCGATTGTAAGCATAACGACATGACCCATTTCTGCCCACTACCACTTTATCAAACACAATAAAGGGAAAGTCTTGCGTTCACCCCTTGGAGAGTAACCGTGGAAGCCTAAGGTAGGGCTAAATCGCCACCAATACCAATAATATCTTGTCTGGCAGGCTTTCCCTCCTTAATTTATAAAAAATATATCTAGGCGTTTATAAAGGCCTGAAATCAATCGACAAATAAACGACCCTTGAAGAATCTATTCGATGTTGTTGGAGCTGTTATCCTTAGGGATGAAAATGTTTTGTGCGCGCGAAGAGGTCCTGACGGCTCGCTACCTGGATTATGGGAGTTTCCGGGGGGCAAAATAGAAGCGAACGAAAGTCCAAAAGAAGCACTAGCTAGAGAGATCGCAGAAGAACTTAATTGCATCATTAAAGTCGGCGATCAGGTTGAAAGCACAACATACGAATATGATTTTGCCATTATTACACTCACCACCTTCTACTGCGTATTAGCAAATGGTGAGCCTAATATGACCGAGCACTCTGAGCTACGATGGCTAGCGCCAGAATTGCTTAAAGAACTTGAATGGGCTCCTGCCGACATCCCGGCCGTTGAGCGAATCACTCAGGAGCTTGGCAAAGATGACTAATAACTCAGCTTGGAACACTGCGCTAGGCGATGATGTTGTTTTTGGATTTCTAGACAGACATCAGCCATCAAGTCGACGCTACAACCCCCACTTAGTCATAAATCGTGACGGCGACACAATGCTCAGGGCAATCCGTGAGGAACTCAAACAGTGCATTCGCTTTTCGTTTTCTGTTGCCTTTGTGTCACCCGCCGCAATTGCGCTTCTCAAACAGGAGCTCATAGACTTCGGAAACAATGGTAAGATCATTACATCCGACTACCTCGGATTCAACTCACCTCGCGCATTCGCCGAACTAATCAACCTAGAATCGATCGGAATAGAAGCCCGGCTTCATCAAGTAAAAGCATTCCATGCTAAAGGGTATGTGTTTGAACACGACGATCGATACACAGCCATTCTCGGTAGCGCCAACCTCACTAAAGCCGCTCTAGTCCAGAACCATGAATGGAACATTAGAGTTAGCGCCGCAAAGGGAAGTGATCTGGCGAGCCAGCTAGAAGAACTACTATACCAACAATCCCTCGAATCAAAACTCATCACGCCCGCCTGGCTTCTAGATTACACGGAAGCCTATATCCCTCCTAGTAAACGCACTCCTGGTAAGCGCAACGAAATCAAGACAGACCATCTTGATAGCACAAGGAAACCTGAAGGTATATTGGTATGCGAATACGAAGCCGAGTTACCCGCCTCTGAACAGGATTCACACCTGGAAAAAACAAGCGAATATAATACGCTAGAGGCTAATAAAATGCAAAAGGAAGCACTGACTTCAATTGCAGGATTTCGGGGGAAGGAATGTGACCGTGCCATAGTCATCTCCGCTACGGGCACAGGAAAGACGATTCTTTCTGCATTTGACGTGAAGGCTGCTAATCCAAAACGAATGCTTTACGTTGTACACCGTGAACAGATCCTCGACAAAGCAATCAAGGAGTTCCAGCGGGTGCTTGATGCTCCATTAAGTGACTTCGGGAAATTAACCGGTAATACGAAGCAGCACGATCGGAAGTATGTATTTGCAACAATTCAGACGCTTTCTAAGCAAGAGACTCTAGACTTATTCGATTCAGATGAGTTCGACTATATTTTGATAGACGAAGTGCACCGCGCCGGCGCCAAAAGCTACGAAACTGTACTTAAGCGCCTAAAAGCAAACTTTCTGCTGGGCATGACGGCAACCCCAGAGCGAACCGACGGATTCAACATCTTCGAGTTATTTAACTACAACGTAGCATACGAAATTCGCCTCGGCCAAGCACTAGAAGAAGGCATGCTTGCCCCATTCCATTACTACGGTGTAGCCGAAGTAACATTAGATAATGGTGAGATTATAGATGAGAAAACTACACTCGAAAAGCTGGTATCACGAATACGAATCAACCACATCTTAGAAGCGTTGCATAAATACGGCCAGGCAGGACTTAAACCTAGGGGATTGATCTTTTGCAGCCGGAAAGAAGAAGCTCGCGCCCTGTCAGCCGAACTCAACAAGGAGACTCTTCACGGTAGACCAATTAGCTCACTAGCTCTTACCGGTGAAAACTCGATTACTGAGCGTGAACTTGCTGTTGAAAAGCTCGAGAGGGGAGAATTAGATTACATCTTAACTGTAGACATTTTCAACGAAGGTGTAGACATCCCATCAATAAATCAGGTCATCATGCTGCGCCAAACTCAGTCTGCCATAGTATTTGTACAGCAACTTGGTCGAGGGCTCCGGAAGTCGACTAACAAAGACTACGTGGTAGTCGTCGACTTTATCGGAAATTACGCTAACAATTACCTCATTCCGACAGCACTGTTTGGTGATGATTCATTGAACAAGGAATCGCTGCGAAAAAACCTAATTGCCGCTGAGGAATCTGGGGTACTACCTGGGCTTTCAAGTGTAAGATTTGACCGGATCGCCCAAAAACGAGTACTAGAATCAATCTCAAAAACTAGGTTAGATTCTATGCGCAACATTAAGGAGGCGCTTAAGACTCTTGAAGTCCGGCTTGGAAAGGCCCCGGCACTCTACGATTTTCTGCGTTTTGAGTCAGTCGACCCAGTCATAATGGCGACTAAGAAAGGCAACTACCCTAAGTTGGTCGCGTCAATTCTAGGAATCGATACCGGTCTAACAGATAACGAATTAAGTGCCCTAGACATGATGTCCATTGAGTTGCTTGCGGCTAAACGCATGCATGAGCTCATCACACTCAAAACCTTACTAAATAAAGGTCGTGCGACATTTGATGAAATAAGCAACGCCTTTTCTTCGAATGGAATACCTTCGAGCCGTGAATTAGTAGATAGCGCGCTTCAAAGCTTCCAGCTCGACTGGTATACAGAGCAAGAGAAGAGAAAATACCAAAACCCTCTGATCGAACGTAAGGAAGATACAATCTCTCTTTCCAGGTCGTCCCTTCAGTCATATTCAACAAACGAAAACTTCAAGAAAGCCGTTGATGACCTCGTAAAGACTGGTTTGGAATTGAATCGAGTTCGCTATCGGTCTGACGTTCCGTTTACTGCAGGACGCCAGTATTCGCGAAAAGATTCCTGCCGTCTTCTTAATTGGAATAACAACAACGCATCAACAATTTACGGCTATAAAGTAGACTATGAAAAACTCTCCTGCCCGATCTTTGTTACCCACCACAAGTCCGAAACAATCGCAGCAAGCACTGCGTATGAGGACGAACTCATAGACCGCTCAACGATGCGATGGTTTACCCGTTCACGTCGTACACTTGCTTCAAAAGAAGTTGATGCAATCGTATCGAAGAAAGTAGACGTTCATGTCTTTGCTAAAAAAGATGACGCTGATGGATCAGACTTCTATTATCTAGGAAAGGCCACAGCCGAGGATGCGAAACTGACTACTATGCTAGATGACAATGGCAATAAACTCAGCGTGATCACGATGAATCTACATTTCGATAAGCCGATCGACTCAGGTGTCTTTGACTACTTCCATCCGAGCGTGACAGATTAGTGATAACCCGCATGGATACACCACATAACCTACAACAAGAGGTTCGGTATGATCCGAGGACATAGGTAACAAATCTCCTAAGGAAGCCCAATGGAGTCAAATACACATTGTAAAGGACGCAAAAAAGGGGCCAAACGCACATCATAAAGATCTGGAATTAAAAGGGGTCAAACGCTCATTATAAAGATCTGACATACAGCACCGAACACAGCTTGAGAAATTGAAAATTCGCTCAGCACGAACCGACTGTGGGCAGATTCATCTGTAACCGCCTTAGCCGCGACTATGACACAACCGGAATCGGGGTCAGTCCAATTTATTTTGTTTTTCTAAAACCCTCCACTCTTTCGTCGCTTTTTCCTTACGCGCGCGACTGACTAAACTCTGCGCATAAGAAACTGCGCCCATGTGAAGGTGTTCCACGATCCAGCGGTATGGAGTCAAATGCCGTTCTCGCAAATAACGAGCAATATCAACTTTCCACCCCTCGCCCTTCCGACTAGAGGAAAATTCCGAATCGTCACGACCTAACACAGCTAGAGCCTCTTCCAGCGCACGCTCCCAGCGAGGTTCACGCATTTCCGAAGCCTCACTTTCTACTACCCGTTGCATTTGCTCGTCTTTCAAGTCATTCAAAACCGACTTCTTAAAGTCAGTGGTCCCCTTCACCCACCCGCGGGTCATTTTATCAAAACCCAGTCGTTTTTTCTCCGCGTCAGTCTCCGAGAGCCAAGCAAGGTAGTCCCGGTATTTGCGACGCCCTGCCCGAGTATCGGCAAGGCCACCCGCAAACTCTAACCCCACTTCAAGGTGTTCAAACTCTCGACGCCGACTAGGATGCCAAAGCCGCCCAAAACTGCTTTCAGCGTATTGTTGTAATTCGCCCACCTCCACCAGTCCCGCACGAACAGGATTCAGATGTATATAATGGCATACCGGCCCCAGCGCATCCCCATCCAAGAGGATCGCATTATAGCGCCCTTGGAAAACATGACCGTTGCTATGACGGAAACGGTTGAAGCGGTTAGCGAAGGTCGATTGTAGCCAACGCATCCCTTCAACCAGATTCGGTTTGGGTGTCTCAATACACAAATGATAATGATTCCCCATCAAGCACCAAGCATATAAACGCCAACCCATCGAGCCGCACGCCTCATCCAGACACTCATGGAAACTGCGACGCGCTCCTTCCGTCTCAAAGATCCACGAACGATAGTTCCCACGGTTGATCACGTGGTAGCGCGCCCCTGCGTATTCGATCCTGCTCTTCCTAGCCATTGAATGACATCTAAATAAAGTTGAGGTGCTACTTCAAGATAAAACATGATAAATTGGACTGACCCTTTTTGAATCCGACCCTTTTTGAATCCCGATACGGGAGAAACCAGCTATTCTGTGTATTTACCAGCGGAATGCCTGCAAAATCACTCGGCACAGGCGACTTCAACCCCCAGCGCTCCTTCAGAGCCTCCCACATCGCGATCCGGTTCGCATCCGTGACTCCTCGATTAAAGTTGGAGAGGAAAGTAAATGGATCGATATCCTTAAGTCGCCCTGATGTATCTTCTGTGATTTTATCATTTAGCGGCATGGTCTTTAAGCCAGCATTCTCCAGATCTTCTAGAGCACTCAGCAACTCACCATGATTATCTTCGAGGGAGAGTATTTTCGCGACTGCTTCCGTCTGAATCGGCACCCATGTGAAAAGCTTTTCAGGTTCGTTTGTGGATATAGTCATATTCTCTCTTTCTGGGAATTGGAGCGTGGGGAGAACTTCCGCACACCATGTAGTGAGTAATTTATCAAGGTATTCAAGCAGTTGCAGGACACCACCTACGAAAGCATCTTTAGTGGCGTGCGAACCGAGCTTTAAGCTGCAGACAGTTGAATTCTCTCGGGCGTTTAATTCAACGAAATCAGGACATCCGCTTTCCTGCATGAACTCCTTGATAGACTTGGCGACCGCATCGCGTTTCACCTTATCGGCACCATCCCCCGGCGCACTCATTAAGTTAAAAGCGCACCGTGCGACTCCAAAATCCCGACTCTCGACCGGAGGCACCCAGACTGCGGCCTTCACCGTAGTGCCGACATGCTCGCCCAGTTGTTGCCTAAGCAACTCTGTTGTCCTTAAGTGATAGGGCTCCATGGAGACGTTGCCCACGCGTGTTCTCGACCAGTTTTCAGCCCATGGTTTATCAACTATTTGGCCACGGATTTCAGCCATGATCGCCTTTGAATCTATTTCAGCCATGATATTTTTCTGGAGTTCGCCTTTTGGCCTAATTTCATAAATAGAAGACGGTGTTATTGCCTATGGAGTTTCCTCAATAACCAACCTCAAGAATCGACTGCCATCGTCAACCGGATCTCTAGTTCTATAGGTGTAAGTCACCGTCCCGTCACCGTTATCGACATTCGGCCCCATGTCTACTGGTGTTGTTTCCCACGAGAGGGAATCCGACAAGTCGTTGGTCGCTTCAACATACACCGAGACATCAGACAAACTTGAGCGTAAACGAAACTGGAATGTTAAATAACTCTGTCCCCCAATTTCCTTGATTTCGTGTGGGGTAAGACTTCCAGCGCCCCTCTCAGTAGGATTCAATCCCATCGCATATTTGAGCAAGTTCGACATGCCGTCACCGGAACTGGACTCACCGGAAGCATCACTCTCGACACCAAAGTGAGTCGCCCAGTCTAAATAATCCGAGGGTTGAACGGTAACCACCGCAGTTTGAGAATCGACTGAGTCATCCGCTTCCGAGACACGCACCCAATACCGATAAATGCCCATGGGTTTGGGTGAAATATCCAAATCATATTCGTCAGCACCTATGAGGGGCGATGACGTATCTCCCGATTCGCCCTCATACCATTGAAAACTATATTTGGAGGCTGAATAATAGAGGCTTACATAGATTCGGCTACTCGCAGCGGTCGTAATTTTAACATCATCAGGCTGTCGAGTAATAGATGGAGCCGTATCAATCACTCCGTAAGTGACCGTTCGGCTATCCACGGACTCACTCCCACTTGAAACCCGCACCCAATACTTTCTCTCCCCGACTTCTTCAAAGGGGGAATACAGTGCCGAGCTGGTTTTATCCAACAAAGGCAGAGAGGTATCTCCCGAAACCCCTTCATACCATTGGTAAGAAAGGCTTTCCCCAGTAGCTCGGACTGCTATGGCACGAGAAGTCCCTTGATTGTCGTATTCATATAAATCATCAGGCTGCTCGGTAATCCGGAGTTGCGCGGGGAGGATTGTCGCAAGCGCCGTTCGGCTGTCGACAATGCCCGTTGTCGTGGTGATTCGAGTCCAGTAGCTAAAATTACCAACCACTGACAAGTCGGGACTATAGCTCGCTTGCTCAGCGCCCGAGATCGGCGCGGAAGTGTCGCCGCTAGTGCCCTGATACCATTGATAAGACACCACATCTTCAGGGTTCTTCATCTCAATCAATAGATTTGAATAGGACGTCCCGGAACCTCGGTAGGCACTAAAATCTAACGGTTGCTTTTCGACGGAAGTGAAATCCGTCGCCAACACCGCAACATATGCTGTCCCGCTATCTGCGTATCCCGCAGTGTTGGAGACCCTCACCCAATACGGTGTCCTTCCTGCAAACAGAGTGGAAGGGCTGAAACTTGAACCTGTCGCAGTCAGAGGCAGGGATATGTCTCCACTTTCTCCAGCATACCATTGGTAGCTACGGCCATTTCCATGGCTCGTCACACTCAGGCTCACAGACGCCCCAACATATGCGCTAACCGATAATGGAGATTTAGAAATAACAGGAGCTTCCAACGGCAGGACTTCATACTTGATGGTTCGGCTATCGACGTAACCTGCAGCATTCGACACTCGCACCCAGTATTCGTAAACGCCCGGCACCTTTTGAGATAATGAAAATGAAGAACTAGTGCTCTGAGTTAAAAGCTCACTCGTGTCCCCAGACTGGCCGTTATACCATTGGTAGGTAAGTCCATACCCCTCAGTCGAAATTGATATAGAAGAATAGGTTCCAGCATACACCGCTTTATCGACTGGCTGAGTTCGAATACGCGGCGGAATCAATAGCCCCGAGATTCTAGCTGTCGAAGAATCGAGCGAACCGATGTCGTTCGAGACGCGCACCCAATAATTTGAATTCACAGTCGAACCGGGTCGAACGGAAAAAGAATTCCCAGTAGCCCCGTGGACAGGCAGCGTCGTGTCGCCACTAATCCCGTAAAACCACTGATAGGCAAGATTCTCTCCTGTTGCCGAGACACGGACAGTATGTGAACGCCCGATCTCGACTTCGGCATTATCCGGTTGATCTGTGATCTCCGGCCACGTTTGAAGACGGAGTATAGCGGCAAAACTATCGTCACTCCCTAGAGCGTTCGAAGCTCGTGCCCAGTAGCTTGTGGTTGCCTGTAAAGCGGGAGTCGTAAATTCTGAAGTAGTCGCACCAACTATAGGAGTATTCGTGTCGCCAGAGGCTCCCTCATACCACTGAAACGTCAGCGTTTCGTTCCCTACGGCTTCGATCTGTAGGGTGACTTGCTCCCCCGGGATAATGTAGGCACCCTCAGGATGCGTGATAACGTCAGCACTCCCAGGAATAGAGAATTCAGAGACCCAAACCCCGTTTCTAGATAGCGCAGCCAAATGGGTATCGTTCACTACCAAATTAATCAAATCCGAGCCTAGACGAGCCTGATGCGCCCATGAGACCTGATCCGACGATGAATAGACATCACCAAGCTCTGTTCCTATGACTAGTTGGTTGTTCGCATAAGACACACACTGAATATTCTCAGTGGTTGGCGAAGAAACCTCATTCCAAAAATACCCCTGCCATTTCCATATGATTCCACCCTCGCCAACTGCGATCCAATTACTGCCGTCCCATACCACTGCATTCAAGTATCCTCCGACACTAATTAACTGAATTGTCCAGTTAATTCCGTCCTCAGAGAACATGACTACTCCATCGCCAGAATCCGCATAAGGATAGTAATTGTAAGGATCTTCAGAAAAACTTCCGCATGCAACAAAGACACCATTCAAGTGGGAAAGGTCGTTTATTTGAATATTCAGAGGCAGTTGAACCGGCATCCAATATTGTGCATCGTTTGAATAAAAAAGACCTCCATAGTTACTTGATCCGTAGTAGTTGTCGCCTTGTGTTGGGGTTCCAATAGCTGCGATGTAGCGCCCACCATTTTGAGCCAAATGAGTAACAGCCAAATCATATAGGCTTGGGTAGTATCCAGATATTCGATCATCGAACCGATCAGTCGAGAACTCAGCCTCCTCCTCGGTGCCATACAGCCCGGACAAGATTTCGATGCCGGTCAGACTACTTTCGTCTCCTATTTTTGTGTGATCGCCACTAGGAATTTCGAGTTGGGTATTTTCTCTAACATCAGCGGAGTAAGTGCCCAAAGTGGTTTTGTAAGTAACCCACAAAGTCTTTATTTCTCCCGGAGCTGGATCCCCCTCCATCTCACTATTGTTAACATACAGCCACAAATAGTTGCCGCCGTAACGGTCAACCTCGGCCTGAAGAAGCTCAGTCACATCATTTCCTGTGCGCGCATTTTCTAATGTATCCCAATCGGGGTAGGTCAGCTCGCCGATGGTTGCCACATTGTTTTGACGCATACCTCCGAAAGAAAGTTTTCCGTTAGGAGTCACAAGGAAGTCTTCCAGAACAAGATCCCAGCCAAAATAACTCGACGTATCATGGTATGATTTTTGCGAATGTGCTTCGTCGTCGAGGCTGAGCCGGACAAGATTAAATACTGCCTCATAAGGATAATACTGCGGAGTCTTCATCTCCCCTAGGATAAAGTCAGATCCGACCACTTCAAGCTGCGCCGACTCATCTCGATCCAGGGGGAAACCCACTGGGAGATTCGATAGCTGAGTCCAACGCGCCTGCCCTAGCAAAATACTAGGCAGCAGGCATGTAAGCCAGAGCAGCGAAGCAGTCCATGTCCCGGCGAACCGAGTCAAGCGGGTGTAATTTCTCATATAAGCTTTTCTTTTGGGGAGTTTGGGACAAAAACAGCCTGCCTTGCTCTTAGCCATAGAAATCTGTTTATTCGGGCGTTTGTCTGTTTCATTTAAGACTATGGATCACGCTACCCACAACAAAATTGTCTCTTTTATCTGGTCCTTTCACCTGAAGGATGGGCATCCGTCTGGGTTAATCAGCAACTCTTCCGCAGATGATCTGCGGAATATCATCCGCAAAGAGAGGAAAAGTGAGGCTTACCACACGATGGCAAATGAGTTCCACTTTAAGCCGATCGAGCAAAACCTGGGCGGACACTTCGTTAATCATGTGACAGAGAGTGTCTACCGACTGGACGGTTATTTTAGCCAGCCATTCTCGGATGAAGGCCGCAAGGAGGAGATTAAGAACTGGCAATTAACTGGTCCAAACGGTGTGCAACTAGATCAGAGATACAGATGCACAGTCGAAGAGATGCGTGAAATAATT
>Ga0209223_10004814_pt1 | contig 12145 bp, 13 predicted proteins | sample COG_06_FD_184750 | JGI IMG/M metagenome (GOLD analysis project Ga0209223, IMG submission 184750) | Pelagic Microbial community sample from North Sea - COGITO 998_met_06 (SPAdes) (version 2) | ecosystem: Environmental > Aquatic > Marine > Neritic zone/Coastal water | place: Helgoland, sampling...
ACTAGCAAGATCCAAAAAAATTTTTAAAATCAGAAATACGAATGATACTATTATTGTAAAATAAACAACTATATTTATAGGTCCAATTATTGGAGCTATGAAAAATATTAAAAAATATTTTTCATGCACATTAAAACATATAAGTCTGAGGTTTTTATTTTCAAATTTATTTTTAAGCAAAATCAATTTTTTATCAAAAAAATTTTTTTTAATATTCTTTTTTTTAAAGTAATTTATACAATCTCTTAAGCTATGATTCATTGAATTTTCAAAGATAATATAAAACATATAAATATTAAAAAAGTTAAATAATTCTGGTTGAATATCTAATGACAAATATAAAGCAAAAAAATTTAAGAAAAATTTTAAAGAATCTGCGAAACCATCTGATAATACTCCAAATATTGTTCCAGAATTTTGAATTTTTGCAATATAGCCATCCACACAATCAAATATAAGTGAGATTTGAAAAATAATTGCACCGAAAATATAGTCCTGTCTAAAAAAAAAATATGAAGATATAATACCAACTAGCAATCCGATATAACTATAAACAAATGGTTTAAGATTAAATTGAAATTTTAAAATTAGAAAAACAATCATCCTTGAAACCGGATCAATTATAAAATGAGTAAAAATTGGCAATGTTTTTCTTTGATAATCTTTAATTTTTTTGTAACTTAAGTTTTTTGTCATTATTTTATTATTTAAAAAAATTCAATTTAGAAACTTATTATGGTATGTCAAAAAGAATAAGCAATATTCCTATTAAAATATTCATTTATATTTTAAGTTTAGTGTTTTTAATTAACAATTAGTAAAATTTTTAGTATATCTTAAATTAATATATGAATTTTAGAATAATTAAAAACCATGTCTCCTAAAATAAAAAAAATATCAAATTTTTTTTTAGATAAAAAATTAATTGCAAATGACATTTCAATAGAAAAACTATTTGAAATAAAAAAAAATTTTAAATTACATGGTAAAATTGCATGTTTTCCAGACTTAAATTTTAAGATTAAGAATTATGTACCATCAGGCACTGCAATTCAATTAAAAGATGAATTTGCGCCTATTTTATTAGGTAATAGTAATGATGCAATATCGATAATTAAAATTTCACTAAAAAAACCTTTAAGCAATATTGATATAAACTATTTCTTTAAAACTTTTAGAAAAAAAATTTCTATATTTAGAAGAGATAATTATGAAATGGATGTTAAATCTGTACAAGACATTTTATTAAATGGTATTAAAAATAAAATCACTGAGTGGGGTTTTGAAAAAAAAGATTTAAAAAAGTTTAGGAATAGAGGTTATGCAAAAACTTTTAAAAATATTACAGATTTAAAAAAAAATTTTCCAAAAAAAAGGCCAAAGTATTTAGGCAGTCATATATTGACATCAGATATTATTAAGAGCTCAAGAAAGTCTTTGGGTGTTTTAGATGGTACAAGTCATTTCTTAGAACTCTATAAGTTCAATTCAGCAACAAACCAAAAGTATGTAAAAGAACTTCAGATTAAAGAAAAAGATTATTTTATAGTAATTCATGCAGGATCTGCTGATCCAGGTTTAATTATTCATCAATATCTTTTAAATTTAAAAAAAAAATCTTTTTCTATAAAAAATAAATTAGGTAAAAGATTGTTATATTTACATAATTCTACTGTAAATTTTGGTTTTGCAAATCGACTTTACATGATGAAAATAATAAAGGATGAATTTAAAAAAAAATTTTCAAATGACGTCAAGGTTGAAATTTTTAATGACAATGAGCATGATTTTTTAGATTTTGATCAAAAAAAAAGAATTTTTACACATAGAAAAGGTGCAGTAAAAATTTTGCCTGGTAAAAAGGGTGATTGGAAAAAGACTGGAGAACCATATTTTATGCCAACATATGTGGGTGGAAATGGATATATATTGACAAATTTTAAAGGAAATAAAAAATCCTTCTTTTGTACGAGTCATGGTGTGGGCAGAATGTACGATAAAATTGAAACCTTAAAACGTTTTAGTAATTTAGATTTTAAAAAAAGTTTAGAAAACAAAATTAAATTATTTAGGTATGGGAAGGATAAGATAAAATCTCAAAATCCCAAGGCTTTCAAAAAAACAAATTTGGTTTTAAAAAGTTTTAAAAAGTTCAATTTAGCATATCCGATTTGTTCTTTAAAACCAATTGCAAGTTTAAAAGCATAACAATAAATATTTTAAAAATGAATTCATCAAATATTTGCAAGATCATAAAAAAAAATGGATTATATGTTTTCAGAAAGCTTTATAAAAAAAACGAAGTAAACTTATATAAAAAATATTTAGAAAATATTTTAAAAACCCGAATTAAAAAAAAAGAATATGTAGGTTCTTATGATAATAAAGTTTTATGGTCATATTTTAAGGAAGAACCAAAATTAATGAATTTAGTTTATATAAAAAAAATTGACAATATATTAAAAAAATTATTAGATAAAAATTATGTTTTTCAATGCGGAAGTGCTCAAAACAGATCTTATGATTATACTGATAAAAAAATTAAAAATAAACTAGGGTCCAAATGGCATACAGATAGCAGATATTTAAATGGTAAGAGATTGGAAAAAGGGTTTAGCTATTTAGTAATAGTTGCTCTAGATGAATTTACAGAAAATAATGCTACCAGTTATATCCCAATGTCTCATTTATCTACAAAAATCCCAAAAAGAAATTTTTCAAAAAAAGAGCTTAAAAAACTAAATCAAAAAAAATTGATAATGGATGCTGGTGATGTTTGTATAATGGATAGTGGTACATGGCACAAAGGTGGAAAAACTACTAATTTAAATAGATGGTCAGTATTTAATGTTTATACAGGATGGTTTGTAAAGCCATATTATGATTATAGTACAATGAAAAAATTCAAACTTAATAAAATTCAAAAAAAAATTTTACATTTTAATTCAACGCCACCAAAAATAAATGATATAAGAAATACTTTGATAGAAATTAAGAGCTAAGTATTTTGTTAATTTGATAAATTTCTTTTTTTTTAAGTTTAAAACCTAATTTATAAAAAGCTGTTTGGTTTGATAGCTTTATTTTGGAATTTTTTTTTAATTTTTCTAATAAACGAGCATATTCATATAATTTATAATTATAGTAAATAAACTTTCCTATTTCATTATAACTTTTAAATTTTTTAATGTTAAATTTAAATTGTTTATATATTGGTCCATCATCTATTCCTGAAGAAAGTTTAATTATACTGAAGCCTACCTTTTTCTCACCATTTAGTATAGCTTGTCCATTTGCATCAATCCCTCTATATTTTGGCAAGACTCCATTATGAATACCAAATAATCCACCCTTTAAACTTTTTAAAATTCTTTTAGATAAAATTGTATCAGTAACAAATGATACACCGGCGGAGATTTTATGATATTTAATAAGCTTTAAAATTTTTATGGAATTTGGATTTGCTACATGAAAATAATTTATTCCAGAAATTTTACATTGATTTTTAAGAGAGTTATAAGAACTTTTTTTTTCTTCATAAAAAGTGTCTTTTTGAATAATATTTGTACTTATTATCAAATCAATTTTAATATTTTTTTTACCTAATAAATAAATTAAAGTATTAGTTTGGGTGGGTCGTTGAGTAATGCAAAAAATTTTCATTTAAAATTTAACTTTTATAATTAATTAGTTTAAGTATGGTTTATAGATAATAAAAAAAATTGAAATGAGCAAATTTATTTTTAGTGAAATCAACAAAGATGAAGCTAAAAAAGTGTGGTTTAAAACATTTAGTCAAAATTGTTTTAATGATCCTTTAATACTTGAAAACTTAAATCATAAGATAAAATATTTTATGGTTACAAATCAAGGCACACCTATCATTTTTTGGCCTACTATAATTAATAACAACAACATAATCATTCCTAACAACTTTTATTATGTTGGGCCTACATTAACAGATGAATTCTACAAATTGAAAAATCACTCAAAGGTAAGTGTGCTTAATGAAACTTTGGAATGTAGCTTAAATGAAATTTTTAAAAAATTCAAAAAAATACATTTTCAATCTCATCCTTCTTTTAATGATATTCGCTATTTTCTTTGGAATAAAAATTTAAATGTCAATATTAAATACTCAGCTTTTCTTCAACCACAAAAAGACTTTATAATTAATTGGAGAGATTTAAGGAAAAGACAATTAAAAAAAATTCTAAAAATTAAGGAAAAATTATATATTGATCAATCTGTAACTTTTAATGAAATACTTAATTTAGCTCAAGGTACGATTGGAGCAAATAAAAAAAATTTAAAAGAATATATAAATTTAGATTTTTTTATCAAATTATATGAGAAACAACTTAGTAAAGTTTTTTCTCTACGTGAAAAAAAAACAAAAAAAATATTATCGATTTGCTATACAATAGAAGACCAAAAATCAGTTAACCTAATATACAATTTTGCGGATAACCAATGGAAAAATGATGGCATTATGCAGCTGAACATTTATCAAGTTATTGAATACTGTTTGAAGAAAAAAAAAATATTAGATTTTAATGGAGCTAACTCATATGTTGGAGCTGATGATAAAGGTAGTTATGGATCAGAGGAAAGGATTTATTTTTCTTTTATCAATGAATAATTTGAAATGAGCGATTGGGAAAAAATATATAAAAGAAAAGGCAGAAGCCATAAAAATGAATGGCCAAGCGAAGATATTGTAAAAATATTTAACATTTTTAAATTAAAAAGAAAGATTAGTTTTTTAGCTGAAATAGGTTCTGGATGGGGAAATAATCTCCGCTTTTTCCAAAAGGAGAAAATTAACTATGTTGGAATTGAGTCATCTATAACAGCTTCAAATTATTGTAAGAAGAGTAAATTTAATGTAATTCATGATAATTATCTTAATATTGAGTTTAGAAATAATAGCATTGACTGCATAATTGATAGACAAAGCATACAGCATAATTCAGCTAAAGACATAATTAAAATAGTAAAAAAAATTAAGAAAGAATTAAAAAAAAATAAATTTTTATTAACACAGTTAATCAACAAAGATAATTTTAGTTTTAAATCAAAAAAAACGAAATTTGATCAGAAAAAAATTAAAAAAATTTTTTTAGAAAATGGATTTAAAGTTTTGTACTACGAAAGAGTTATAAGAAAAAATATTTCTCACAAATATACAGAAAGTTATTTCAATTTATTACTACAAAGAAAATAAAAAATGTATTTCAATCATGAGCCAGAATTTGACGTTATTTCTTGAAATAATTTTTATTAATTAACTCGTCTTTTTTAATGTTTTTATTTAATACTTTTCCTAAAATATTATCTAACTGATCTGGTGGCAAGCCAGTTCCTGGTCTTTTAAAATCAATATCTTTTTTTTTTAATATAAAACCTTTTTTTAAAGAATTTTTTGCTACTATACTTCTTCTCATATTCAATCTTGGAACTTTTTCATCTTCGTTTATTATTTTTTGTTTTGCATTGAAAGAGAACTTTGTTATTTTTTTTCCAATTCTTACTATTTGACTCATTTCAACTGGATCAGCTGATATCTTATGATCCCATCCAGGCATATTTTTATCAAGTGTAAAATGTTTTTCAATAACTCTTGCTCCTAATGAAATAGCAGCCAAACTAGCAGCAATACCGTTTGAATGATCAGAAAACCCAATATCTAAATTTAATGTTTTTTTTAAATATGAAATTGACCCAAGATTAATTTCAGAATCTTTTGGCGGATAATTTGATACGCAGTACAAAGGTATTATTTTTGCATTTTTATCTACAGAATAAATTGCTTCTAACGCATTAAAAATCTCCTTCATATTAGCCATGCCCGTTGATAATAAAATTGGTTTCTTTTTTTTTGCAATTTTTTTTAAGAAAAACAAATGATTTAAATCCATTGAAGCGACCTTAATAAAAGGCATACCAATTCTATTAAGAAAATTTAATGAATGCTCATCAAAAGGCGTTGATGAGAAAATAATATTTTTTTTTTTACAGTAATTTGATATTTTAACAAATTGATTATCAGTTATAGTCAAGCAATCAATTAACTCTTCTTGTGAATTTATATTCTGATGGGGTTTAAAATCCGGTTTTTTATTTTGATATAATTTTTTAGTAAAAATATTATTTTTATTCCATGATTGAAACTTTACTGCATTTGCTCCAGCTTTTTTTGCTTCATCTATCAATTTATAAATTAATTTTTCTGACCCATTATGATTTGCACCAATTTCAGCAATTATGAAAGGTTTTTTTTTTGAAAACATAAGAATTTAAAATTTATTAATTTAATAGATTTATTTTAAAAAAAGACTTTTTACAAAACAAAAATTTACCTAATAATATTATAAAACTAAATAATTTTATCTTTTTTTGATTGCATTATTAAAATCTCTATAAGTAATATCTAATTCATTCCACCTATATACTAACTTTTCTTTTTTTTTTTTAAGAATATTTCTAACTTCATCAACATTGGTAAGTATAAGATTTGATAGTTTGATCTCCTTTTTTATAAAATTGTAAATTTTTTTTTTTAAATTAAGATGTTTAATCAGGTTTTTATATAAATTAATTTTAATAAGTACTATATCTCTTATTCTTTTTTCAGAAAATATTTTGTTTGTCGCTAAAAAATTATGTTTTGTTTTATTATAAATAATCTTTATATTCCTCTCACATAAAACAAATTTATTCTTACTAAGATAATGTAAAATAAAAAACCAATCTAAAGAAATTATATTATATTTCGAAAATTTAATAAAATTTTTAGCTACACTTTTATGCATTACTGAACATCCATAACCAAGATAATTAAATTTAATTATATTTTTCATTTCAATCTTTCTTTTAATAATAAAGAGTTTTTTATTAAAAATTAGATTTGTATAAAATAATTTTTGGTTTGTTTTTGATATTTTTTTAACAATCTTTTTAAAAAAATGTCTCTCAGGGTTGTCATCAAGATCGAAGTTTATAATATAATCATAATTTAGTTTAATACATTCACTTAAACCAATAGCTCGATTTATGTTGGGAGTTTTGGATTTTTCAATTACATAAACATTTTTAAACTTATTTATAATTTTTTTTTGATTTGTCGTAAGTTTATTGTCATTCAATATTAAAAAGTCGCATACTAAAGCGTTCTTATTTAAAATTTTTATTAACTTTTTAAATGGAGATGGAATTTTAGGATGCACAACAGTAAATGAAACTATTTTCATTTTAATTATTTCTTAAATAAAATTCGAGCTGGATTACCAAAGTAGGTATTGTTTGATAAGGTGTTAGTAATAAGGTTTGAGCCAGATCCTAAAACAGTGTTGTTTTTAATTAATAATCCAGGATTTACATTTGAATTTGAACCAAAAAAACATTTCGAACCTATTGTAACATTACCATTAATTACTGTTGATGGACTAAAATTATTAATATCATCTAATTTTACATCGTGACCTATAAAGACTTTTTGTCCAAAGAGATTAAGACTACCAATCAAAACATTTGTCGAAACTTCGCAAGAACTAAAAACTATATTTCCCTCACCTTTAAATTTTAAATAACTAAATTTTTTTGGATGAAAATTTGGAAATAATAAGTTTTTATTTTTTTTTAATTTTTTATATAATTTTTCTCTCAAATTTATATTTCCAATACCTATCAATAAATTATATTTTTTTTTTGTATTTAATAAATAATTGTCATCACCTAAATATCTTAGATTCTTTATATTTTCTGAATTAGTTTTTGAAACAAAACCGTCAATTTCATAATTATATTGTATTTTTAAAGTCTCAAAAAATATCTCATTAGCTAGACCGCCAGAGCCTATAATTATTATTTTTTTCATATAATGATATATCTTATTAATACGATAGTGAATATAAAAATTTGAAATAATATGTTTATATAATATATATTTTTAAAAAAATGTCATTAAAAATTATTATCTCTTCTAATTATAATTTACTTAAAACTCATTATGCGTGGGATAATATAAATTCCAAATACAACACCAGAATATTAGATATGTATGAGCAGCTTTTTAGCTATACGTCTAAAAATTATAATCATGAATTACATTCAATTTATTTTTTTCAGAATATTAATCATAAAAAAGACTCATTAAATAATATAAAAAAAAAATTAAAACCATTAATTGAAAGATTAAAAAATAGTGAAAAAAAAACTTTTTTTTATTATTCTTTTTATATAAAACAAAATCTTTTTAAAGATCAAGAAGACTGTCATAAAATAAATTCCTTAATAATAAGTTTTGAAAAATACTTACTTCAACTTTCTAAAAGATATAAGCTTTTTTTGTCACTAAATTTAGATCTTGAATTTAGTAAATTTGGGTATGATAATATTTTTGATAAAAGAAATTACTATTTATCCAAAAATCCTCTTTCCTCTAAAGGACTCTCTATTCTTGCAAATGTAATTAATAGAACAATTATCAAAAACAAATTTAAAAATGCCAAACTATTAATACTAGATCTAGATAATACACTGTGGGGCGGAGTAATTGGAGAAGATGGTATAGAAAAAATTCAACTTGGCCAAGATGGTATTGGAGAAGCTTTTGTTGACTTTCAAAAAAAAATAAAAGAGTTAAATAATAAAGGATTGTTATTAGCTATAGCTAGCAAAAATAATTATGAAGATGCCATTAATGTAATAACAAATCATAATTCGATGATACTAAAGAAAGAAAATTTTGCTGCAATAAAAATTAATTGGAATGAAAAATTTGACAATATTAAAGCAATTTCGACAGATCTTAGTCTGGGAATGGAAAGTTTTGTATTTTGGGATGACAATCCGATTGAAAGAGACAAAATAAAAAAAATTTGCCCTGAAGTACAGGTAATTGATCCACCAGAAGATGTGTCGGAATGGATAGATTGTTTTGAGGATATTGACTTTATTCATAAAGTTAAATCGACTTCAGAAGATAAAATTAAATCAAATCAATATAAAATCAGAGCAAAATTTGTTGATGACTTAAAAAACAATAAAGATAACATAGATCAGCTAATATCTAATTTAAAAATCAAATCAAAATTTATTAAGATTAACAAAAGTAATTTGGATAGAAGTGAACAACTATGTGAAAAAACAAATCAATTTAATCTTACGACTAAAAGATACAATGCAAAACAAATTAGCAATTTTTCAAAATCAAAAAAAAATATATGCAATTTAGTTTCTATTAAAGATATTTATGGCGATCATGGTATTATTGCTTTTTATAATGTAGAATTAGGGAAAAATAGCGCAAAGTTAGACTTGTTTTTGATGAGCTGTAGAATTTTAGGTAGAAAGTTAGAAAATAAAATTATCGACCAAATTATTAAAGAATTAAAAAAAAGAAAACTAAAAAAACTTTACGCTGAATACATTCCCACAAATAAAAATGCTTTATGCAAAGAATTTTTACCAAATTATGGATTTCAGTTATTAAAAAAAAATAAAAATAAATACGATTATTATTTGAATATTTAAAAAAATGAAAAATAAATTGTATCAATTGCTAGAAAAAGCAACAAAAAATAAAAAAATAAATTTAAATAAAGATTATAAAGTAGGTAAATTAAAAGGATGGGATTCTTTATCTAATATAAATTTTTTATTAAGTATTGAAGAAAGTTTTAAAATTAGATTTAGCACAAATGAAATATCTAGCTTAATTGATACAGAAAGTATTTTAAAAGCATTGAATAAAAAGAAAAAAAAGTGATATTTAAAAAATTTAAAAATCTAGATAAAAAAATTAATATAAAAAAGAAAGATGTAATATTATTCCATATTAATTTAGCTTCAATTAAAGAACATTATAATAACACCAAAGTAGAAGAAATTAATTATTTTCTATTTTTTTTATTAAAATCATTTTTTAGTTCAAAAGGAACATTTTTAATTCCATCCTTTAGTTATAATTTTTGTAAAGGTATGAAATTTGATAAAAAAAAAACCAAGAGTGATACTGGTCAATTTTCAAATTTTTTAATCTCAAAATATCCTAAAAATAGATCCTCAAATCCTATATTTAGTATTTTGAGTTTTGGATATAAATCAAAGGAATTCATAAATAGCTCAACTTCAACTTGTTTTGGAAAAAATTCATTCTTTGAAAAATTGATTGTAAATAATGGGAAGATTTGTTTTTTTGGAACATCCTTTAATAAATTAACTTTTATTCATTACCTTGAAGAAAAGTATCAAGTCAATTATAGAAAAAATAAAAAATTTACAGGAATAGCAAATAATAAAGAAATTAAAGTTAATTACTACGTTAGAGATTTAAATTCAAAAAAAAACTTTAATTTTAATAAACTAAAAAATGATTTAATTAAAAAAAACAAAGTTTCAAAAACAAAAATTGGAAGATTTGAGTATTTATCAGTAAGATGTAAAGATATTGATCTAGAATTTAAAAAAAACTACAAAAAAAATATGAATTATTATCTAAGATAATGAGATTTCATCATATCGGAATTATTGTTCATAATCTTAAATTAGGAGAAAACCATTTAAAAAGTTTTTCTAATGTTAAACGTATTTCAAAAATGATAGTTGATAAAAATATTGGTGTAAAAATTTTATTTCTAAAGTCTAAGAATCATCCATTAATAGAACTGGTAGCGCCATTTAACAAGAGTAGTCCGATTTCATTATCATTAAAAAAAAATGTTAATTTAATAAATCATATTGCATATAAAAGTAAAAATTTTTCTTATGATATTAAAAAATTAAAGAATAAAGGAATGTTACAAATAACCAAACCTATATCTGCTAAGGCATTTAAAGGAAAACAAGTTGTGTTTTTTTTAAATAAATTAAATTTTATAATCGAATTAATAGAAGAATAAAAAGCCAATTAAAAAACAATTTTAAAATTATGAAAAATAAAATTTTAAATATTGGCTCTGGATATTATCAAAGCTCAATAGTTAAAGAAATTAAAAAAATGGGTTATAAAATAATATCATGTGATATTAACTCTACTGCACCAGCATTAAAGTATGCAGATAAAAAAATTATTGTAGATTGTCATAATCATACCAAAGTATTTAACAAAATAAAAAAATATAAAAACGAAATAATTGCTGTAGTTAGTGGGTGTACAAGAAATTCAATTTACACAACATCATATATTGCAAATAAATTAAATCTGAATTGTCTAAATCCAAAAATTGCAAAGAAAGTTATAAGTAAAGAATATATATCTAAAAAATTTAATCGTAACTTATTCATAAATATAAATAATTTAAATAAAATTTATAAGAATAAAAAAATTAAAAAGATTGTTATTAAAGCTAATTCTTTGAGTGGTCAAATGGGGGTAGGAGTTTTTAAAAATTTCAAAAATAATAAAAAACTATTTCAATTTTACAATAGTTTTAATATTAATGAGCTTAGTTGTGAAAAATTTGTTAAAGGGCATCACTTTATAGTAACTGGTATTTCGCACAAAAAAAAATATAAATTTTACACGACACTCCTAAAAAAAGTTGATGTAAAACTAAAGACAGTTTCGATAACAACAAACAGTAAAGTTATTGAAAACTTTAAAGCAAAATTGATTACATTTAGTAAATTAATCCTAAAAGATTTAAAATTTGATAACGGCCCTTTCCAATTAGAAATTTTTATGGACTCTAAAAAAAAAATGTATGTGGGTGAAATAGAGCCCTCAATTACAGGATCTTATATTTCAGAAAAAATAATTCCGTATTCAACAGGAAGAAATTTTATTCAAGATTGTATAAGATGTTCAGTAGATAAAAATTATAAACATTCGGATGTTAAAAAAATTAGAGATATAAAATTAATTTTTATTAAAAAGAAAATAAAAAAGTCTTATCCAAAATATGAAAAATTAAAATACGCGTACATTAAAAAATCTAAATTACTTAAAGTTTAAAATATTGCTTGGAAAAAATAAGATATTGTTTAAATAATTAAATACAGTCTACAGGTTTAAAAATTTTTTTCAGTGCATAAATCAAGCCAATTGAGCTATTAGTACTGGTCAGCTACACGCATTACTGCGCTTCCACATCCAGCCTATCAACGTGGTGGTCTACCACGGCTCTATAGGAAGAACTAG
>Ga0209223_10004819_pt1 | contig 12128 bp, 14 predicted proteins | sample COG_06_FD_184750 | JGI IMG/M metagenome (GOLD analysis project Ga0209223, IMG submission 184750) | Pelagic Microbial community sample from North Sea - COGITO 998_met_06 (SPAdes) (version 2) | ecosystem: Environmental > Aquatic > Marine > Neritic zone/Coastal water | place: Helgoland, sampling...
CCCCGCCAGTAACCATAATTGTCATAACATACTCATTCAATAACCCACAAAAACTGGCAGATCAGCCGATCTACTACTAATACGCAAATGCATATAAAAGATTACCCATAGCAAATACTATAGTTCAAAAGTCGTAGTTTTTTTGAGTAAATGAGAAGTGCAAGACCGGAGGGGGGTATGAATAAGTCTGGGTATTTAATAACTGATAAGCTTATTTATCGCAGGCCATGATTTGGCTTGGATTTGGCTTGGATTTGGCTTGGATTTGGCTTCGTTTTGTTACTTTTCTAATCTAAGCCTGCCGAACCGCTCTGGATAACCGAGCGATGCCGTTGCGCTGGTAACGTATCAATTTATGGGTGTCCGCAGAGCGACGGGATACCGGCCCACCCTTTCGCCGCTCCTGCCTTTGGATGCTCGCAAAAAAAGCTGCCATCTCTCGTACATCTTGGGGCTCACTGCCCGACGGACTGAGAAGTTCGCTAAAGATAGGGTTCGAAGCCTTCACGTTCATATCACGCAAAAACTCATCCACCGGCTCGGGGCTGGTGTAGGTATCGTAATAGGCATCCATCACCCGTCGATAATTAAGAAGCCCCGCGGCAATATCGGCACAGGAAAAGGCAGAGAACCCCTCCCCCGCGATTAGATCGATAAGCGTCTGATACTCAAGGGACGATTCAAAGTCGGGGACACTATTTAGGCCATGCTTGCGGGAATTTTGGCTACTAGCCCGCTTTCCAGCCGCGGACCTCGGGCCGGTTGATTTAAGTGCATTGCAGCGATTTGCAAGGCTCCTACGATGATTCATCGTCAAGCGACAGAACCCCCTTCACCGGCTGCCTTGACTCAAGTGCTTCCAGCTCAAGGTCCATACGCTTAATCAGGCGTGACTTATAGTCTATGGAGTCGATACTTCGCTGAAGATGCCTCATCGTTTGGTGCTGACGGTGAATCAGATCATCCACCATCTTGATATACTTGGCCGCATCCTTAAAGGCCCTGACACGAAGATCCGACAGGGTCAGCTTCGACTTGGCGAGAATGTCCTCAATCCACACCGCCTCATCCTGGTCCGCGCTGCCATCCAAATAACGCTCAAGTGCCTCTGATACCTTACGGTTGTCATAAGTCTCACTGTAGCTACCCGCCTTAGACAAAAGCCTCGCCATCGCCTCATGGAGCAGTAGCTCCTTGTCCACGGTGTGCCTCTTAATCCACCACAGGCACTCATTCAGCTGACTGACCAGTGCAACGGCCAAGGGTGAGGGATTGTCTAACTCGGATAAGAGGCTTTGCAAACCAGATTGAAACTCGGCCTCAGATTCATCAGGCAAAAGCTTGGGGCTTGATAGGAAGGGTAAAAGAGACTTGGATTTATCTTCAACAGGCATAGCAACATCCACATAAATACCGAAGTGGACATTATAAAGCATAAGCTAAAAGATAAAGCAGTTAGAACTTAGTTGTCGCGCTTGATACGCAGAGTCACACCTGGGTTCACCAACGGATCGCCAGTGAATTCAATGCCCGTCGATTCTAAAACCGACTTAACCGCACTAAGAATTCGTGTATTTGCATTAGGTATTCCAGTCTGCGCCTCATATTTCTTAATGGTCGCCGACGATACTCCAGCGCGCTCGGCAAGCTCGACAGCACTCCAGCCCAGCATCACGCGACCAGCCTTTATTTGGTATACAGATATCATATTAGTTTACTTTTATATACTATTAGTATATATTTATAGCTTATTAGTTTAGAGACTATACCATGATTGATGATATCTTAGCCAAGTTTGATGGCGCCTTTGCCAAAAATACCATAAGAGCCTATCGATCGGACTTTATTCAATACCAGACCTGGTGCTCACACAATAATATGGATTCAATACCTGCAACTGCCGAGGCCATGGCCCAGTACGTTGACTACCTTGCCACCATCAGAAAAAGTGCAACCATCCGAAGAAGAATAAATAGCCTGGGCACGGTACTAAAGCTTTCCAAACACCATGACCCCAGCAAACAGCCAGAGGTCATATTGGCCATAAAAAGAATGCACCGCAAAATTGGACGGGCACAGCAGCAAGCTACTCCACTCACCAAACCACTACTCAACCAGCTACTTAGCACCTGCGATGACAGTACAAGGGGTTTAAGGAATCAAGTCCTCCTAAGACTTGGCTACGAAACAATGCGCCGCCGGTCAGAGCTCTGCGCCTTTAAGTTTGAGGACATCTGCCAAGCACCTAATGGAAAACCGGCTATCAAACTCAAATTCTCAAAGACAGACCAATTTGGGACTGGAAAGATACTACCCATCAGCCAAGAACTGTTCGACTTATTAGAAAAATGGAGGAGTATGATAAGCGATGAAGGCTATATTCTGAGATCAATTAGCAGGCATGGGCATTTTGGGAACAACCTACACCCAGCAAGTGTAAGCATCGTATTAAAAGGACTACAAAAGGACTTGAAAACGGACTCCAATGAACAACCGCTCAGCGGTCATTCACTTAGGGTGGGAGCTGCACTTGACCTACTAGAGCAAGGTGAGCCGCTAGAAAAAATAATGCTAAGAGAAGGATGGCAGTCGGACTCGACTGCCATGAAATACTTAAGAAACTGGGTCTTCTAATTTGCCTATTCTGTTTCGAAGGTTTGCTTATCTGAATTATCTTCCAGAAACTCATAACGAAGTGTCCGGGCCAAACCCTCCTCAAGACTTACGGGCGAAACAAACCCAGTATCACTGGCAGACGAAGCAAACTGGGTAGTCCCCATGAACTTCTTAACCCGAATACTGCTTACGGGCAGAGGCTTACGAATTATCATTACGACCAAGTCAGCAACACAGCCTGAGGTAGTAACTGTTGTAATTACTTGATCGCCAGGACCTACTCCTAATGCTTCCAATCCTAAGTATAACCCAGCGGTCGCAGATTTCCCTGCTAACGAGTATTTTGCACCAACAAACTCAGAAAAAACTTGCTCAATTCTTTTGGACCTGTAGTGCCCAACTCGAACGAATTGTATGTGTCACTTTAGTTATTTCTTCTTCGCCAGTAAAGGCCAGCGCGTAGGGAATAAATTTCATTTTGATCTCTTTAAATCAATTTAAAAAAAACGCCCATTTTCAATTTAGAGACAAGGCCTCAGCTAGCTTCACGGATAGCTTGGAGTAGTCGTGATGTTCTAATGCATAAAAACGACCATTCTGGCCCATCTGCTGGCAGTCTTGATAAAGCATACATCTTAGCTTTAAAATCGCATCGGCAACCGCTTGTGGATCTTCTGCGGGCACAGAAAGGCCAGCTTTAGCCATCTCAACAGAATCATATTCTCCAGAATAAGCATGAATAATCGGTTTTTCAGCCAACATATATTCAGGTACCTTATTTGGCGCAATACCAAATCGATAAATCGGTTCATTTTTCCAACCGATATAACAAACATCAAACTCAGCCAACATACTTTGAATCTGTTGCTTAGGAATTGGATCAACAAAATAGACGTTATTTAAGCCTTCCGCCTGCTCGACTAAAGTAGATTTTTCTTTGCCTCCTCCTACTAATACAAAAGCCATTTCGACTTCATCTTTTAATAGACGAGCAGCCTCAATAAATGAGTCTAAAGCATTTGCTAATCCTAAAGTACCAGTATACCCAATGATAAACTTCCCTTTGGGTAAGGCTAATTGTGTAGTCACTGCCAAAGGTTCTGGATTTTCTAACTCTGACAGGTCAAATCCATTAGGTATCCACTGAAACTTTTCCCTAGCCATACCACGCATAACCATATGCTCCACTGCATTCGGAAGATTAGAAAAAATCACATCAGAATCATGATAGGCCCTATCTTCAACCCACTGCAAAAAACGAATAAATACGTGTTTAGGTGAGTAGCCACCTAATTGTATTAATGTTAAAGGCCAGATGTCGCGAACTTCAAACACAATTTTACACTTTAATTTTTTAGCTAAACGCTGAGCACCTAAAAAACCCACCAATGATGGCGAGCTATATAAAATAGCGTCAGGCTTATCTTCAATTATCTGGGGCAGTTTTAATAATTTCCATGCGAATATAAACCAATTTAAAACACGTGCTTTATCATGTGCGCCAGAATAGTGAGGCGTCGTCACCCAAACAAAATTAAAACCGCCAGTAACGGGCTCAATCAAATATTTTTTATCTAACACCGGGGGGGTACGCAGAAGGTGAGTATAGCCTGCAGCGATTAGATAAACTGTATGCCCTTGGTTAGCAAGCTCTTTAGCTAAATAATAATGTCGACCACCAATTCCTGTTTCCGGCGTAGAAGCATATTGATTTATTAACCAATACGTTTTTGATTCAGTCATTTAGCAATTCCAATACAGTTTTCTAAGGTGGCTTTACCGAAGGAATACAATTCGGCCGTGAACGAATAAGTGGGAAATTATCATTTAAAAAACGGATGTGCATAGTTAGAGCAGACTGATCCTAGTGTTCATCAATTCCTCTATAATTCTCTGACCTGCCTACCCATTGCCATAGAGACGTAAATCAACTCGCCCCTTAGGTAAGCGATTTTGTCTGTGATCAAAAGCTGTCAATGTCGTCGGTTTATAAGCGCCAACCAAAATATTAACACAAGATTCCACCAATTCAACCCACTCGGTTTCGTCACGAAGGGTAATACAGGGCTTCGAAAAGTAATAAGCTTCTTTTAGCAGACCACCGCTATCGGTCATAACCCACGAGGAATTACCAATCAACCAAAACATATTGAGGTAACCTACCGGCTCGACAATAGTGAGATCAGACGTATTATAACTACCCTCTTGCATGATTTTTTTGGTTCGAGGGTGCAATAGTAAGATGACTTGCTTAGTAAGTACTATCTCATTCATAGCACCCATGATTTGATTTAAACGAACTGGATCATCGGTATTATCTGCACGATGGATGGTGCAAAGTACAAAATAATGGGTTACATCTTAACATTCTGGCGGTTGTGCCAGTTTTTTATAATACAAGGCACCATTCAGCATCACATCGCCGACCAAAGAAACCTTCGGATCAGATTTCTAATTTTTAATACCTTCATAATTGAGGTTATTAACTGGGGTTTGGGTAGGACAGACCAAATCGAACTAATCCGATCAGTCAAAATTCAATTCACCTCTTCTGGCATCCGCCTATTGAACGATTGCAAATCAGTATCCACATGAGCAATTTTTATATGCAACTTTGAAGCTGCAATGGTACCCGCCATGGTAGAGTTAGTATCACCCAATCGGGATTTTCCAGGACCAAAATCTCTTCGATCTTTTCGATCATCTGCCCAGTCATCGCACAATGCGTTTGACCGCCGATGTCCAGAAAGTAATCAGCTTTGGAATTTGCATCTCTTCAAAAACACATCACTCATATTGGCATCATAATGTTGTCCTGTATGTACAATCACTTCGTGGATGTTAACCCCTGCCTGTTGTTGACGAAGAACCTCACGACTGATCGAGCCAGCCGTAATAAACTGCGGGCGCGCACCCAGAATAGTCACTATTTTCACGCTAAAAGGCCCTCATATATTTTCAGTAATTTCTGCTCTTCAATTAGCCAGTTGTATTTTTCTTCCACAGCTAGCCGTCCATTTTTACCCATTTTTTCTGCTTCTTCAGGGTAATCAAGTAAATATTGAACCGCCTCACCAATTGCTTTTGGATCGAGTGGATTAACACAAAGGCCGCATTGCGCGCCATCTACAATCGCTTTCCAAACGGGGAAGTTTGAAGCAATAACAGGAATCCCTGCTGCCATGTATTCAAACATTTTCACAGGGAGAGCATCAAGATAGTTGATGACTGGATGAAGGGTCACTATGCCAGCTTTTGACCTTGCCAAGACTTCATGAACTCGGTAACGATTCAAAAATCCAAGCTCATTGACTTTCGGCCAGGCTGAGTGATTTTTCACTTTCACCTCGACCGCCTTTTCACTAAAACGACCGGCCAAATTTAAACGTACCCCTTGTGTATATTTCAAGGCGGCTACAATTTCTTCAACTCCACGAATTTTAGCAATGCCGCCGACATACGCCACCTCATCATCTTTTTGCGCCCATTCGCTAGTATTAGAAAGCTCACCTAATAATGGAAAATTATTAACATCTAACGTATTAGGGTTTATTTTCAAAAATTTATCACGAATATAGGGCGTCGCCGTAATAATTACATCAAACTTACAGCATGCCCATCGTTCGTACCATATTAATACTTTTGATAAAACAAATCGGATAGATCTGTTTAAATAAGGTTTGCCCAAAATTTGTTTCGGCAAATCCTCATGCGCGTCAAAGATTACAATTTTACCTAGCTTTTTTAGCTTAAGCCCAATAGGTATCAATTCAGGGTCGTGCAAATGATAAATGTCAGCATCTAAATCTCTCGCTTTCTTAAAAACACAACTAACCGTTTTTGTCATCCGCGCTAAACGCCCACCGCCCCTGGCACCAACATCAAAGATTGATACGCCGTTTTTTACTTCATCACCCAAGCCATCAGCAACGATCAGAGAAACAGCATAGCCATATTCTGCGAGGGATGAACACATCTTAATAAAAATGCGTGTATCATTACGTGGGTGAACTGAGGTTAGGTGGACCACCCTTCTATAATGAGTCAGGAGCATATATTTTTGACCTTACAAGTAAAATAATCAATATCGCAACAATAAATCCATGTGTAAGCAATACTACAAATAAATCTGACGACATAATTAGCGAAGCAAGAGGAACCACACAAAGTGACAATGCGAACCATAAAGGAACGAGATTATCGGTAATATGATCTAGAAACCGAAGAATAAAACCAACAACTAGCGAATAAAAGAAAACACCAAATAAACCCGCATGTCCATAACCTGATGATATAAATCCATTGTTAGCGGCCATATCTGGAGATCCCAAAAAATTGCCAATCACCTTCGACATTGACTGGCCTTGATCATAAGGGTACTCAAGAAAGGAGGACAACACCGAGTTCGACCATATCACTTTTGGATTATCATTAAAGAATTCAAAATAAGTAAAGGTTAAACTGCTAGGAATAAAAAATATGCGACGAGACAACACTGAGGAAGCAAGGGTATCACCGAGAAAATAATAGGTACTTAAAGTTAAAGCAACTATGGATGAGAGTAAAGCGGGAATAAAGACTGCGCTATTCGTTTTCCTAAAGTAAAAGAATAAACTTAGAATAATAAAAGGAATAAATAAGACACTCTTGTGGGCTGAAGCCGCAAAAAAATATGCTTGAATCGCAAAAATAAAAACTGCTATCACATACCGACGAGCTAGCAGTGCAATAGAAAATAACGTCATATTAAATACATTATAAGTCCAACCATTCGTGTAATTTAGAATTCCACCACCTGCTAAGTCTCTATTTTTAATGCGGAAATCATAAACTTCCATGAGATTAAAATTAAAGCTAACGCCAGAGAGGGCGTACCAGAGGATTAAAAATACAACAAATAATGATGCAACTAAAACGACCAGAGTTAGGCCACCTTTAAAAATTGGCAACGTCCTAAATGAAATAGTCTTTTTATTCACCACAAAATATATGATCCAGACAGAGCCAATCGAAACGCCAAGAGGGACCAAACTACGCTCTGTGTCGTATCCAAATAGAATACACATCGGTGTTATAATAACTAAAAACATAATTACAAAAAAATAATCACTCACCCTTAAAATACGATTAGCCAAAAACAAAAATCCACTTAAAAAAATGATCCACGAAATAAGATAATTTATATAGCTAAAATTAACATGGAAACCGGCGTAACTAAACACAGGGTTAATCACATTTATATATGAGATTTCTAACAGAACCCGAAAAACAAAAACTAACAAAAAAAATAGCATTGATGATTTATTCACCTAGCGCACCTACCTTGGCCCCTAAAGATTCACTGCCTTTCAAAATCAAGAAGAAATATAATAGGTACAACACGACATCATGAGCAACCAAAGCAATTATTAATTCATTAATAGGCAATGAACTAAATACGAATAAAATACAAGAAATAGTCGCCAAGTAAATCGACTGCCATATAACGCCAAGTCTAACGTTATGCTCTAGAGTCAAAACCATACTTAGTGGACTGACTGCAAAGCGAATTGCTACCGAGAAAACAAAAATCGAAGCCATAGCTCCAGCTTCTCTCCATAGTTCCCCAAAAATAAAAGCGAAAACATCTTCACCAAATACAAATATGAGTACTGTAAAAGGAACCATAATTAAAGTTAATATCAAAAAAATCTTTATGACTAAAGGCTTCATCTTGGCGGGATCGGTGTGATGCATTTCCGCTAATTTTTGGAGCAATACTTGACCCACAGCTTCAGAAACTAGGCTCATCGGTACAGATAGCACCCTAATGGTTAAACTAAAAAAACCAGCAACGCTCATCTCATAAACTTTTGATATTACTAATACCGGCATTTGAGATGAGATAGTATTTGATAAAGCCCCCAAAGCAGAATATTGGGGCATTTTTTTATATTTTTTAGCATTTTTTAATAATCTTGATTTTTCGAATCGCGTAATCGAAAAGTCTTTTTCAGCAATCAGGCTTCTTAGCAACATAAGAACTGCAACAAAAAACCCAACTACGTAACCGAAAATTAATCCCCCGGCAATAGCCATAGCTCCCAAGCCGACCTGCGTGCTTGCCATGGACGCTCCTTTCGCTACTTTACTCTTTGCAATCATACCGAATTGCTTGGTACGAACATGCCAATAGTTAAGAGATTTATGAAGACCAATCAACAGAACTGCGAGTGGAACCCAATAGAGCCAGATGCCAATATCAGTATTCCCAAGCAAATTTTGGATTTCTGTCTTGAATACAAAAACACATATAAAAAGTGCGAGACTTATTGCAGTAGATATAATTGCGGAGAGAAGCACTAAATTGATCGCATCTTCACTTTTTTCTGGCTGGACAATAGCCATTTCATAGCGCATCGTTGCAACCACACCGAAAATTGACACAGTAGCTAAAAATAATGCGAACAAACCAAATTCTTCAGGTGAGTATAGCCTGGTTAAAATCGGACTAATAGCTATTGGTATCGCTTGAGCAATTGTGGTCCCAGTCATTAATGTGAGCACACTTTTTCTAAAATTCGATTTTATTTCTGCTTTTTGATCTGGTTTTTGTATCTTGATAAATTTCTCCAACAGTCTTACTTGTACCAACCCACCATCAATTCATAGCATATTTTTTAATGCTTTACCGATTTGCAGTCCGATCTGGTTGCATTGTGAAAGCTGCCCCAATACAGCCTTAGCTTAATTAGCTTTTGTACTAACCTGACACCCTAAAGCTAATGCAATTAGATACTATTAATTTCACTAAGGTGTTCACTAATAGACGATTTTCTTGAATTAACCTGTAGGCATTAATCCAAAGACTTTTTAATCGCTTCAATGATCGACAACTGAGCGTCGTTTTTAAGATATGGGTGCATTGGGAGACTTAGTACCGTTTCAGCTAAGCGTTCTGAAACTAGGACGCCACTAGAAGCACACGGAAGGGACTGATAGCCTATTTGCTTCGATAGAGGTATCGGATAATAAACAACACTAGGAATACCAAAAGATTTTAATGAACTTTGCACCCTATTTCTGCCGGGAACCCGGAGGGTATATTGAGCCCAAGCGCTAGTGTTGCTATCAGCTAAATTCGGCACAGGACAAACATCAGACAGTAATTTATTATACAGGCATGCTACTTCAGCCCGCTGCTCCAACTCTCTCGGGAAAATTTTTAATTTTTCAATTAGAATAGCAGCTTGTATGGTGTCAAGTCTTGAATTCAGACCAATGCGGACATTGTCATATTTCTGAGACCCTTTACCGTGCAGGCGAATAGAATTGATAGCCTCGGCATCTTCATCATTCTCGGTAAAGACCGCGCCGCCATCTCCATAACAACCAAGCGGTTTCGCTGGAAAAAAACTAGTGGTCGTCGCATCTCCCATCGATCCAACTCTGCGCCGCTTGGAAGTTGCACCAAAACTTTGCGCGCCATCAACAAGCACCTTTATACTTTCGGCATGAGCAATTTCGGTAATTGCATCAACATCCGCAGGCTGTCCAAAAAGATCCACTGCAATGACTGCCGCCGGTTTCAAACCTAATTCACGGCTATCTATTATCGCTTGTTTAAAACTCTGCGGGTCTATATTGAAAGTATCTTCACAGACGTCCACAAAAAAGGGAGTTGCTCCTAACTGAGCAGGCGCCTCCGCAGTTGCTACATACGTAAATGATGGTACAAAGACAGCGTCACCTGACCCTATACCCCAAGCCATCAAAACAAGCGTCAGTGCGTCCGTACCATTAGCGCAGGTAAGTGCGTAGCTGGCCCCAGTAAACTTGCGAAGTTGACCCTCAAATTCTTTCACCTCAGGGCCCATAATGTACTGCCCGTGATCTAAAACCCTGCTAATTGCCAAATCCAACTGCGGTCTAATTAGTTTCTGTTGGGCCGCAAGGTCTATAAACTGGGTGGGTGCCGAATATTCGCTCATTAAATAATTTCCTCAAGTTTGTTTGGGGTAGCAAGTCGATAGGCAGTGCCTTCAATTGGGCAGATCAAATCCTCATCAAGACGACCGCCAGCTTTACTCATCCAACCGATGCGCCTTGCTGGCGTCCCAGCCATCAGCGCATACGCGGGTACTTCTTTAGTCACTACAGCCCCTGCGGCAATAAAACAGTATTCACCTAGGTCATGGCCACAGATAATGGTGGCATTCGCGCCAATTGAAGCCCCACGCCTCACTATTGTCTTTCGATATTCATCTTTGCGCAGGATTTCAGATCGAGGATTATTTACATTGGTGAAAACACATGATGGCCCACAGAACACCCCATCCTCTAAAGTCACGCCTTCATAGACGCTGACATTGTTTTGTATTTTAACCCTACTGCCAATTACAACATTTGGTCCCACAACAACATTCTGACCAAGGGAGCTGTCTTGTCCTATTTCACAATTCGTTAAAATATGGCTAAAGTGCCAGATCTTGGTGCCGCGACCAATGGTCACATTGTTGTCCACGTAGGATGACTCATGAACGAACACATCTTTATAGTTTTCACTCATAGGCTTTCTATTCTCACCGCTTGATTCTTACTTTGGGATAGAGACGCTGCAGACAATACATTAAGCACCCCCAAACCCTCTTTCCCATTGGTCAGGGGCGTGATATCCCCGCTGACTACGTCCACAAAGTGCTGGCACTCGTTCCTTAAAGGTTCAGATTGCGATACCTCAACGTACTCTACTTCAGCTTTTTCCAGACTTGGCAAACTCCCAGAAGATCGCACAACATGACGATATAGGGCAAGCTTCTCACCCCATGGCTTAGTATCATCGAACACAGCCATGGCATTTTTACCGACCACAACCAGTTTTTGCTCTTTATATGGGTGTAGCCATGACACGGAAATATGCGCTTTCAGTCCCGAGCTGAACTCCATGTGAACTATTGCAGCATCTGCGATATCGGGCTGAAGAATACTCGTAGATTCCGCTCTTACTGTGTCGGGCTCTTGCCCCGCCAAGGACAAGATCATTGAGATATCATGTGGAGCAAAGCTCCAAATCACGTCCTCTTCGGAACGCACCTTACCAAAACTTAAACGATTGGAATAAATATATTGTAAGGCACCCATTTCACCTGATTCCACAAGAGTGCGTAAGGCCATAAAGATAGGATGGTACTGAAGGAGATGCCCAACCATTAGCTGCACTCCATTTTCCTCCGCGGAAGCAATCATTCTATCCGCTTCGAGGTTGTTCATGGCCAGCGGTTTTTCTACATAAGCATGCTTCCCAGCATTCATCACTTCGATCGCCATAGAGGCGTGAAGAGGTGCAGGAACCGCAAGCACCACCCCCTCAATACTCAGGTCATTGAGAACCTCAGAAAAGGAATAATTTTTCACCAAGTATTGATCAGCATATTGTTGAGCAACCTCGGCGTTTGGATCACACACCGCAGCCAAACTGCCTAAATCGGAAAAATTCCGGACGAGATTCTTTCCCCAGTGACCACAACCAACAA
>Ga0209223_10004822_pt1 | contig 12122 bp, 8 predicted proteins | sample COG_06_FD_184750 | JGI IMG/M metagenome (GOLD analysis project Ga0209223, IMG submission 184750) | Pelagic Microbial community sample from North Sea - COGITO 998_met_06 (SPAdes) (version 2) | ecosystem: Environmental > Aquatic > Marine > Neritic zone/Coastal water | place: Helgoland, sampling...
AGGACCTGTGGTGTCACGTCTTGCTTAATCGCATCACTGGCAAAATTAATCACCGGTGGCAGCCCGATACTATGAACCATTAATGTCGCACTAATACCGCCTACAGCGATACGGGCCATCTCCTCATTAAGGATGTTTTTATGCCAGATGTCGATTCCCTCCGAGACACCACCAAACTCTTCGGCATAGCCGAGACCGAGAATGCCAACCGCTGCCGACTTCGGCCACAGCTCGTCCGGAATAGCACCGTCCTCATCCCACTGCTCAGCAAAGGGAATCACCTCACGATCAAAAAAGCGACGCAGCTGAGCACGCCATTCGTGGTGCTCCGCAGTTAAGTTACTGTTATGCAACCGCGCACTATCAAAATCGAGAGCCATTAGATTTTCCCACTAGTGAAGATTTATTGTTTTTGGATACTGCGATAGTAGGCAGCTGGCTGTTTATCGACAAGCGAATCAATGCCATAGTTTTTGGAATCAATGCCAACTGGCTTCGGTCACTCTGAACGCGCCGTCTGTCCTGTCACCCTGTTGAGAGCACCTGCCCCGTCACCTTGAGCGCAGCCGTTGGGTCGAATACAACTCTGTATATGCTGAACTGAATATCAAGTGGACGACGGGAATTGAACCCGATCTTTGCAATGCTGCCTGAGCGGCCGTGAACGTGGATCGGACAGCAACAGCTCGAAAGCATTTTTTCTAAGCTGCCTATGCGGCAGTGAACGATTTAAGGCCGGCGAGTTGTGGTTTCCGCAATTTCTAAGCTGCCTATGCGGCAGTGAACCTACCTGCCCCCCGAACCGCTTTTTGTAAAATTTTCTAAGCTGCCTATGCGGCAGTGAACGGTATTGGCCGCACCTACCTGAAGAACCGCAATTTCTAAGCTGCCTATGCGGCAGTGAACTTTACCAAACTAATTATGTGGGCGCTGGAAATTTTCTAAGCTGCCTATGCGGCAGTGAACTTACTAGCTGTGATGTTGATATCCGGATTTGTTTTCTAAGCTGCCTATGCGGCAGTGAACTTCCAAACATGCATTTCACGAGTCTGCGAACTTTTCTAAGCTGCCTATGCGGCAGTGAACAGCTAAATTGATTGCGCACTTAGAGGGCTTAGTTTCTAAGCTGCCTATGCGGCAGTGAACGGAAAGTCCAGACGTCGCCAATTTTATCAACCTTTCTAAGCTGCCTATGCGGCAGTGAACATGATATCGAAGTAACAGTGTTGAGTGTAAATTTTCTAAGCTGCCTATGCGGCAGTGAACCCCGTCTTCGTTCTGGAAAAGCCTATGCAAAATTTCTAAGCTGCCTATGCGGCAGTGAACAAGTACATCTCACTCTCCTTGTGATTGAGTTGTTTCTAAGCTGCCTATGCGGCAGTGAACTCTGCTGAAAAGCTCGCTGCTATTCGCGAAATTTTCTAAGCTGCCTATGCGGCAGTGAACGTCCTCAGCGTCTGCGCTCCACTTTATTTCGCTTTCTAAGCTGCCTATGCGGCAGTGAACTATCGTTGCTCAACACCAGCGACAAATTGTAGTTTCTAAGCTGCCTATGCGGCAGTGAACATCAAAAACTTGTGTACTGATCTTGTAGATATTTTCTAAGCTGCCTATGCGGCAGTGAACTCGCTAATATTAGATCCGTTGCAGTCGCCCATTTTCTAAGCTGCCTAAGCGGCAGTGAACGATACCAGGCACCCAGAATATCGCAAGAGAATTTTCTAAGCTGCCTATGCGGTAGTGAACTATTCACAGGTTCGGCAACTAACAATCCATTTTTTCTAAGCTGCCTATGCGGCAGTGAACGCTGGGCCATGGGATCAGAATCGCTGGGTTTTTTTCTAAGCTGCCTATGCGGCAGTGAACGGTCGTGATAGCAGCTGCTGATGCGATGGACTTTTCTAAGCTGCCTATGCGGCAGTGAACATGCAGTTTATTGGCCGCATCGGCAACCTTGCTTTCTAAGCTGCCTATGCGGCAGTGAACTTAGATGCACGCTCTATTGATGTCGCATCATCTTTCTAAGCTGCCTATGCGGCAGTGAACAAACTAACCCCACACACCCGAGCATTACTGCAGTTTCTAAGCTGCCTATGCGGCAGTGAACCGACAAATCGCTTGCGGGTTTCCGCAGCGATATTTCTAAGCTGCCTATGCGGCAGTGAACGATCAATGAAGAGTTTGAAGATCATCGGGAATTTTCTAAGCTGCCTATGCGGCAGTGAACCAGGTGCTACTCAAAATCTTGGAATCATTGCATTTCTAAGCTGCCTATGCGGCAGTGAACTTATCGCCTTTGATTTTAGCGCCTGGTTGAACTTTCTAAGCTGCCTATGCGGCAGTGAACTATCGCCGATAGCCCCACCTCCGGTCACAGACTTTCTAAGCTGCCTATGCGGCAGTGAACACGATATTGGTGTCTTTCAGTCCGGACACTTGTTTCTAAGCTGCCTATGCGGCAGTGAACCATATAGAGAAGCGGTTGATCCCCACAACAGTTTTCTAAGCTGCCTATGCGGCAGTGAACCTGCAGATGCCTTTGTGCTGTCATCTACAAACTTTCTAAGCTGCCTATGCGGCAGTGAACTAGCATTATGATGCCTCTTTGTGCTTTTCAACTTTCTAAGCTGCCTATGCGGCAGTGAACTGAGGGACTGGCCCGACACTCAAAACCGAAAATTTCTAAGCTGCCTATGCGGCAGTGAACGCAATATTGTCCTACGTGCATTCAATGACTGATTTCTAAGCTGCCTATGCGGCAGTGAACCAATATTGCCGTAATCGTCTATTCGGGCTTTTGTTTCTAAGCTGCCTATGCGGCAGTGAACTCGCCACAGCGATCAGCATAGATTCATCAGATTTTCTAAGCTGCCTATGCGGCAGTGAACCAGAGATAATCGCGGATCAGCTCGTCGAAGCCTTTCTAAGCTGCCTATGCGGCAGTGAACCAAATATATAGTAAAAAATTATCGCCATATCAAACTGTTAGATAACTTCTTTCGAAAAGACCAAAGTTATCTGCAGCTATTGTAACTACATGAATTCTATGTATTTTTAAAGAGCAGGGAAAATATTGCTATAAATTACTCTAAGTAATCGACCAGCAATTCTTTAGCCCATTGAGGTAAAATATCCTGCCTTAGCGAGAACTGGCCCGCTCGCAATACAGCTATTTTTCGAAACGGTTTGTCCGAACGGGAGTTATCAAGCAGATAAACCCGGTCGCACAAAGGCAATGTCTGCCTTATATTTTGCAGTGTTCGCGGGACTCGTTCACTGACTTTAATTTCCGGAACGAAATGTCCACCCTCCTCGACTCGCTGAGTCACCCTTGCTTGATTCAGAGCGATTTGATCGAGATGAATAAACACCAGTACTACCTCATAACCAAAGGCCTTTGCCTGGGCAACAAAATCAATTTTAGAGGGGTGTGAAAAAACCGTTTCAAAGCAGAACGTACGGCCATCCCGCAAAAGTTGCGCTCTAATTTCTTCGGAAATTTTTGCAGCCTCATAGCTGTGACGTTCAGGGTTCTGCGGATAGAGTTGCTTGGCCAAAATATCTGCATTAATAAATGGAATGCCGTGAGGCTCTAGCTGGGTTCGGTAAAATATACTTTTACCTGCCCCATTACCGCCAGCGAGAAGCCACAGCTGTTTGTCGTTTTTCACGAAGGAGTATCACACTCAGCAACAAACCGACCGTTCACAAACTGACCCACTGTTATTTGACCATTGCGGTCGATACATTCAAGACGGCCTGGATGTGCCAGTGAGCTTTGGTAACGAACATGACTGCCGGTAACATGACTCGCTAATTCGCCGTTATCTCGCTGCACATCTAATTCACTGAAAATTAGATCTGCGTCGATAGGTGTGCTTAAAACAGGCTCCACGTTTAGCCTCGTTAATCCGCTTTTGATGGATAACACAACATCAGGGTTTAATGCAGATGAAACAGAGCGCCCTAGATCCGCCCAATACTCGATCTGCTCGGCAGTGCTGCGGTGGAATCGCTTACCTGTAGACTCGGCGGCCTGCATAAGATCTTGCTCTAACCTAATTGGAGACGATGCTTTGGCCATAATAGACCTCCTGATAACTTCAAGTGAAAGAATTGTAGCAGATTGCTACAATTCTTTCAGTGTGGGGTTAGAACCAGGGTACGGTGGCTGTTTTGGAGAGACCAAACTGGTCAAAGGTGCCCACTACACAATTATCCTGCAACACACCAAACTGCAAGTATCGCCGGTGACTGTGGCCGTTAGACCCACTAGTCAACTCAAGGTAGGGGTTATCAAGTCCTTGAGAGAACATTTTTACCTTGTACCCACTAGCATTTCCTTCTGAGATAGAACCTCGTTTCATCAGTCGATTAAGCTTGGATTGGCTCATGGTCGCTTGCTTACGAGATACGGTGCGATACTTAACCCCATCAGGGACGGGTGATATCTTAGAGACATGACAGTAGCCACTCATACCACCCAGCCAGTTTTGCTGTTGTAGGGCTGCCAAATCACTTCCACTACCGTGCAATCTCAAAACATTGCCTAATGTAACCTTATACTTGGGGAAACTGACCCCAACATTGGCAGAACCATGATCACAAAGGGCTTTGTGGAATTTTGTATAAACAGCATTCACTAACCAATTAAGAGGCATCTCTGAATCTGGATTAAGGGTAATATCAATATAGTGATCCATAATTCCTCCTAAACTCGAATATCAGTGACATAAGCAAGGCCTTTTTTACCAAGATAAAAGCTAGACACCCCGGCTTCGTTGATCATATTTTGAATTTGTTTTGCGAGGTCACGGTCAACATCAATATTAATATGAAGCTGACCATTCACTTTCGTCAATAATTGTTTGGACTTTCCCTCACCCTTAACGAATTCTTCACGCATATAAGGGTTTCCCCAGATTTTCTTTTTTTCACCTGTTGTATAACGTTTCATGAAATCTTTCTTGGTAAACCCGTTATTAGAAATTCCGCTAAGACCTCCAGACTTAGTTAAAACTGAGCTAAGATCAAAATATCTAGCCAACTTCTCTAATTGGAGGTAAAGAGCAGAGCAATATAGGCTAATGGGTAACACTTCACCCTTCTCATTTGGCTCGTTAAACTTACTGAAATGCTTGGATAATTTTTCATAACTCGCCTTATAATTTCCCTCCGCAGATACAGGTTTGAGTTTATTGATATTTTCAAGACGCTCAATAATGACTAGTGGGTTAAGCTCTATAGGAAGTTGAAATTTTCCACCATTCAAAATCCAAAAAGACAGATCGTCTAGGTCAAGAGCTAAGATAGACCATAGGTCTAAAGAGTAATCCGAGTTAAATGCCGGATCATTCACCATAATCATTCCTGTATAAGAATTTTGATCTGTACTACCGGTAATATTTCGGATGTAAGAAACTTCTGTGTTTACCTGTTTCGGCTGGTCATGAAATCCGATGTGAGACTCAATGTCCTTGAAAAAGTACCTAGCATCTTCTCTCGCCTGGTAGAGCTTGCGCTGATCGCCAATCAACCTATTTAATATCCCCATAACAGTGTCCAAACTAACTTCACGCTGAATATAATTTTCAGACTTTTTCAAATTTGTCATGGAGCCAACAAATTTTCTTCCACCCTTTGGAAGCGATTCATTATTGCTGCCGTCAAGGAAGGAATTTCGCCAAGAGGCTTCGTATTCAATTTCTATCTTCACTATAATCTCCTTTTTATTTAGCGTAAAAATAGGTCGCGAAACCGCTATTACACTCTTCTTCAATTTCGCTCTCATTGCCTTTAATGCGCATCATCCGGTTACCATCATTGTAATCGACCAAAACCGAATCTACATACATGTAAGACTTGGCCTGACGAATAGACAAATCCTTAATGCGCTCCAACGTATGATTTACCAATGCTTTGATAGCATCATCATTAAGCAGAATACCTACCTCACCTTCCTCAAAAATGGTCCCATTACGAACATAGTTAGCGTGAAAAATAGCTTGAGGGCTCAAACTTCTGTCAAGTGATTGAATAAAGTCCTGCACGGCCTTAGAAACTTCCTCACCTTGGCCTTCCCTGACTTCCATAGCTTCGCGATCGAATTTTTTATCTAAGGATATAAACTGGAGTTGCTCAACGCTAATAGAGCCATACGACTTGTATTCAGTATCGCCAAAGGTGGTTTTGGAAAAGAATGAGGAGCTATCGCGCTCACCAGCTTGCCCAAACTGCTCGAAATTACCATTGCCAAGCTGGTCTACAAAATCTTCCATTAGTAATGGGCTGGTGCGCTTATTTTGAGAGGAAGGGACAACATAGCCTCTTATCAACCCTGTAACTGAGGCCAGAACCTTATCCAAGTTGGATTTTTTCGCGTAGTGCACATCAAAGGCCTGTTCCCGGAATAAGTGATGGCGGATACAGTTCTGGGATATGTATAAAGGGGTTTCTTTGAAGTTAATATCCGTAGGCTCTTTGCGGTATTTGTAGCCTGTGTCTTTAATCTTTCCCGACAAGTTAGTGTATCCACGTAATTTTGGCAGTGTGTGATTATCCACTGTATTGCCGTTTTCTTGGGCAAGGTTAGTTGGTCCGTTCCAGTTCACCACCCCATGACCCTTGGCAATGATCTTAAAATCGACACTTTTGATACCTGTTACTTTTTCCATGATTAGTCCTTCCGTTGAGTTAAGTGTTTAAAAGAAATAGAGCCTATTGGCTGTTTGTCACAAATTGCATAGTAAATCGCCTCATGATGAGCTTTAGTTTCACCAAGTTTTTCATCAAGGGTATTGGGGGTATAACTTAAGAATAAAGGGTAGTCAGCATCACATGCATAGCCTTCTAAGACTGCTTTACGCGCAAGGATTTTGTTTGCGGGAATACCTTTAATCGAGCTGCTTTCATCTATTCGCCCGTGTTTTTGTGCCAAGTAGTCCAACAGCCCATAATTTCTAAGCCTACTGAGAGACTCTGTAAGGTTATCGACATCTGCAGTTTCATCACTCGGAATTTCATAGGCATACCGATTCTCGATAACGACTTGCCATGGGTTAGTGACGTTACATATGGCCATTTGTACGAATCGACTGTCGCCACGCAGAGAGTTCCTGCTGATCTTAGCTCTTTGAGCAGTGCTTCGTTTGGTTTTAACTATGACTTGAGGCTCCGCTACCTTGTCATTTATAACTTCTGCACTTTTCTTTAAGGCGGCTATTAAGTCTGCCTCAATATATTTCAGTGCAGGCACATGTTTATAGAACGATTTATAGATACCGTATATGGCCACCAAATCTAGCACCATTCCCCCTGTGTCAGTTGCCTCAAGCAGATATTCGAACCATGCCTTAGTTGACGACAGTTGATTCGTTGAGGCTATGAACTGTGCTAGCTTACCTCCCCCATAAAATGCGACTGGGACAGCGATCATATATTGATTAATCACGCCCTTATTTTTACCGAAACGATCCAGCCGACCCAATCGCTGCAAACAATTTTCTGCATGGGTAATTTCAGAGACCATGTTATCGCAAGTTATATTTAGCGATGCCTGAACGATCGGGCCGCTTCGCAGTAAACTAAACATTTGACTTCCATCTCTAGAAAATGAGTCCAATACCTGTTGAAACAATAATCGTTTGTCGCTTTTTTTGTACTTTGAATGAAGTAAGACCGCATTCTCGGATCGTTGATTTTGGATAAAGCTTCTTTGAGCTGTTGTGGCCGTATTACTTATTACAAATGTACTTTCTGGCTGTAAACCATAGAGTGGATTAGAGGATGAATCATCATTCTCGTCATATTCAACAAATTTAAATTGGTATTGGGATTTGTTGAATGATGGCATTTCAATCAAATCATAATCTTCATCGACCCCTAACATTTCACGAACATAATGGTAATGAGGTGTCGCAGAGACGAGCAATGTATTAACGCCGCTTGCCAGACCTTGCCTCGATGCTAATAATTCAGAAAAAAGCAGATTAAACCCAGGCATATTGATGTATTCATGGTACTCATCAAAAACCACATGCGCGCTTAGGTAGTTAAGTAATCTGTCGGCTTTGGTGTGGCTAATAACGCTACTTAACAATTGATCAATAGTAGTGATAACAATATCACCAGTGAAATAGCTTGCCTCTGCCGTAGTATTTGAATGGGAATTTGTACATTTGAACTCGCCGGTATGAAGCTCAACCTGTGCTCCAGGGAGGTAAGGACTGTCATTGCCGATTAACTCAGCAAAAAGACCCTGACAGATTTGTACTCGAGGACATATCCAAAATATCTGTTGAGCACTCCGTAATTTTGCCCATTCCAGTGCTATCTTTGTTTTCCCACAGCCCGCAGCGCCGGCTAGGACAGCTAAATGGTTAAAGTTATCTGCCAACATAACCGCCTTCTCCGACTGCTGCCTGGCTCGTTCATCATCGGGAAACCTGCTCAAGCAGCTGTCAATGTGTGCACAAATTGAAGACTCTGGACTCAACCCACTCGCCTCCAATTTCTCGGCCAGAAAATGATCAAATGAGCGGGTTTCGATGCTACGGACAAGTTCTTCTGCGGACATTGAGGATACCCATCGGTCTGCCGTAATTAAGCAGGCCCTTAGCTGATTGTTTGTAGCGTTGCTCTTAGACTGAACTTTGAACTCTTCGACTCTATCGTTTAGGCCATATTCTTTGTATTGAGGAAGTAGCATGGCTTCGATATCGCCAACTTTCTCATTGTCAATTTTTCCCAGAAGACAAGTACATAGGCGGCTTACTTCGCCACTGCGATACTTGTCGTCAATATTCCGAACCTTTAGCACTAGACTCACAGCCTTTTCCAGCACTAATGATTTGGCTTCGCCCTTTAAGCTGCTATCGAGTCTTTTATAAATATCTCCCAGAGTTTCAAAGCCGCCTTTCGGCCGAAAAGGCTTGGCATGGTGCCAATAAATGGCATGTTTGACGCTCTTTTTGACTTCCCTATTTAAAGCTTTCAGACCTGGATCATCGAGCAAGCTATAGAGCAGGACTGAGACTTCATTGTGCCGTGGATGCTTTTCAAAGCTAAATGCTTTTTCGTCTATATGCTGGCCATCGTCAGCCGCATAGTTTCTATTTTTATCCTTTTGTACCCATAATTGAAATTGCGGGTCAATTTTCCCCAAGTCATGAAGGCAACCCGCTATAAAAGCAGCTGAGGACATCTGCTTCTGATTTGGATAATATTTTTCGTATAACTTTTCAGCTATATAACCTACAGCAAAAAGGTGTTGTTCAAGACGCTGCAGCTGTGTGTTTGCGTACATTATTCCTTTAACTGGCACAGTGTTCACTATATCCATTGGAACCTCATTTAGAGTTGTATTCACTGGCACATGGCCTTCGTAATTAAATTTAGTCCTACTCCCAACCACCCAAACCAACTCACTCCGCGCCCTACTCCGAATCCAATGACAACTCACAGCAGTATTCTTGGTGACTGTTTTGCGTAACAGTTTCTTGACCGCTAGCAAGCCCTCCTGAGTAATCACGGTTTGCCAGGTGTTGTCGCCTATGCGGTCGGCGAAGGCATCCAACACTCGCCTTGTTCTGTTGAGAGCCTTCTTTTCACACTGGGAGACAAAAGTCACCATCATTTTTGCTGACCCTTAAGGGGCTTTTTCGAATGAGTTTTGTCCCAGATAAAGCCAATCGGGTTTTGTGTTTTCTCAGCAGGAATCATCAGTTTTCGGATTGCATCAAAGACCACTTTGAACTGTTGATCGTAGTGATCTTCCAGCTGATCTAAACGGCTTTGCAGTTCGGTATTTTCGGCCAACATGCGCCGCAGCCTGACAAAGGCGCGCATGATCTCGATATTGACTTGCACCGCCCGTGGACTGCGCAGAACGCTGGATAGCATGGCAACGCCCTGCTCGGTAAACACATAGGGTGGCGTGCGTCGCCCACCCCAACTTGAGGTCACAGTTTGTGACCTCAAGTTGTCAAACTCCGGCTTTGTCAGCTGAAACATAAAGTCATCGGGAAAGCGGTTACTGTTTCGTTTAACCGCCTGCAGCAGGACTCTAGTTTCCACGGCGTAGAGTTCTGCAAGGGTGCTATCCAACAGAACCTTGTGACCACGCAGTAATAGGATACGCTGCTCTATTGTGGCTATATCAGCCATGAACGATCTCCCAATCGGTTTTGAGTGCGACCTGTTTTAGCTGATTAAACATAAAGTCTAAGGCTTTATGGTCGGTGAAAGCTTGTAGGCATTGCTGGCGAAATTCCTGTTCGGTGGCTTTTTCTTTCGCGCAGATAAAGGCCCAGGGGAGGACTATGGCGTCTTTGATGAGATCGGCGATATCAAATACCAGTGCACCGCGGCGAGTTTTTCCGTGCATAACCGCAAAACCATGGGGTATACCCAGGACCCAGAGAGTAGTTGCAGCGAGGCCATAGGCTAGGTAATTGCCGTGATTTAAGAATCCATTGGCGGTGTCGACGGCTTCCCGTTCACGGGTGAAGTCTCCATAGCCTGTGGCATTGGCAGCGAATCGGTACAGTCGTTTAGTCAGCTCTGCTTCCGCCTGAAGTAGCCTGACAACTCGATCTGCAGCGTCGATTTTGTCACTGCAGTTTTGTAGTGCGCCTTGTATTGCGCAGCTATCGCAGTCAAAGCCCTCGCCTTTAAGGTCTCGATCCTTTCCCCAAATTCGTTTCAGAAATTCGATGCGTTGGTGCTGAAATTGTTTGGCAGCCTGTAATCGTTTGTCGTCGTCAAACCAGAACTGCATCCAGCCTTGCAGGTATTCGGTGGGCCGATATTCGCTTTGCGGGACTAGCCACTCAATCTCTGTGGCCATTAATAATGGCGTGCCACCGCCACCACTGAAGCCAACTAAAACACCTGCTGAAGCGAGCATGCGTATGGCGGCTTGGGTGATAGATGTACCAGTTCCGAGCAACAGACAGGTGGTGTTGGCTATGGGGATATTCCAATACTGGTTTTCTGCTGATCGCTGGGAGTTGGCCTCTGTAAGGTAGAGAACGCGTCCGTCTTTTTGCATAACGCGGCATTTTTCTAGATAGTAAATGTTGGCACGCTTGGAGTGCAGGATAGCTTTTAGATCTGTCAGCTGTTCCATTGCGGGTACTCGCTGTTAGTTTTTAGTACCCTCTGAAAATAGAATATGGCCGCGCGAGCGGTAATCGACACTGAGTCGTGATATGAGCGAAATATGCGGTGTAATAGATGAAGGCGGTTGAGGCTATCCATTCCTTGGACTCTTTTGTTGTGAATCTCTCCAAGCATCCTGCTCAGATTCAGCCTTTCCAAGACTGTGTTGCGGAAAAGTCTAGCGGCAAGTTGATGGTCATTGCAATATTTATTCCAAGGTAAGGCTCGGAATGTGCATTTAGGCAAAATAGATCAAGTGATGAGGAGATCTTCTAGGCCTGATCACTGCATCCTTGATTCGTACTAGTCTGTTACGTTGGGGCTACTAGCCTGTTCCCCTGAGCGTAGCCAAAGAGTCTGCTTGTCGTGTTACAGAGACCCCTCGACTGCGGTGGGGTGACTGCCTTTAGACTTATCGCTGGCGGCGAAAATCTCGTGGGGACATACCCTGCCAGCTTTTAAAGGCGCTGGAGAATGAGCCTTGGTCAGCATAGCCGAGCAGAAAGGCAATCTCGGTGATGCCGAGACGATTATCGGAGAGATAGCGCAGAGCCATGCGCGAGCGCACTTCTTGAAGCACATGTAAAAAGTTGGTGTCGCGATCTGAGAGACGTCGCTGCAATGTGCGCCGGGAGATATTCATCTGACTGGCAAGATTGTCGATACTCACTTCGCCCTTGGGTAAGCGGTGCATCATATATGACTTGAGGTTAGCTAAAAATTCATCGCCAATCTGATCGTCTTCGAAGAGTTCACTAAACGGTTTGTTTAAATCAGGCCCATGTTGGTAGTCCTGCTTGAGAATCTGATAATCCAACGCGACGCTGTCAAAAAAGAGGCTACTATATGGTTGGTTATAGCTGATAGATCGACCAAAAATAGCCTCTAGCTGAGAGGTATCCTGTGGTTGAGGGTAAGTAAAATTGGCTTTCACCACCGGCACCGGCAAGATACACAGAGAG
>Ga0209223_10004825_pt1 | contig 12111 bp, 9 predicted proteins | sample COG_06_FD_184750 | JGI IMG/M metagenome (GOLD analysis project Ga0209223, IMG submission 184750) | Pelagic Microbial community sample from North Sea - COGITO 998_met_06 (SPAdes) (version 2) | ecosystem: Environmental > Aquatic > Marine > Neritic zone/Coastal water | place: Helgoland, sampling...
CTTCAGATTGCTGACCAGTTGCCGAGTTTCCAGTTCCGCCTATGGCAAGAGCATTGATCGCCCCAACTCCAAGCGTGTTACCAGCCGTAACAATCCTACCAACTTCGATGTCGTTGAGCGTAGTCGCTCCGTTTGTCGTGACTGAATCGAGAGTCGGGTCTGCTGGTTGCAGTGCTGTGCCAGCTAATATTCCTTCGGCTGCTGTGGCAAAGTCCCCCGTTGCGGCTTCGGCTGCGCTACCTAAGCCTAGCTCGGCTCTAGCGGCTGCATCATCTGCTGTTTTAAGGAATGCATCAATGTCTGTGGATACGTTTACGTCTGGCATGATTTAATTATGGTTGAAGGTAATAGGAAGTCCCGTCTGGTTGTTTGTATAAGCTGTTGTCTGGCTGTCTGTATAAATTGAGAGTAGGTGGAGGAGTCCCACCACCACCAGCAATCTGCACCACTGCCCGTGCTGCACACTTAATACAAGCTAAACCAATACCCAGCATTAGACTTGGTTATATGCGGTTACTGCGCCAGTAGCTAACGTGAAGCCAGTGATCTGCCCATATAGCACATAGCCAGCAGGGTAGGTAACACCAGTTCCATTATCACCAGCGGCGTCGAGTTCAGCCCACGTCAGTGCTGACAGTGTAGACTCTTGAATGAATGCCAATGCACAAAAGTCACCAGTCACGGCTCCCGTTGCTGGGAGGGCGATGGTAGCTCCAGCTTGACCGAATGCTTGCTTTTCAATATTTGAGGTTGCCATAGGAATAAGGTATCAGATTCAGGGTTAAAGTTACAGGGTAAATTTTATATCAGGTCGTAGACTCTGCTGCTGCCTGAATTGTTTCCACCCCCACCGTTTAAATGCGACCCAACAATGCATTTGCTCCCATCGGGTGTGATACATAAAGAGTCGATTTGTTGACCAAATCCATCCCCATAAGTTTCTGCTGGAACTGGGATTGCAAGAGATCCCCATGCAGACCCGCTCCATCTATAAGTAATGTAATGATGTGTAGATGGCGCTATAACAACGGAGGCAATAATTGTATTCCCATCACTGCTCATTTTAAAGTGCTTCATACCTGTGATAACGATGGCTGCCCCAGCTTGATCCCAAGCAGTTGTCCCGCTATTATAATCGTAAGCCTTAATGGTAATTCCCTCACTAAAGGCCACTCTATTCCCTGTGGCATCAATGCTGCACGATTTCCCTGCCAGTGCACTTACAGACTGCCCCGTAAAAAAAGCTCCTTTTTGACTAGGTGTAGTCGTAGCGTTCTCATAAACGCGAACCTCACCTGCTTGGCTAAAACCATTCTTGATAGCAACTGGGTTGGCAACGATAACTACAGTCCCGTCTGCATTGATGTCTCCTTCATATTGCTCTGTAGCAATCAATTTTTCACCCGATACCTTTGCGGATGGCGAGGAGGTGTTTGTCATGTTGGCTGTCGGAGCCGTCCATGCAACCCGATCCCCACCACCATTGATCAACAGCGCTGTTGTGCCGTCTCCGCTAATCCTTACTGTCTTGCCAACTTCATTCCCAAACTGAGTCGTGAATAGGTTAGAGGAGGAATACTCTGCCGTGAAAACCCAAGAACTGCCATTCCAAACAAATTTGAAAAAAGAGCCATGATCACTTGTCATGGATGTCCCAATGAGTAGCACAGTCCCAAGATCGTTCATAGCAACACTGAGACCAAAATTAATTTCTGTCTTGCCTGTAGCACCAACATTGGTTCCTGAGTTCTGACCTTGCCAACTGACTGAGTCAACCATATTGAAAGGACTGCCCCCCATCTCAGACCAAAACGCGCCAGTCCAATCAAAAACCCTCACCATCCCTGCTGGTCTTGTATAAATTGGGTTGGTGATTGATGTGGCGTCACCTCTTGGACACCCGATTGCAACTCTGGTTCCCGCGCTATTTATTGCAACGCTGTATCCGCTCTCGTCTTCCAAATTGATTCCGTCAATGTCCGTTCCAATCTTCTGCCATAGCAAACCTAAATAGGCCGAGTTCCATATGGAAACTCCGTCAATCACAACCTCGGTCAAGCTTAAGCCGTCCTTAGTTACTGTGTCTATCGTGCTGAAATCTACTGTTTGTATTGCCATTTCTTATACTGTTGTAATTGTTAGTGCCGTTCCTGTGACAGAGTAGTCCGCCGATACGTCGTTTGTGATAGTCAGCACTGTCCCGCTGACAGAGTAAGTGTAGCCACCAGAGTCACCCGTGAGGCCAGTCTCACCCCTTAAGTCACCTGTGGTGAACCCTAATCCATCATCTGAAGTGAAGGTTGCAACGCCTGTTCCAGCGTCATAGCTGCCCCCTGTAAACCCAAGGCCATCTGCTCCATCTGCTCCTCTTAGATCACCTGTGGTGAACCCTAACCCATCATCTGAAGTGAATGTTGTAATGCCAGTTCCAGCAGCATAGCTGCCCCCTGTGAACCCAAGGCCATCTGCTCCATCTGCTCCTCTTAGATCACCTGTGGTGAACCCTAACCCATCATCTGAAGTGAATGTTGTAATGCCAGTTCCAGCAGCATAGCTGCCCCCTGTGAACCCAAGGCCATCTGCTCCTGCTGCCCCAGTGGCTCCTGTTCCAAGCTTCGTGTCAGTGCCAGCATCATCAGTAAACCAAAGCTCATTAGGAATGGTGTTCTTGACCCAGATTTGGCCGCGACCTGCTATGTCTGCCAATGCGCTTGCTCGCTCAGTAATGAACAAGGGAGCAGTAATGTGCATTCCATTAGCCACTCGGAAGTTGGCTGTCCTTTCGGTGTTACAAACGAAGTCTAAATCTTGGTCGTCAGCATAGATGAACTGACCGTGCTTATTGGCTACGGTAATCTTCGCTCTCCGACCAGCCATGACGGTGTAGTTGGAGTAGTATAGGGCGCAGTCCCTGCCACCTAATACGACTGAGTTGGATGCGTAGTAAGCTGAGTTGGAAGTGCCACCAACAATGCTTGTATTGGAAGATCCACCAAAGAATCCATCTATATCATTGCTACTACCAGCCCCAATAAAGCAGCCATAACCACTCATTGTGTTGTTTTGCCCAGCCCCTATGAAGCAGCGAGTCATGCCATAAAAACCAGAACCTGTGCCGTTGTTGTTGCCTCCAGCAATAACAGCATGGTTAGAGTTTGAGGTTACCAAGTTGGACTGACCGCCACCAATAAAGCCGTATGACCCTTGAATAGCATTACCACTTCCTCCACCCACAACATTTACTGAACCCGCGTTAGTTGTGTTAATGAGGTTACCTGAACCACCAAGAACTGCTGAGAAGTCAGTGTTCGTTAGAATGTTGCCAGAACCACCACCCACTACACCATACTCGGCATTTGTGAGATCATTGTTTAGACCGCCGCCAACCGATGAGTATTGTGATTGGTTATCAATATCGTTGTTATAGCCCCCACTAATAGTCGTATAGTAAGCAGAAACTGTGTTCTTGTAGCCTCCGCTTACAGTTGAAGCTTGGGAGCTCGCGGTGTTTTGTATGCCGCCACCAATGACAGCATAAGTACCACTAGCCACTTGTGTAGCTGATGATCGGCTTGTCTGTAAATCAACTGCGCTTTGACCTCTGGCATTACCAGCCAACGTGCCATCATCTGTGGGTTCAATAGATAGGTTGACGTTTTGGGTCGTGCCTCCTCCGCCAGCAGCCCCAATGGCTGCATCAAGCAACTCAATCTTATCGTAGATTGCATTCTTAGTGGCTGCGTCTGTGTTCCCGTTCCACAAGGCTCCATATACAAGGTCGGAGGCTGCTCCTCCTGCTGGGGCGAGTGAGATAGTAGACCCATTATAGGTTAATACCTGCCCAGTTTTACCCGTCAGAGACTCGTTACTAGCAAACACATAGTTGTCTAAATGAACTTGACCACCAGTATAGTAGCTGCTGAACGATTGGATCTTAATGTCTTGGGAATAGTAGCCACTACCACTATTATTCGTGACACTAAGGACACTAGGTTGGAAGCCAAAGTTACTGACTGATGAACCAACTTTTAAATCAAAACCAAAATCGTCGGAGCCAGTAGTTGTGAAAGTTAAATACTCATCGGTTCCTCTGTAAATCCCAAAGTTGCCTATGTCTAAGTTGCCACCCAGCTGGGGCGCTGTGTCCTCAACGATTTCGGTTAAGCCAGCTGCTGCTGGCGGTGACCACACAGGCAGACCGCTCGACACGGTTAATACATCACTTTCGTTACCAATAGTTAAGGGGCCCGCACTTGCTGCTCCTATACTGTAAACCAGTTCACCAGCCGCAGTCCACATAGCATCAGTGGTAATGTCACCACCACCACCACCACCAGCGGACATTAAAACCCAATCGCCAGCATCATCAAGGACTCCAGATGACTTGGCTACTAAGACGTCTCCAACGACTAAGTCGGGGTCTGTTCCAGTGGCAAAATTGTATGTTGCATCTGCTGTTACATAGTATATATCACCAACTTTGGAGGTAATGACGTTTAGGTTTGGGGAACCAATACCACCACCTACGGTGGGGTCGAAGTCCCCTCGATACACGCACGCTTCTTCAGCCAGTGTTCCTTGGGCTGCTGTGGCAAAGGCGGTGGATTCAAGTCCGTCGAGCAGGTCTGCATCTAGGCCAGATCCAGTTCCGTCAACTGTCTTGACGGCGGTAAGTATTTCAGCTGGGGTCTGGTCGTCGGTAGCTCCAGTGTCAATACCCGCAAGTTTGGTAAATTGTGCATCTGTGAATGCGCTTGGCTGGGTAATGTAAGCTGCTTTAATTTCAACCCCTGTCTGGTCATCTGTAGCTCCTGTATCTATACCTGCAAGTTTGGTGACCTGTGCGTCTGTGAATGCATTGGTGTCTGCCTCCCCTTCATAGGCCGCTTTTATCTCAGCGCCTGTCTGGTCATCTGTCGCTGCGGTATCTATACCTGCAAGTTTGGTGACCTGTGCGTCTGTGAAAGCATTGGTGTTTAACTCAGCCTCATAAGCCGCTTTGATCTCAGCGCCTGTCTGGTCATCTGTAGCTCCTGTGTCAATACCAGCAAGCTTGTCATAATCAGCATCTGTAAATGCTTTTGATGTAGTTATATAAGCTGCCTTTATCTCAGCAGGTGTTTGATCATCGGTCGCATTGTCGTCAATGCCATCGAGCTTAGTAAACAGAGCATCATCAAATGCATTTGGCTGTGTTTGGTAGGCAGTTTTAATCTCAGCACCTGTCATGTCGGCAGTAGCACCTGCCTCAATGGCATCGAGCTTATCATACTGAGCATCTGTAAATGCTTTTGCTTCACCAATGTAAGCTGCTTTTATTTCAGCACCTGTCTGGTCGTCGGTCGCATTGTTATCAATGCCAGCTAGTTTAGCATCTGCATTGTCAGCTAAGACACCTTGTGCTGCTGTGGCAAAGTCGCCTACGTCGGATGATGCGGCTGTGCCTAGATCTGCTGATTGCAAAGCTGTGTCAGCTAATGTTCCTTGTGCCGCTGTTGCAAATGCAGATGCGTCTTGTAAAGAGGTGTCAGCCAATGCACCTTGTGCTGCTGTAGCAAAAGCAGCTGCATTTTGTAGAGAGGTGTCAGCCAATGCACCTTGCGCTGCTGTGGCAAAGGCAGTTGAGTCTAAGCCGTCCAATAAGTCAGCATCTAAACCAGTTCCAGTTCCACCATTGGTGCTGTCAAAAAATCCAAGCCCTCTAATATCTGCGGCTGTTTGGTCAGCAGTAGCATTGTCTTCAATGGTAGCAAGTTTGTCAAATTGAGTATTTGTAAATGCTTTTAGTTCAGTTTCATATGCTGCTTTGATCTCAGCACCTGTCATGTCATCGGTCGCATTGTCGTCAATGCCAGCGAGCTTGGTAAACTGAGTGTCTGTGAACGCATTGGGCTGACTTTGGTAGGCAGTTTTAATCTCAGCACCTGTCATGTCGGCAGTAGCACCTGCCACAATGGCATCGAGCTTATCATACTGAGCATCTGTAAATGCTTTTGCTTCACCAATGTAAGCTGCTTTTATTTCAGCACCTGTCATGTCATCGGTCGCATTGTCGTCAATGCCAGCTAGTTTAGCATCTGCATTGTCAGCTAATACACCTTGTGCTGCTGTGGCAAAGTCGCCTACGTCGGATGATGCGGCTGTGCCTAGATCTGCTGATTGCAAAGCTGTGTCAGCTAATGTTCCTTGTGCCGCTGTTGCAAATGCAGATGCGTCTTGTAAAGAGGTGTCAGCCAATGCACCTTGTGCTGCTGTAGCAAAAGCAGCTGCATTTTGTAGAGAGGTGTCAGCCAATGCACCTTGCGCTGCTGTGGCAAAGGCAGTTGTATCTGCGGCGGCGGCTGTGCCAACATCTGCTGGTTGTAAAGCTGTGTCAGCTGTGGCGCCTTGTGCTGCGGTGGCAAAGGCTGCTGCATTTTGCAACGCTGAGTCAGCCAAAGTGCCCTGTGCCGCTGTTGCAAAAGCAGTGGTGTCGGCTGCCGCTGCGGTGCCACTGTCGGAGATGTCAGCAAGGGTGTGGGTGTGGGCCGTGGGGTCGCGGTCATCAGACAATCGAGTGTCATCACCTTTAACAACTTCTCCAACTGCGGCATTACCCACAGCTGCTGCATCAAGACTAGCAGAGGTTCCTGCATCAGTGATCTGAGACAGGGTGTGACTGTGTGTGGTCGGGGTTCTGGAGTCACTTAAGCGAGGGTCTGTGGTATCAATAAGGGTGGCGTCAGATATCTTAGAGTTAACCGAAGCCAACGTCCCAGCGGGGATGGCATTGGCGGCAAGGGTTCCTTGGGCTGCTGTTGCGAAATCGGTTGAGGCTGATGCAGCTGCTGTACCAGCATCAGTAATATCCGCTAACTCATGTGTGTGAATTGCGTCTGCTTTTCCTTCTAGGGAGCCTGAGACCCCCGTTAGCTTGATAACTTTAATTGGGTTGGCCATACTAGTGGGTGATGTGCTTAGATGTTGTCAGGACGATGTTCTCTGAATAATGGGTGTCACCACTTGGGTCGGTGAACTTGATGTCAAATACCATTGACATCTGTGGGGGTAAATTTAAAGTATCGGACGCTGGTGCATACACGCGGATTTGTCCCGCAGCTGCCGCTGTGTCATCTATACTGAACGTAACAAGTTTCTCATTACTTGAAACAAGTTTAAGGTCGCTTTCAAAAGACCATAGGGAAAGGTCGATAGGAGCGTCTAGCTCATCAACACAGAGACAGGTCTGAGAAAATGTAGAACCTCTCTTTATCTCTATCTCTAGGGCCATGGCTTATGCGTATTCTTCCTTCTTCTTATCTTCGTCGTCTTCGTCTTCTTCGGTTAAGGCTTGCTCAACAGCAGAAGCAAAGTCGGCATCTTCCTCTTCGGGTTCACCTTCAGGCTCTTCCTCAGTCATTTCTTCGGACATCTCTTCCACCATCTCTGGATCGGCAGGGGCTTCTTCAGCCATTTCTGCTTCCATCATTTCTTCTTCGGCTGGGGCTTCTTCTTCACCTCCTCCTTCGAGCATGGCTTCGGCTTCAGCAACAGCTTCATCTGCTTTGATTTGCAATTGCTGGGCTTCTAGTTGTAGCACTTCGGCTTTAGCACGAGCAAGTTCTGCTTCAATAGCGGCTGCAAAGTTGTCGGGTTCTTCTTCAGGTTGGTTGTCCATAGGTAAAAGGTGTTGTGAGGGGTATAGTTTTTATACCCCCCACAACGGTTAGTTTGTTTTGTTTCTTACTCTGCTGGTGTAGCAGATGTGCGATCAAACAGAATCACGTATCCGAACTCAGTCTTGATTGGCTTGGAAGCCGATGCAAGAACACCACGGAAGAAACCAGAGGTTCCATCAGGGTTGCGGTCTTCAGAGCGGATGTTGAGCCAGTTGAACTTGCCTTTGTAGTCGCAAGGATCAAAGGTAACACCATTGGAACCACTGAATGGGTTAGGAATCTGGGACTCCATAACCTCACTGTGGAGGATGAATGCTGCTTCGATAGGTGCGGTCTCATACGCTGGGTTGTCTGCCACGATACCACTTGCGGTGGTGTATGGAAGAATGCGTGTAAGGACACCAGCTGCGATTGTGTAACGAGGAGCAAGATCGTCCACCATGTGGTAGTAACCACGGAAGGACTTCTCAACACCAAGTGGAGCAATAAGCTCACTTACACGGGCTGCGTTATAACGTACGTCATCACGGAAACCAGCTTCGGTTTGAAGGGCATATGATGCCTCAGAAGAGCAGACCAGTGCGAATACTGGGCGACCATTCTCACGACCATAAGCATCACGACCAGCACCCTTACGGACGTTCTGGTAGTAAACTTTGTCGAGGAGGGCGTTGGAGATATTGGCAGTTGGGGAGATGTCAGTGTCTCCTACACCAGAAGTGCTCAGATCCAATGTTCCCGCAACAGCTACATCTTCAAATGCTTGGGCTGAAGTGCCATCACCGTTGCCATCAACAACCGAGCTCACTACAGAACCAGTGGTCTGAGCGCATACAAGGTTACCAGCAAGACGCTCATACTCGTCACGGTAGCGGTTCTCCCATGTGTAGGAGGTAGCTTCCGTCATCAAGTCCATGATCGCACGAAGCTGATCTTGGCGGTGAGCAGCGAAGCGAAGGTCTTCCAAGGAAATCTTGGGGGACTCGACGTTTGCACGGCGGAGGGTGTATGGCTTCAGCTTACGGCTGAAGTTGATGTATGAACGCTGACTGACTTCAAGGTTAGTAGCGGGGTTCGCGGTATCACCACCACGGTCACCAGCAAACTGATCAGCAGCTTTAGCAAGCGGCTGGTTTGGCTGAGTTGACCCAGATAGGGATGTTCCGAGCGTGTCAGAAGTTTCTGTGATTGCGATGTTCGCCCAAGTAACACCAGCTGAGTTACCAGTGGAGTCGGTTGTTGGAAGAGCACGATCATAGATCAATGTCTGTTGGGTGTAGCCCATGCCCTCAGGGAATGGGGTCTGCTTAATAAGATCCATCCACGCTGATGTGTGGAGGGTTCGTTTGTGGATGTCAGCGCCGATGCGTCCAGCTTCCTGAACGAGGGCGGCATCAATAGCGGTTAGGGCGTTGTCGCCGTCCGCGTGGAATGTAGTAGCCATAATATTGGTTTGTTAATTGGGTGTTGTATTTAATGTGCCTGTCTAATACGACAGACAACGAGGTTCGTGTATTACGTGTGTAATACACATTTGTCTTTTTTAGGGACGGTTACCTTTAAATAGAACTACTTATGGCTAGAGCGACCGACGGTATCCGAAATATGTAGGTGAGATAAAACTCATGTAACATATCAAGTATAATAGAACTACTTAAGGCTAGAGCAACCGACTCGATTTATTACGCCACCATTAAAACAAAAAACAATTGGAGCGTCAAGGCGCAAAGTAGGTGCCAAGGTGAGTGTGGGGAATAATAACACTACGAATAAAAACCACACCCACCCTGACTGACCACAACAACGGGGACACTACAGCCCCATGTGGAAATGAACTACCCAGCTAGGAGCGACTCAATAGTAGACGCGAAGTCACCATTGCCTGCTGGAGATCCTGCTAGTGAGGCGGAGTTAGTGCCGCCTGAAAGTTTTGGCTCAGCATCTTCATATGATGCAAGCTGCTTGGTGAGCTCTTCAACGAGCTTCTGGGATGAGGCGTATTCCTTAACCATGGAGGGCAACAACCGTGCTGCCACTGCTTGGTAAGCAAAGTCTACCGAGTGCACAACCGTTGGGTCAACATCAGCGGCTTCTTTCTGGATGGTCTCAAGATCGAGACCTTCAAAGCCTGCGAGGAATGGAACCTTGTCCTTAATCCTTTGTGTCACGTTCTTGGTTACGTCAACACGTTGGGCTGCTTTTTCTGCGAGCGTGATCTTGTTGCGTTCTTCGGCAACTAGGTTGGCTTCATTAAGTGCCTCTTCAGCATTGTTCCGTAAGTTATCACGACGCTGTAGGATGGGGTCAATCTCTGCTGCAAGGCGGTAGAAGACTGCTTTGTCTCGGTCAGATGCTGTTGCCATTAGCTCAGCCACCACTTCTTCTTGACGGGTTGTGTCTTCAATGGTCATTGCGTCCACAAGTGACTCGTAATCAATACCATGGTCAGATGCAAGTTGCTCAACTTGAGTAAACACATTCTCTAAGGGGGTCATGATTGCCTCTTTGTAGGCATCGGTCTGCTCTAAGTTGGTCAACAGTTGCTGGTTCTCATACTCCTGAACACGCTGCTGTAAGGTTTCAACTGTCTCTGAACCCACAACTCCTTCAAGCTCAGCGACTTTTGCTTCAGCTTCTTTAGCCCGTTGGAGAACTGTCTCACGCTCAACACGTTCTGACTTAAGCTCTGTCTTCAAACGCTGGAACGCGGCACTAGCTTTGGGTGTCCAGTCGTCACCAACGTCTGCATCCAACGAGTCGAGCAGGTCATTTGACCCATCTTCTGGGTCAGTTGCTTCGGCTTCGGCTTCTGGTTTGGCTTCCTCGGTTGTTTCGGCTGGTGCTGTTTCCTCCTTCTTAGGTTCTTCAACCTGTTCGGCGGGCGCTTCTTCAACGGGCGCATCAACAGCATTAATGCTGGCCTCAAGGGCGGCTTCAAAACTAAAATCCCCAGTATCAGCAGCCCCAGTATCTGGGATGGCTGCGATTGGGTCGGCGGCTACTTCAGGTGTTGCAGTATCGGACATGTTGGTTGTTGTTGTTGTTGTGGTTATTGTAGGTGATCCCACTCAGAGGTGCTGAATGATTGATTAATCTTGGTGGGCGCACTACAAAGTTTTCGTAAGTCATGGAACGCGTCACAGTAACCCGCAAAGGCTGCGTGACTTAAAGAGTTAACATCCGAAGTCCTCAATGAACCCCGCGTCGGGCGCGAGTTCTCTTTTAATATGGCTTCCGCTTTACGGAACACTTCGCTGTTAACCAATTCTTTCAAGGCTCCTGCATTACCAGCTGCATACCACGCACCTACACTGGCGTCCATGGGCACTGGGTCTAAGGTAAATTTAGGTTCTTGCTTACGAGGCATGGCACATAGTTTAATAATTAAAGCAAGGGTGTTCAAGATAAATCGTTCATTATTCCCCAGTTATTCCGTGGGCTGTCAAGCAGATTCCAACTCAAGGATGCAGGGCCAAGGATTTCGGTTAGAGGATACAGGGCCCATGATTCGTATTCGGCTATGTATACAGCGAGGATGTCGAAGTCTCCTTCTTCATATAAAGTGTAGCGGGGTTTGCCTGTCTTGTTAACTCGGCGTAGGCTCGATGGCTTGCCCGATCCGATGATTATTTTCCAACGCTCTTTGTGTGTCGGCTTCTCCTGCTTCTGCTTCGTGGCCTTCTTGACCTGAACCATGATTGGTGGTTGGCCAGCCTTGCGAATGATGATGTCCGACTTCGTGTTATGACTCGTCGGCATGAATACCTCAAATCCCCGTAATGTGGCCTGATATACAAAATGTGCTTCTGCTGCGTCCCCCGCGTTCAAATCATTTGTTGTTTACTGCCTAGCCTCTTCTTGGAACTTCATTGCTGCTTCTGCATCGCGGATGGCTTGATCCTGCTCGTGCTTCTGTTGCTTGATTGACATTTCTAACTCAGCCTTCTGCTGCATGATCTGCATCTGCACCTGTGCCGACTGCATCTTGGGATCTTCCTGCTGCTGCTCACCACCCTGCTGCTGTTGCATCATGGCTTCTTCCTCAGTCATCTGCTGCTGGGCTTGGGCTGCATCACGTTCTTCCTTCTGCATTGCCTTGGCGGTGTTGTTGATCATCTCTTCACCATACTGTAGAACCTGCTTAGCCTGTCCGACTAGTCCCTCAAGTGCAGGCTCGCCGCTGGCGAACTCTGTATGCTCTGCAACATGCTGATACATTGCCTGAAGGGTAGGCATTGACTGCATTGGGTCAGCTTGACCTGTGTTTAGTGCCTCAATTAGCTGTCCAAATAGCTCCAAATGGATAGGTAAATGGGTACCATGTAGCTCAGATGACAATACTGGGATCTGTTGACCCTGAGAAATGTGTCCATTCTCGATGATTGCTATCTTATTGTCCACTGTTTCACGTGGAACATCTACTTGTGGGGCGTATCTGTCTGCAATATCAGCT
>Ga0209223_10004830_pt1 | contig 12107 bp, 13 predicted proteins | sample COG_06_FD_184750 | JGI IMG/M metagenome (GOLD analysis project Ga0209223, IMG submission 184750) | Pelagic Microbial community sample from North Sea - COGITO 998_met_06 (SPAdes) (version 2) | ecosystem: Environmental > Aquatic > Marine > Neritic zone/Coastal water | place: Helgoland, sampling...
CGCAAGGTGAAGAAGTTGCCGGGGTCGATTGGTGCCGATGATACCGGTGCTATATCGATGTTGTAGAACAACGTTATGAGGTGCGTACTCTCTTCATAGTACAACCGATCGTCATCAGCTAACTCGATGTCATTGGTGGATGCGCTCAGCGTAGTGAATCCGGTGTTCTCTTGAAACAGAAACTCATTGCCGCGCGTCACGCGTTGACGTGTTACTCGCTTCGTGGGTCTGCTGTACTCGATGCTGTTGCCGGCCATCTTATCAAAGCCGCTGCCATCCACCAGCAGCATATTGCTGACCCAATTCACGCGCTCTAAAGTGCTCCATGTTGCCTCCGCTCCGCTTGCGTCGTACTGCTTAAGGTCGTTAACGAATGAATCGTTATCGCTGCGCTGCTGGTACTTGTTCAGCGGTATGAAGTGCCAAATGCCTTCAGCCTGAAACACTCGCGCGTTGTAGGTAATGGCAAGACTGCGCAACACCTCAAAAGCGTTGTAGTACTCCGTCGGTGTCGTGCCAGCTATAGACGGCAAGTACATACCACCGTCACCCAACCAGTCTCCGGCTGTGTATCCTGTCGGCTCGATGTCGTTGGCGTAACGTATGAAGATGTCGCTACTGCCATACAGACCAAACGACCGCGTCAGCTTCAGCGCCTCATATATGTAGTCAATGATCTGCGTGTTAGTAGCAAAGTCGTCAACCGTTGTCTCTTTTAGCTGGTTCAGGTCGTCGGCTGCTGTAAGGTTTACCGCTGACGGGTATGGCTCATCCATCTGCTGCGTTTGCTCCGGTAGCAGGATGCCACGCCAGAACACCGCTTCGCCTGATTCGTCGGGGTCGGTGAGTATCTCTATAGGAAACTGCGCCTCCGGTGCTGACGGTACGGTAGTGTTTAGCCAGGTGTTGAAGTCGCCGCCTTCATTGTATATGGTGAAGTCAACTTTACTTGGTAGGATAGGTTGGTACTGATCCTGGTTGTTGCCTTCGTACGACAGCGAGAAGCCCGGCGTTGCAATCGTCACCTCTGACGACGCGGCGCTGTGGTCGTTGTCGTAGATGTTGACGCGGTATTGTACACCCGTATCATTTTGGAAGTCGGCGTAAAATCTGACAGCCATTAGAATCCTCTTACTCGGTTACGGTCTAGCGCGCTGCGCTCGTTGCTCAATAGTATGTCAGTGCCGCGAATCATGCCGGTCACGGTGACGTTGCCGCCGCCCATCATACTCTGCAGCTTGTCCAGTGGTGCAACAACCTCCGGGTTGATGGATGATGTGCCTGGTCCTTCTCCTACGAGTGCGAGGCTGGTCCCGGTAAAGAGTCCACCGTCGGCCATTTTAGGAATTTGACCGAATGCGCTGTCGACGATACCCATACCTGCCGCAATTAAAGCAGGTATTGCAATCATAGCCAACGGTGCCTTCATCCCGTCTTTAATAGCTGCAGCAATCATCGATGCTTGAGCCGCTGCCAATGCCGCTTTAATAGCACCAGCCGCAAATTGCTTGAATGCTTCTTTAGCTGATTTAGCGCCTGTTACCATTGAAGTGAACGCACTGCCTAGCTGCTCGCTAATGGCTGATGACAGCTGCATCGTGCTTACCCACATGCTATCTAGCATTTGTTGAGTCTCCGCAAGCATGGCAAGACGTGCTTCACCTGCTGCTATCCTGCCGGCTTCATCTGGGTCGAACTCTTCGTCTTCCTCATCCATTGCCATGCCTGGCATAGTGAGTGTCGGTTGATTACTGTACAAGGTGGCAAGGCCGCGCATGGCATCGGCTTCGTCTTTTGCCGTGATTACAAAATCTTGCGTAGCCTTTCGTAGCGCTTCCTTTTTCTTCCTGAGTTCGTCCGCAGCTTCATATTGCGCTATAAACGCCTCTTTTGTTTGTGTGATAGGTTTTACTGGCGCGTCTGCAAGTTCAGTTGCTGCCGTTAGGCTATCCAAGTAAACATCCCAAGCCTCTGTTGCTACCTCCGTAGCTGTTGCCAGCGCTAACTGACTTTCTTCGGTGTCAAGTATTTTATTCAGCTTCTCCGCTGCGGTCTTGGCTGCGTCTGCCTCAGCAGACAACGCTTCTGCGTTTCCTTTGTGGGCTGTCTTTAGCTTTTTCAGTAAGTCCTCAGACTTTTTCATTGATGCTCGCGCATCTTTGTCGGTGGTGTTGTGGCGTTGCAGCGCTAGTGTGGCAAGGTCTAATTGATCTGTGATAGCTGTAAGCAGTCCGCTCTTCTCTGCAAACTCACCTAACGCCTTGGTCACATTGTCCATGGCGGTGCTCAACTTGCCTTCAACCGTCTCCGACAGGTTGGCCATGGCATCATTAGCAAAACCGCCATCGGCAGCCATGTTTGCCAGCGCCTGGTTGTATTGCTCTACGCTGACAGATCCCGCGCCAAACTCCATATTGGCATCACCTGTGACTTTCTTGAGTTCATCAAAAATCGGGATACCTCTTTCGGCTAGCTGGTTTAAGTTCTCTAACTCAACTTTGCCTTTGGCTTGCACTTTGGCAAATGCTGCAGCTATGTCGCTGATGCTGTTACCTGAGGCCGCAGCAATGTCGCCAAGCATTCGCAGCCGGTCGTTGATGTCATCGGCGGCAGTGCCAACCGCCAACAGCTGGCGTGCGCTGCTGGCCAACTCTTCTAATTGGAACGGAGTCGATGCAGCAAAGTCGTTGAGCTTGGCGACCATCTCAGACGCTTCCTTCGCGCCGCCCATGATACTTCTAAAACCTACCTCCAGCGTCTGCAGCTTTGCACCTGCTTTGATAACTGCAGTAAGGCCAGCAACTAAGGTCGTGCCAATAACAGCCGCAGCGTTCTTGGCCATGCCGGCAATCTCCCCGAAGTTCCTTTTAAAGTTCGACTTCGTGCGCCGCAGGTCCGCGTTGAGTTTGGTTAAGCCTTTCTTACTTAGGCCGATTACTAACTTTAGATTTTTAAGTAGTGCCATTATTCAACTTGTTCAATGCGTTCTTGAGCAGCTTGTTGTTGCCTTTTTTCTTAGGCTTCTTCTCCCATGGGAAGATACATATATCGTGAGGCTTGACCTTCTGTCCTTTCTTGGCGTGTGGTGCTAATGCCAGCGCCGCCGACCACCGAGCACGCTCCCACTCTTGTCTTTGCCTGGCTTCCTCTTGTAGGTTCATGCCTTGCGCCGCCCATAGAAACTCCTCGAACGTCATGTCATAAAACACAGATGGGCTGAAGCGTAATTGCCCCAGCCCGATCTGCATACAATGGTCAAACGTTAGCGGCTTGCCTTCGCTTTTTTTTGACCGTTGCCACCTCCCAAAAGTGAAACAAGTGCATTGGTCATGGCTTCCATATCAGCCATGTCGATGAGTCCAAGGAAGTCGTCGAGGTCATAGTCGAAAGGAACGCCGGCAAACTTGGCACCGCTTTGTGCCATGTAGTAAACCAGCGTACCAATCTGAACTGCGTCCTCCTCTAAGTTCCCGATGTCTATGCCGCTCTCACGTTTGGCGCTAGCCAGTGCGCGCATATCACACCGCAGCGTAAACTCTTTACCCGAAAGTGTGAGCTTCATTAGGCGACGACCTGGGTAATAGCTCCGGTGATTTCAAACGTAGCGCTATAGGTTACGTTGTCCTCAGTTCCTGCGCTTACCTCAAGCGAAGTGCAGAAGCCGTTGCAGGTGTAGTTGTAGTCGTCTGATGCGTCATCGAATCCAAAGATCAAAGCCACAGACGTGCGTGCGTTGAGCGTAGTAAACAACGAGCCGCCAGCGCCTCCGCTTGCGTCGTCGTCAACCAATCCCGAAACGCTGATAGATCCCGACCGGAGACCTTCCAACAGTTCGCGGTATCCGCTGCTGTCTTTTGTTGTGATGTCACGAGTCTCCATGTTGATGGAGATGCTGCCTTCGGTCTGGTCAGCCAACGCTGTGCCGCCTACCGATAGCAAGAAAACGGTGCCGTTAAGAATGGCCATTACTTCTCTTCTTTAATGTTGTTTGCGATGATGGCGTTAATCAGTAGATCAACGTACGCGAATACGCGGTCATCCTTCACCGATGGTGTCAGGTTAACCACGACCTTGGCGAAAACCAATGCGGAGAGCAATAGCTCTGCCCAGTTATTTAGGATAAAGTCCATGACCTCAAGTTACAATTCCGAACCGAACCAACCGGCCTCTTGTGCTTGTTCTTGCGTCAAGACTTCGGAGTCCGTCGGCATCAGGTATTGGAACAGTACAACGTCGCTGGTGGCTATGTAGTAAGTCATCGCGCTGCGCTCGTCTGTCGTCAGCTGCGGGAACAATGCCACCAACGCATTAAGGTCGCGCTCCGGGTGGACGTTAATAGCTAGTTCAGTATCGCCAACGCATGCCCACTGCCCGGTGTCGGGGTGCTGGATGGTAGCCAGTAGCATGGTCGTCATCCGCCCAGGTTCGTGGAGGTGCTTCGGTAGCTTCAGGTTGTACAGCTCGCGGCTGATGCCTTTGGCGCGTTGCTCGCTGGTGAGGTTGATGCGCGCGGTGACGGGAAGGAAAACCGTAGCCATTATGTAATGCTAAAGTAGGTGTTGATGTCTGACTCAATGCCGGTGCGGTCTGATGCGCTTGGCTTATTTGCCGACGCATAAATTATTACTTCTTGAGTTGACCACATCGCGAAAGTCGTATCAGGTGAAGTCCAATATCCTAACTGCTGGAAAGTGCCAGAAGCCGATTGGTCAAACTCCACAGTCATTAGGTGTTGTGACTGAAAATCAGTAAACAAATTGCCACGCGTCTTTGAGGTCAAGCTATATGTCGATCCGTTTTTGCGCATATCAACGTTTGTGAAACCACCTAAAATTGAGCTTGAACCGCTGCCGCTTTCAGCAGCCAAGAAAAACACTGAACTACTGTCGTTTGTGCCCCAAAACACGCCGGTTCTATCTAGTCTGTTAACGCTAAAAATTGTTTGATTGGTCACTGCTGTCGAAAGTGTTGTGGTCAATTTAACTGTACCAGTTTGAGCTTTTATGACGGGCTTACCGTTCTCAGTTATCACTGCAGTACCATTGTATATCTGCGGCTGATTGCCTGTCGTACTTTGCGTGGCGTTGTTCGCGTTGCCGCTTTGATCGTACCAGGTAACGACGTAACCGTTGGCGCTGCCGCAATGCGTGGCAATGGCAGACTGGTCCACGCCACCACTACCGTCGAAGCCGATGTCAGCTTCTGTGTCGCCGCTATCCTCGCGCACTCGCATACAGCTTCCCGTGTAGTCCTTGTCCAGCTTGCGCACTGAGTACGCCGCTGCCGCTCCGGTGTAGGTGTCGAGTAGCAAGTCACCAGATACCACCGTCACCGTGCGCACCATCTTCAAAGACAGCGGCAACGTGCCGCGCGTCTCCGCTGTAGCGTCGGTATCGTTGAGGCCGGCAAGTAGTGCGGCCTTCGCTGTGGCAAAGGTGGCGTTATCTGCTGGCTGTGTGGTGTACTCGGTCCAGTCGCCAGCCGTATCCGGGTCGGCGTCAAACTTCGTAGAGTAGAACAGCGTGCGGTTGATAGTGTCGGTCTCACCTACGTCGCTTGTCTCGCTCTCCGCCAGTCCGTCGCCGTCAGGTCGTGCGGTATAGTACAGCTCTACGTTGGCTGTGGCTCCGCTGCGTGCCGTCTCCGCTTCGGTGCTATAGCGGTTGTGGTAGTGCGTCTTGGTGGCGTACCTGGTATCGAACCGTGCGTCGGTGTAATACAGGTTTTGATTCTCCGGGATTAGCTCAGTGTCTAGAACAATGTTGCCGTTCTCGTCCGGTGTCTCGTCGTTGACAGAAAGAACGTAATCGCTTAAGTCCGGCGTGGTCGGCTGGTTGACAAACTCATAGCCAGTGCGCCCGCTGTTGACGGCAAGCACTTGCCCAGCGGTACCGATGCCCGCCGGTGTGTCACTCAGTTGGTCCACTCTCGCCAGTGCAATCCTAGCGTCAGCGCGTGCGTCGGTAAAGTATAGGTTGACACTCTCGGTCACGTCCGACGTAGCCAGGTTAACGTCACCATCGCGATCCGGCGTAATGCTGTTGATGCTCCGCATAAAGTCGTACGGTGTGCCGTCGCTGTTGCTGAACGCTGCCGACAGTCGTGCGGCGCGCTCTGTGGCGTCAGATGCTAACGAGGTTCCAAACGTTGCAAGAAATACAATGAGGTCGGCAGAACCGACTACGCCGTCCTGGTCAAAGTCACCAACCAAACCGTTCGGGAAGTCGCTGCTCTCTACGCCGCTGTCGTCAGCCAACTGCAAGGCTATCTGTTCAAGTATGCCGGTAGTGTCTAGCGTGTCAAGCGTAAGGTTTAACGTGGCGTCATTGCCGTCAAACGATAGCGTACCGTTGGGGACGATAATAGTGTCGGCGGTATCGCTCGGCGTGCCGTCGACCTCTTTAACTGTCAGCGACCCACCGCTGGTGATCGTGGCGGTATTGCCGTTGATGGTCACCGTGCCGTTACTAAACACCAGCTTGTTGGCCAAGCCTGTCGGCGCACCGTCAACCTCCTCGATGGTGATGCTGTTGGATGGTGACAGCGTATAGCTCACGGCAGTGCCTACGCGCTGGATGCGTACGTCGTATGTCTGCTCTAAAACATATACGCGCTGTTCGGGGTCGAACTGTACGTCAGAGGTATCGAAGTCAACAGACTGCACTTGTACGCTGTTGATGGTCCCGCTTTGCCTGTCGAGTGCATCGCGCACAGCGATACCCAAAGACATAGCCTGCGTGTAGTCATCGGAGACGCAGTACAGTTCGACACGCGAGGTGTCCAGCTTTGACGTAGCGTTCTTTGTTCCGCTTGGCGTGGTGTCCGTTACGGTGTAGACAATGAACGGCGTGTCAACGTCCTGCTGTGCCAGCTCCGGGTATATGCGGTCTGCGCAGATAGCACCTACATCGGCGCTGTCTTTCAATAGCTTGTATATCGCTTTGCCTGTTTCCATTACTGTCGATTCATAAACTTGTCAAAGGCCTCACGGTACAGGTGCACCATTTTCTGCGTCATCTGATTAAACACCGCCGGCGTCATCGCCCGAACATAAAAGTTACGGTTCGGCCCGTTGTACGAACCTGGGCCGCCCATGTGCTTTGGAAGGTCGCCGTCGTGGATCATGTGCGCAAAATAGCCGTCATCTTTTATAACGCCGGCTGGCATGCTTTTGGTGCGGTCAATAACACCCGACCGAGGACCAACAATCACGCTAGTCTTGCTGCCCATGGCATCAAAGACTTTGATGGACTTTTTTAAGGTGCCTGGCATAATATCGTAATCTGGGCCTCGCTTACCACCAAGACGGCCAGTCCTTCGCACGCGTATCGTTTTGTTGTGGTTGGTGATTTGTCGCTTAATTGCCTTGCGAGCAATCCCCGCCGCCTTCTTGTGGATGCCTTTGACCTTTTTTTGGTCCTTGCTGTGCCCCCATTTCTCAATTTGATCAAGCTGCTTCATAAGCTCATCGAACCCCTCCAACCCTCGCGGGTTGACAAAGTGCGTGCCGCTCATGGCATCAGAACCTGTAAATCTACCGGCCATCGGTTCCCGTCTCTTTGCAGAAGATGCGCAACCCATCGCGGCGGCCTATCTCCTCGAATCCTAAAATCTCATAGTCACGAGACTCGAATACTATTGTATCGTCTTGCGAAATACTCAGGCCGCTCACGTCGTCGGTGGGGTTGGGATGCCGCACCACAAACGTCAGACTGCGCTGCGGGAATATCTGGTAAGCCTTCATGCTCTCGCTTGCACTGCCAGCGTAAACAACCTCCGCCCACATATTCGTGTCGACAGTAGCCGATACCGTCGGCTGGCCGAAGTCGTCTTGTGTCAGCGTCTCCGCGCGGTGCGTGATATACCTATCTCGTCGTCCTGCGTTCTTCATGGCTGGTAGATGATGCGGAACGGATTGAGTAACGCGTCGAGTCCGAACTTAAGGCGCGTAGTGATAGTACCGGTGATTTCCTCTTGCCGGTTCTCGTACATGTGCGCTACCAGCAAGCGGATAGCCTGAAGCACTGGGGCCGGCATGGTACTGTATCCAGCAGTAAACGAAACCACCACCGGAGTAAGTGCATATTCGTAGACGTTCGGATAGTCACGGAACGCAATGCGCGCCGGCTGGCTGATGGTGTCGGTAAACCAGTTGCCTGCTACCAATGTTGTGAGGTCGGTTGTGTAATCGGTGTCTGCTGTCGTCTGATACTTTACTTCATCCACTTCCGTCACAGGTCCGATAGGAATGTATGAGTTGTAGAAGCCTGGTAAGTACCCGCGTGCGGTGTAGCTGCCCAGCTTAATGTTGCAGTGCTCTTCTACCCAGCTGATGGCTGCGGAGCGAAGCGCACTGATAAGAGTGTCCTCTGCTGTATGTGTGACGCGCATGTGTGCCTTTAGATCAGCCACCGTGATAATAGTGTCTTGATCTACTGCCGCGCCGGTGATGTCTACTTGCATGCCATAAAAATAAGAAAGGCCGACGCAGTGCCGGCCTTTCTCTTTTGTATGTCAACCAGCTATTAAGCTGCGTTGTCGTGGAACGTGTAAGCTGCACCGGCGTGGAGGACAGCTGAGTCGGCGTAACGATGTATGCTGATTCTTACCTCATGGCTCAGGTCCAAAACGTACGGATTAACATTGATGTCGAGCCCCCCAAATAGTCCTAGTACGGCAGCTTGGTTGGGGTCCATCATAATCAACGTGCCTTCCGCTGGTACACCATTGGCTGGCAACAGGTCGGTGACGTAGTATGGGTAACCCATAGCTGAGAAATTGCCAGCGCTGGCGCGGTTGATTGTTGCGTCAACGCTGCTCACGATAGCCTCACCAGCAATCAAATTGTGTGCGGTAGCGTTTGCGATGACCTTGACTTTACTCAAGTCAACACCAGCAGCAATCAAAACACCTTCACCGACCAACATAGCTGCCGTGCTTACGGCTGCATCGCTGTCACCGTCACCGGCTCCAATGATGGTGTCAAACACAGCCTTGTCAATCTGACGGTTGAGCTGCGTGACCATGTCCTGCGTGATAAGGTTCTCAACAGCGGGACCGCCTTGAAGCATCAACTGCTCGGTAACGGTAACGAAAGCACCGTAGCGAGTAGGAGTCAGTGAGCGTGCGCCGATGGTGCTTTGTGCGTTGGATACGTCTGCGCCTTCTGCAGCTGATGCAATAGTAGCAGCAGCCGTTACGATTGGCACGTTGACGTTGGAAGTCAAGCCATTCAACACACGTCCGCCCATAGCTTCGAACTGAGTAGGAGCGGCCAAGGCAGCAATCCCGTCAGCAACTTGTGTACCTACAAAGCCAGGAGCGTTGGCCAAACCAGAACCGGCACCGAAATCACCAGCGTCACCCAAAGCACGCATGGCAGAAGCGGGAATACTGAGCTGACCTTTCAAGGTCACGTTAGATCCGCGCACCTCGTTTAACGCTTGCTGTGTGAACTCAGCAGCCACACCAGTCACGCGCTTGCCTTGCGACAAATCGCGAACAGCACCAGCCAAGTCCAAGCGCTTGTTCATGCGCTGGTACTCGCGTTGCTCACTGCGTGAAGACTCGCCAGCAAGTACAGCACTTTCGGCAATCTTAGCGTCTTCACGCTTGACCTTCAGTTGAACGTCGACTTTGCGAATCTCTGAAGCAAGGCGCTCCATCTCGGCCACGTCAGTATCTGACAAGTCGCGCTCCTCAAGTTCCGCGCTCTTTTTAACGTCTTCGCGCTGGTCGACGTATTGTGCCCGCAATGCTTGCAGGTCTTTGATTGGTAGATCAGTCATTTTCTTTTCTCTCTTCAGCACGCGCATAAACTGACGCGGCTTGATATGCTGGATAAGTTACAGGAGAAACGTCTAAAAGACGGCCCACCTTATCGATAACACGCACGTCATCAGCGTCTCGCGATTCTTCCTTAATAGTAAACGCAAAGCTGCTCTGGTCGATGTCGCCGCGCTTGATCATCTTATACAAATCCTGTCCGGCTTGAGTGTCGCTAAGTGTAGCGCGATAGAACAGTCCGACCTCATCCTGTGACAACTGTAGTGTGCCGTTGCTGGTTCGTGCCAGTGGTACCCCGTCGTGGTTGATAAGCAACCGCACATCGTCGTCGAGTACGTCAGAAAAGGCACCTTGTGCAATGCGCTCTTGAAACGGTCCGATATCGGTGACGCTATCAAAGACTGCTGCGTAACCTTCGACAATCATCTCGTCTTCGTTGGCGCGCATCTCCGCTTTTCTAAACTGCACACCGTTGGCTTGTGCTTTCTGCTCTTTGCGTTCGGCTACGCCACTGATAAAGTTGCGCACTTCGCTTACGCGCTCCTTGTCGGTGCCTGGTGTGTTGGTGTAGATCGCGACCAGTTGCATGTATGTCGCCTTGTCGGTGCGGCGGCTGATGTTATGCAGCGTCCGCTTGACGTAGTTAGGCAGGTGATTGTCCGTTGTCATCGCTTGATATTTTGTCAGAGTACGCACCGAGCCTATCGAGTGCGATTTGATTTACCTGAACAGTGTGTGTGTCACCGCCTGGCGTTGGGTTGAGTTCCTCGGTGGCGCGCACCTCGTTGATGTTCATCACACCGTTCTGCAGCATCTGAGTGTAGAAGCTGGCACGCGCTTGCATATCGCCGCGAAACAGGTCATTGAGTGAGAACTTAAAATAGTGGTTGCGTGCCTCGCGTATAGTCAGCAGCTTGCTCGCTAGTTCCTGCTCGATGCGCTTGGCCCATGGCAGAACGGTGTGGCGCGCAAACATCAAGTTCTGTTGCTCGACGTTGTTGTATGTCGTTTGGCTTTCCAGTTGTACGAGTGCCGGCGGTACGCTAAAGATGCGGCAGATCTCCTCGGCTTGGAATTTGCGCGTCTCGATAAACTGCGCCTCCTCCGGTCCGATGCTAATACGGTTGTACCTAAAGCCAAACGGCAAGAGCTTTGTTCCTGCGGTGGTTTTGCTTGCGTTCCATGACTTCTGCAGCATCTCCATCTGTTCAGACTTCAATGGCTGCTCGCTAGATAGTACGCCGGTCATCTGCCCACCGTTACCGAAATACTGCGATCCGTAATCCTGTGCGGCTTGTGCTAATCCAAGGTTCTCACGGTGGAGCTGGATAGGTGAGCGCCGCTGTAGGTTGCAAATCTCAAGCATGTCCTCTTGCGCGATAACCGTGCTATCGTGGAGCTTAAACAATACGCGGCCATCCAATACTTTGCGCTCTACTTGGTCGGTGTCTAAACAAACCAAGGCCACAGGAACGCCACCAGCGCCGCGCTCGATGACTGCGTACCCGCAGCCTTTCATAACGGCCTGCGCAATAATGCTCTCCCAAAAATAGAAGGCTGTCTCGTAGGCGTTAGGTCGGTACGTCGTAACATCCAGCGCCGGGTGCTCGCTGATCATATCGCGGCGGCGGCCATCGGTGACGTAGAGGTTGAGTGTAAGACTGGCCAAAGTGCTGGCAATCTTGTACACGCAAGCGTACACCGTGGATATTCTGATACTAGTGTCGTGCGTCATATTCGCACCCGCCACAGTCGGTCCGTAGAGGCCAACCGCTGCTACAACATCCTGCGGCCTATCAAGGCCAATGCGCGCACGCGCTTCCTTTACAAACTTCTGAAGCCTATTTGCCATGTACGCAAGGTAAAAAAGCACGGGGAGCCGTTGCCCCCCGTACCAACTAAACCAAAATTATGAACCCGCACTACAAGTTGAAGACTTCAAGAAGTGGCTCCTCCTCTTGTGCGTTGTTAAAGTAACAACCCATTGCCATGATACTGGCTACAATTCCGTCAACTTTCTGCGCTTCGCTGTTCTTCTTCTTTGTGACCTTGATGTTGTCGGCCTCATCGCGCGATAGATGCACGCACCCCATCTGCCAGCGCAGAACATCATGGCCGCCGTGGATAACGTGGCCTTTGCATAGCAGTACTTCGAACTGTTTGGTGGGGTAGCTCATAGAGGCATAGCCTTGCCCAAACGGTTGGCAGTCGATGTTGTCGAGAAACGGTACTACCAGGTGCGCGATGTAGCGGTCATATGCCAGCGCTTGCAAGTCGTAATCTTCGGCTACCTGCATGATGTGGTTACGTACCGCGATCAT
>Ga0209223_10004833_pt1 | contig 12101 bp, 9 predicted proteins | sample COG_06_FD_184750 | JGI IMG/M metagenome (GOLD analysis project Ga0209223, IMG submission 184750) | Pelagic Microbial community sample from North Sea - COGITO 998_met_06 (SPAdes) (version 2) | ecosystem: Environmental > Aquatic > Marine > Neritic zone/Coastal water | place: Helgoland, sampling...
CGCCCCCACCCAGCGCGCTCGCGAAGCACAAAATAGGCAATCACCGTTGACCAGATTGGCGTCATGTAAAACAAAATAACCGTTTTGGTGACTGACGCCACAACAAGCCCAAGCGCATAAAGCGCAAAACCTGCCCCCATCAAGGCACCGGCAACAGCCGCCCGCCCCCAATCACGGCGCGATGATGATGCGGTTTTGACAATCAGCGGCAGTATCGCCAAGGCGGGCAGAAAATGGAACAACACCACAACCCAAAGTCCGGACAGCCCCATTGCTTCGATATGGCGCATCGGCACCCATAAGACACCCCAAAAAGACGACGCGAGGAAAATGATCAACAATGCATGACGTTGTTCATATTCGCGCGTAAATAGCGACAAAAACCAGATCATAAATTACCTTTTTGGAACGGCCTGCGTAAATTCGGCATGAACAGCACGCCCCCTGACCACTCTATTGAAGATCTGAAAAAGCGTTTTTAAGCCGTTCTGCCGCCTCGATCACAAGATCACGCCGGCAGGCAATATTGAATCTTAAAAAACTGTCACCACCAACGCCGAAACTATTGCCATGATTAACCGCAATCTGCGCCTGCCGTTCAACGCGGCGGGTGAATTCGGCGCGATCCATGCCGGTATCGGCAAAATCGACCCAGCAAAGATAAGTGGCCTCGATCGGCATTGATTTTACCCCCGGAATCGACGCCATCGCTTCATCAAGAATGCGTTTGTTTTCCGACAGATAATCAAGTAGCGCATCAAGCCATTCATCACCATGTTCCCATGCGGCGGTACACATCAACATGCCAATCCGGTTAAAAGACATTCCCGCAGCACCATGAGCCACCCGTGCCAAACGCGAACGCAAGGCGTCATCGGCAACAACCATGCTGCCAATCATACAGCCAGCAAGATTAAAGGTTTTGGTTGTTGCCACAAGCGTGACAAGCCGGTGCCGAATGGATGGCACTATATTGGCGAGGACATGATGCTGATTACCTTTGTAAACAAGGTCATTATGCACCTCATCACTGATGAGCGTCAGATCATGCGTCTCGCAGAAATCAGCTAGCTGTTGCAATTCGCCAGACGACCAAACCCTGCCACCCGGATTATGCGGTGAGCAAAATAGAACAATTTTTTCATCACCGGTCAGGCTGGCCGCAAGCGCTTCCAGATCCATATGATAGCGACCATCGCGCTGGATCAGTGACGATTCAACAAGCCGGCGATCAGTGCCTTTGATAATCCTAGCAAAGGCATGATAAACCGGCGCAAAGACAATCACCCCATCACCAGGCGCGCTATAGGCATTCAGGCAAAGGCTGATGGCATTGCCAAGACCATGCGCGTTGATGATCCAGTCAGCTTCAACATTCCATTGATGGCGGCGCTTCATCCAGCCGGTCAAGGCCGCGCGATATTCACTGTCATCACCAAAATAACCATGAACACCATGATCCAAGGCAGCAGCCAAGGCCGATTGAACCGCAGGCGGGGCGCGAAAATCCATATCGGCAACCCACATTGGAATGCCGGTTTTGGGTGACACGCCATATTTCGATTCCATCGTATCCCATTTCGATGAATGCGTTCCAACGCGGTCGATGATTTCATCAAAATCAAAAGACATTATGCTGCCTCCCCTACCAATTCTGTTCATATGATATTGCCAAACAGGCTTTATCTATAAGGTGCGTTTCAGACATTTGCCAAGCCGAGTCAAAGATCAAGCCAAATCAATAGCTGGCAAAAACACCCAGCACCCCCGCGCACGCAGCGTTAGGACACGTCTAAGGGTTGGCGCGGCGAAGATCGTCAATGGTTTGCCGCGGGGTAATGGCTTCGGTCGAGATAACAAGATCAAGAACCGCCCCCGTATCCGATGCCAAGGCACGCGCAAAGGCATCAGCAAAATCAGCGGTTTTTTCAACACGTTCACCATAAAAGCCATAGGCCTTGGCAAGCGTCACAAAATCTGGGTTCGCAAGTTCGGTTCCCGATACGCGTTCGGGATAATGGCGTTCTTGATGCATTCGGATTGTGCCATAGGTACTGTTATTAACAATCAATATCACCGGCTGCAAACCGGCCTGCATGGCCGATCCAAGTTCATTGCCATTCATCTGGAAATCGCCATCACCAGCAAAACAAAGAACAAAGCGTCTTGGATCATGCGCCTTCGCCGCAATTGCCGCTGGCACACCATAACCCATAGCACCACTTTGCGGTGCCAAAAGCCGTGATTTCGGGCCAAATTTCAGAAATTTATTTGGCCAGATGGCAAAATTACCAGCGCCATTAGTGATGATGGCATCATCGGGGATGACATCGCGGATATGCGCCATCACATCGCCCATATCAAGGCTGCCCGGCTGGGGTTTAACGCTATAGCTGGCATCATAGGCGGCCTTAGCGGCTGCAACCCAGTCACGTCTGCCATCATCACTTTGCAGGCTGATGTTTGACAGGGCTGCCGCCATTGCATTTGGCGTTGCCTGAAGCGGCAGATCGGCCGCATAAATCTTACCAAGCTCGTCATCGGACGGATGGCAATGAACCAGCTTTGCCTTCATATTGGGGCAATCAAACATGCTATAACCATCGGTTGTGCATTCGCCAAAACGGACATTGATTGCCAAAATCAGGTCAGCTTCACCAATCAAATTTTTGATATAGCCAAGCACACCAACACCGGCATCACCAACATAGGACGGATGGTAATTATCGCAGATATCGTGAAAACGGAATGCCGCTACAAGTGGTAGATAATTTGCACCGGCAAAAGACTCTAGCTGGCGCGCAGCCTCGATTGACCAGCCAGAACCACCATAGAGAATCAGCGGACGCTTGGCCGCTTTTAACAGGCAGGACAGCTGGTCAATCTGTTTGGCCGAAATGTCTGGTGCGGGAATGTTTACCGGCGCACAGGCTTTGGCAGAAACCCGCGCGGTTAGCATATCTTCAGGAAGTGCAACCACAACCGGGCCGGGCCTGCCGCTTAGCGCCGTTGTCCATGCGCGCGACATGATTTCAGGAATGCGGTTTGCATCGTCAATTTCAACAACCCATTTGGCAACCTTACCAAAATAATGCGAATATTCAATTTCTTGGAAAGCTTCGCGGCCTTTCATGCCAATACCAACCTGACCGACAAACACGATCATCGGGGTTGAATTCTGCATGGCGGTATGAATACCGATTGAGGCGTTAGTTGCCCCGGGGCCGCGTGTCACAAAACAAAGACCGGGGGTTCCGGTTAATTTTCCCCATGCTTCGGCCATGTAAGCAGCGCCGCCTTCATTGCGGCATAACATAAGGTCAAATTTATCCTTGCGATCATACATCGCATCAAGAACGGCAAGATAGCTTTCGCCCGGGACGCCAAACCCCTTTGTACCACCAAGCGCAATCAGGCAGTCCATAAGCAGACCGCCGCCATTTTTTAACCGAGAAACCATCGTAATATTCCCAAGAAAACCAATAAGATGGCAATGGCAGCGCATCAAAACACCGCCATGCCCGTCAAAGCTTAGGAAACTGTCGCGACCTTCGCAACTGCAATAGCGAATGGCAAGTGACGTTTTCCAGCCAAACCAGCAATATTGATACGGCTATCACCAACAAGATACATGCCGTGATCTTCGCGAAGTGACAGCACCTGTTCGGCATTCAACCCAAGACGCGAAAACATGCCACGATGATGCGCGATAAAATCGAAATGATCCGAATTGCATTGCTGACGAAGCGCATCGGCCAGATCTTGGCGAATGGTCAGCATAGTCATGCGCATCTGCTCAAGTTCGGCCATCCATTCGGCGCGCAAATCAGCATCAGCCAAAATCATGCCAACCACTGCGGCACCATGATCGGGCGCAAATGAATAGTTCAACCGGTTCAATACCGCCAAATTACCCTGCACCAATTCGGCAGTGCTGGCATCTCTGGCAATCATCATGGCAATGCCAACACGGTCACGATACAGGCCAAAATTCTTTGAACATGATGCCGCAATAAACATTTCCGGCACGCGGGATGCCATATAGCGAAGCGGAGCCACATCTTGCTCCAGCCCATCACCAAATCCCTGATAGGCAATGTCAATAAAGGGGATAGCGCCTTTTTCAATGACCAAATCGGTAATGGCTTTCCATGTGTTCATATCGATATTCGCGCCGGTTGGATTATGACAGCAGCCATGAAGAAGAAGCAAATCGTCTGCTTTCAAATCTTGAAACGAATCCATCATAGCGGCGGTGTCAACAAGCCGCGTTTCATTATCAAAATACGGATAGCCGCGGGTTTTGAAACCCATATGCGTCGCCATGCTCATATGCGATGGCCAGCTAGGATCACTAATCCAGATCGTGCAATCGGGATTCAAAATCTTCATCGACTCAAAAATCTGCCGGATTGCGCCCGTTCCGCCCGGAGTCTGCAATGTGGCAACCCGATCGGCGGCAACAGCGTCACCAAGAACAAGATCGCGCATTTGATCACGGAAAAGCTCGGCACCAGCAAGCGATACATAGGCTTTTGAATTTTGTTCTTGCAGCAAGCGTGCCTCGGCCTTTTTCACCGATGACATTACCGGCGTTATGCCATTGTCATCTTTATAAACACCAACCCCAAGATCAATTTTTTCGGCGCGGGGATCGGCTTGAAATATTTTGGAAAGGCCCAAAATTGGATCGGTTTTGGCAGGCTGGAATTTTTCAAACATGCTGGTTTCTCTGGCAAAATATGGCAATGGTTCTGTTTAGGGCAAATCTAGCGGTTAAAGCAACGGTTTTTACCGCGCAATTCATTTTCATCGCCATTTTCATTGCCGACACTAGTTGTTTTTATATAAATCCAGTGCAAATGATCAGCGTTTACCGCCAGCATAGCCAACCGATTGCAAGGCTGTTTTAATTTCATCAAGAATGGTCGGATCATCAATGGTGGCTGGCATATTCCAGTTTTCACCATCAGCAATTTTGGCCATTGTACCGCGCAAAACCTTGCCCGATCGTGTTTTTGGCAGTCGTTCAATCACCGTAATCAAATTAAAGGACGACACCCGACCAACCCGATCTTTCACCAGCGCAATCGCTTCGGCCATAATATCATCTTGCAGCCGGTTACAATTTGGATAAAGACAGATCAGGCCAAGTGGCAATTGCCCTTTCAATTGATCAGCAACACCAATGACGGCACATTCAGCAATATCAGGATGATCGGCAAGCACTTCTTCTAGCTGGCCAGTTGATAGCCGGTGGCCAGCAACATTAATCACGTCATCGGTACGCGCCATGATGTAGAGATAACCATCCTCATCACAATAGCCAGCATCACCGGTTTCATAATAGCCCGGAAAGCTGGTGAGGTATTTTTCAACATAGGCGTCATCAGCCCCCCAGATTGTGGCAAGGCATGATGGCGGTAATGGTAATTTCACGGCAATCGCCCCAAGTTCACCCGCCGGCAACACCGCGCCATCAGCATCGAGAATATCAATTTCATAGCCTGGCATCGGCAATGATGGCGAGCCAAGCTTGACGGCAAGATGTTCGATCCCCATTGGATTGGCACAAATTGACCAGCCGGTTTCGGTTTGCCACCAATGGTCAATCACCGGCACGCCAAGCTGGTTTTCAGCCCAGTTAATCGTATCTGGATCGGCACGTTCACCAGCCAAAAACAGATATTTCAGGCATGACGTATCATAATCTTTTAAAAATGCACCATCAGGATCAGCGCGTTTAATCGCCCGAAAGGCAGTCGGCGCCGTAAATAATGCTTTGACCTTATGTTCGGAAATCACCCGCCAGAACACCCCAGCATCAGGCGTGCCAACCGGTTTGCCCTCAAATAAAATACTGGTACAGCCAAAAAGCAACGGCGCATAGACGATATAGGAATGGCCAACCACCCAGCCAATATCAGACGCTGCCCAATAAACATCGCCCGGCCGCATATCGTAAATATGGCGCATCGACCAGTGAAGCGCGACAGCATGACCGCCATTGTCACGAACCACACCTTTTGGCTGGCCGGTAGTCCCCGATGTATAAAGAATATAAAGAGGGTCAGTTGCCTTTACCGGAGCCGGCGGCAATTCGGTTGCCGCATCAAGCGCCGCATTCCATTCCAGATCGCGCCCCGCAACAAGATTGGCCTCAAGCGCCTCGCGCTGGACAATCACGCAATGGTCAGGTTTGTGGTTTGCCGTTTCGATAGCGCCATCAAGAAGCGGCTTATACTCAACAATACGCCCGGGTTCATGGCCGCAAGATGCGCTGATCATCACTTTTGGCGTACAATCATCAATGCGTTTGGCAAGTTCGGCAGCGGCAAACCCACCAAATACGACCGAATGAATGGCACCAAGCCGCGCACAGCCAAGCATCGCCACCACAGCTTGCGGGATCATCGGCATATAGATTATAACGCGATCACCTTTTTCCACACCAAGATCGGCAAGCATGCCGGCAAATTTCGATGTTTGCTGTTGTAATTCTGCATAGGTTAAGGTCGATTTATGGCCGGTGATGGGCGAGTCATAGATAATTGCATTTTGCCCGCCACGTCCGGCGAGAACATGACGATCAACAGCATTGAAACAGCTATTCATCTCACCATCGGGAAACCAGCGATAAAACGGCGGATTGCAGTCGTCGAGACCGGTTTTTGGAGCCTTTACCCAATCAATCGCCGTCGCCGCATCAAGCCAGAATCCAGCCTTGTCCAAAGTTGCATCGCGATATATTTGCGCATAGCTATTCATTGACCATTCCTCGAATACCAAAGCCCTAAAACCCAATTGTCATTGCCACATGATCATTGTTCGATTGCACCTGCTGTCGCTAGCGGAAAATCTGCCCCAAATCATAAACAATCTTTGCCGCTTCCGATTCGAGCGGGAATGACAGCACTCCCATCACATCATAGCCGAGTAGTAGTGGCATTATATAGAACCGGATCATAAACAAGAACCAAGCGACATAAAGCGGTTTTAGCCTATCGACCAAAAAGCCGGGCGTTAAAAATGCCATTGCCCTGATCATCGGTTCAGTGACTTTCATAAAGGCTCGCATGAAAAAGAAATCAGAATCTTCATTCAAAAAGATCGTCATCCCAAAGCGTCCGATCAGCGTCCACATCGCTGCCCCCAACGCGTAATCGAGCAACAGCACACCCCAGCTAATTCCGCTATCCATAATTCCCCCTAAAATCACGCACCGATGTATTTGCCGTTAAACTTTGAAGATTTTTATCAGCTAAATTTTACAAAAAAAGCGGAGCAGGAGGAAACCCCTGCTCCGCTAAATTTTATTTCGCGTTCCATCAGGCTTTATGCATTAGCTGTTTTGAACAACTTCGCCCTTTGGAATACGGATCGAATCAACCATCTTCATGGTCTCCTCATCTGGCGCCTCAGTGGCCTTTGACACGACGACCATCAAGATCAAGCTGACTGGCATACCAATCATACCAAACCTCAGTGAATCAATGCCAAGCCAAGGATCCATGCCACCCCACTTAATCGCATAGAGATAAGCGGTACCTGCGGCGAGACCGCCAATCATGCCAGCAATTGCGCCAGCACGATTTGCGCGTTTCCACCAAATGCCAAGCACCAGTGGGAAGAACAATCCTGAGTTTGCAAAACAGAATGCCCAAGCAACAGCTCCCAGAATTCCGGTTAGCTTTTGCGCCGCAACGTAGGCACCGGCAGCACCAATCGCCAGCAGCAATATCCGCGCTACAACAAGCCGTTTACCGCTGTCTGCTTTTGGATCAATGATCTTGTAGTACAGATCATGTGACAAAGCGTTTGCAATCGCCAAAAGCAATCCATCGGCGGTTGACATGGCAGCCGCAAGACCACCAGCAGCAACCAGACCTGAGATCACATAAGGCAGGCCAGCAATTTCAGGCGTTGCCAACACAACAATTTGGCCATTCATGAAGAATTCCTGTAACTGCAAAATACCGTCGCCGTTACCATCCACAAGCTTCAAGAAGCCAGCACTGGTCCATTTCTGAACCCACTCAAGAGACTGCGCATCGGCAAATGACTTACCGATAATACCAGTCGCCAAATTAGGATCGAGCAATGACAGCTTGGTAAAGGTCGCCAATGCAGGTGCGGTTAAGTACAAGAGGCAAATAAACACCAATGACCAGCCGACTGACTGACGTGCAGCTTTGACCGAAGCGGTAGTGAAATAACGCATCAGAACATGCGGCAGTGAGGCTGTTCCCAACATCATACATAATACCAGAGTGAAGAACTTCCACTTTGCCATCAATGTATCGCTGGCATCATTAATACCAACGCTGAGCGCCTTTAGACCACCAGCCGCCTTTTGCGCTGCCGGATCAACTGCAGCACCAAGGTTATGCAGCACCTCCAGTTCCTGAACCGCCAAAACCGCATCAAACTGAGCGATGTGCGGGATCAAGCCGTAGCCAAGTTTGTTTGACATCCAAAACACGGGCAGAAGATAGGCAACAATCAACACGATATATTGCGCCACCTGCGTCCAAGTCACCGCACGCATTCCACCCAACATTGAACAGGCCAAGATGCCGGACAACCCAACCCAAACACCCCATTCAAATGGGATATCCAGCATTCGAGCCGCAACCGTACCCGTACCGTTAATCTGCGCCGTCACATAGGTAAAGGAAGCCATGACAAGAACGATCACCGCACAGAAGCGGGAAAGGTTACCGCCATAACGCGTGCCAATAAAATCAGGCACCGTGTAACAGCCAAACTTGCGCAGATATGGTGCGATCAAGCTTGCCACCAACACGTAACCGCCGGTCCAGCCAACAAGGAACGCCATGTAAGGATAGCCGTTCATGTAAATGCCACCGGCCATAGCGATAAATGATGCACCTGACATCCAGTCAGCAGCGGTTGCCATACCGTTATACACGGCAGGAACTTCACGTCCGGCAACATAATATTGCCCCGATTCCATGGTCCGGGACAAAATACCAATCAAGGCGTAAATTGCGATGGTAAATCCAACAAACATCCAGCCGATTTTTTCGGCGCTCAAACCTGCTTGTTCTAGGATTGCCATCAGAATAACAAAGCCGAGGAATCCAAGCGTGTAGACTCCATAAACTCTGCCAAGGTTTTTGATAAATCCACCTTCAAGTTTCATAATTGCACTCCTAATCTTCTGAGACGCCGAATTCGTCATCAATCTGGCCTTGCTTTGACACAAACCAGAAGACAAGAATTGCGAACGATATCTGAACTCCCATGCCAGCCATAAAATAACCGCCCGGGAAAGATCCAGCCCCGCCGTTTAAGGCGCCACCAAACCAGTGAATTATAAATGATAAGAAAACCCAGATAGCCAAAGTCTTGAACAATAGACTCTTCGTCTTGTCCCAGTGATTTGGTGACCCCGTAGTTTGACTGCTCATAACAGCTTCCTCCAAAAATCGTGATTTACCTCTCCAAGCAAATCACTTCCCCACGATCCACCTGCGGGCATGGGAGGACCCATCCCCACAAATGAACCAAACCGATGTCGCAACTTATTTTTGTTTTGCTCACGACAACTCGCCTTTACCATGTTAGAGAATTAAAGAGCGATGGCAATAAATTTAATTTTAGCGTTTTAAAAACCAATGATAACCACCATCAAATCAGCACTGCGCATAATCGGATTCATCAAAGATCCGCCGCTTACAACACGCCAGCAACTATATGATTTCATTGACAGCCGCGCCGCATTTGTCTCGCAGGTTACGCTTTACACCTATGTCAAAGCGCGCGCTGGCACTCGATTTCCAAAATTATTCCAAAATGACGATTTTTTGACTTCTTTGCGCATTGCCCGCTGGCATGTCTATGGTGCCGCCATTTGCGATCTTGGCTTATTTGCCATTGCCCAGCTCAAGCGCGATAGCGGATTAAACGACACGGCCGCGCGGGAACTTGCCATTGAAATGCTGGATGGCATTTTGCTGGACTACGATCAAAATGACATTGATCCAAAAGATTTTGCCGCGATGGGGGATACCGGCAAACAACGCGCCGCCTTTGCCAATTGGGATTTAATCGCTGATGGGCCAGCAGCCTTTCAATCGAGTTCGGATGCGGTTTTCCGCTGGGCACCAATTGCCGATGAACTAAAAGATAATGATGAAGAAATCGTCCGCAATTCAATTCATCTTCGCTGGATTGGCGTTCGCCGTGATTTAAAGGAATTAATCAAACCCTCCCTTATTCTGGCTGATTGGCATAAATCTGATCGCCCTAATCCGCCATCAATCTAACCACAACTGCAAAAGAGACAAAATGCCTGTTACCAAAACTGTAAAAATGCTTGTTGCCGAGGCAAAAGAGCAAACCAACAATATTAGCCCAGCCGACGCGCATGACCGGCAGCATTCAGGTGATGCCATTTTGATTGATATCCGTGATATTCGCGAATTACAGCGTGACGGCCGCATTGAGGGCGCGTTTCACGCTCCGCGCGGCATGCTGGAATTTTGGGCTGATCCCGACAGCCCATATCACAAAGAGATTTTTGCGACCGAGAGCGAGCTTGTTTTGTTTTGCGCCAGCAGTTGGCGGTCGGCACTTGCTGCCAAAACCCTGCAAGATATGGGATTCAGCAATATCCGCGACATGGATGGCGGCTTTACCGCATGGAAAACCGCCAGCCTGCCCATCACCAAAGACAATTAATGCTGAACAGGCTGTTACTGCAGCAATTTTGTAAAATCTGATAAATTCTTCGGCCAGAGTGATTGACAATCAAATGGCCAGAAGGCTAATTGCAACCAACTTTTTCTCGGTGGGAGTGTGTAGATGACCGACGTAACGGCCGATATTGATGCCATGATCGCACGGGCGCGGAAAGCCCAGCAATCTTATGAAGCCAACGGAAGTCAGGAACGGTTTGATCGTGCCGCCGAAGCCGCCGCATGGGCGCTGATGGAACCAAAACGTAATGCCGAGCTTGCCGCCTTTGCTGTTGCCGAAACCGGTCTTGGCAAAATTGCTGACAAAATCACCAAAAACCATCGTAAAACGCTTGGCCTGCTTCGCGACATCCACGGCAAAACCAGCTTTGGCCTGATCGATGATGATGCCATATCAGGGGTCAGTGAATTTTTGCGGCCAAAAGGGGTTGTTGCGGCGATCGTGCCGTCAACCAACCCGTTGGCAACACCAATCAATAATGTCGTCAATGCCTTGAAAACCGGCAATGCCATCATTCTGGCGCCATCGCCCAAAGGTGCCGCGCCTCTGGCTAAATTGTTGGAATATGTCTATGCCGAATTTGACCGAATTGGTCTTGACCATGATCTTGTGCAGATGGTGCCGAATCCGCCATCAAAGGAAAAAACCGCACGGCTAATGCAAGGCGTCGATATGCTGGTTGTTACCGGCTCGCAAAGCAATGTCCGTTCGGCCTATTCATCAGGCACGCCCGCGCTTGGGGTTGGCATGGGCAATGTCGTAACAATCATTGATGAAACCGCCGATCTTGATGATGCAGCTGGCAAAATCGCTCGTTCAAAATGTTTTGATAATGCGACATCTTGTTCATCCGAAAATGCGGTGATTGTTGTCGATGCTGTCTATGATTCTTTTTTGCAAGCCATCGCCCGAGCTGGTGGCATGTGTCTTGACCAAGACCAAACAAGTCACCTGATCAACACACATTGGCGTGACGGTCATTTGAACCGCAATATGCTTGCCAAGGATATTCACGCTGTTCTCGACACGCTTGGTTTTGCTGATGCAGCACCTGAAGGCACGAAATTTCTTGTGGCACCAGCAACAGCCATTGGCCCTGATGCACCAATATCAGGTGAAAAAATGGCATTGTTCTTTGCGCTTTACCGCGCATCTGATTTTGCGACATCCAAGGAAATGGCACGCGAAATTCACGCCTATCAGGGACGCGGTCATTCATTGGGATTGCATAGTAAAGATGATAACCGTGCGCGCGAATTAGCCATGGATATGCAGGCTTGTCGTATCATCGTTAATCAAGCGCATTGCTTTGCCACTGGTGGGTCATTCGACAATGGTCTTCCTTTCTCGCTATCGATGGGCTGTGGGTCATGGGG
>Ga0209223_10004836_pt1 | contig 12094 bp, 9 predicted proteins | sample COG_06_FD_184750 | JGI IMG/M metagenome (GOLD analysis project Ga0209223, IMG submission 184750) | Pelagic Microbial community sample from North Sea - COGITO 998_met_06 (SPAdes) (version 2) | ecosystem: Environmental > Aquatic > Marine > Neritic zone/Coastal water | place: Helgoland, sampling...
TGTTATCATAATGCGGAAATATTCTTTTTATAATATTTTCAAATTCTTTTTTTTCTAAATTATTCCAATCCTTATAATTATACTTGTCATTAGGACCTTTATTGGGAGCTTTGTTTATAACTCCATAGAATTGTTTTTTGGTCATTTTATTTTTAAAATTAAATTTATTAAATAATTTTTCATAAATTTCGTAATTTTGATCAACGTCTTCTAATCTAATATAAAATTTATTAATATTCTTAATTTTATTAAAATCATCATATATAGCTTTATTTATTGTAGCCCAATACCAGGCTATCTTTCCTATTCTGGTCAATTTAATCCATTCTTTAAAAAACTCCCCATGAGGAACTATTCTGGAAAATGATCTTTTTAAATTATCTGAGATATCAATTGACGGACTATTAATTGTAAAATTATTAGGGTTTAAATACCAGCCCTTTCTATAAAATGATTCAACTGACTTGATTGGGTTTCTTATGTTAAAAAAAAGATAATTTGGACTAAGTCTTTTATATAATTCTTTAACACCAAAAGATAGATAAGGTGAGGCTATAAAAGTATTTTGATATTTAGCCATATCTCTTTTTGATGCTAATTCAAAAAGTTTAAAAGCTCCTTCTTTATCTATTGGCAAACTATAATAGCTAATATATCTATAAAAAGCTTCATGGTCTGCAAACCTTTCACAGGTACCTATCCAGTTGGTGTGACTATTAAATATTTTAGCAAACCAGTTTTGACCACACCTCCCTGCACCAAAACTAAGTGCAAATTTATTATCTCTAACTCTTTGAAAATTCTTATATTTAATCAACTCCTCATAAGATGGTTTACTAAGTTTTGTGGCTTCTTTTGAAAACCTAAATAATTTATTTTTAATTTTATATATTAAGGTTTTCATCAATTTTTTCTAGATTTTTTAAATCTTTTAAACTATCTATTTCTATCCACCCTCCATTAATAAATGTGGGTTTTACATTTAATAAATTATCTATAATCATTTGGATAAAGCTAGTCATATACATGTTATCAAAATTTTTTCCATCATAGGAAGCACCTCTATCTAACATATCATAAAATTTAATTACCTTATTAAGGATTTTTTTAGATATTTTAATCAAACCAATATATTGTCCTTCTATATCATTGTATGTGAGAGCTTTTTTGCCTATTTCAATAATGTTTCCATTTGCTATTTTTAATGTTTCCGCGTCATCAAGTGGATTTTCCATTCTTAGACTCCAAAGTTTTTTCCAATCTTTATCAACAACAACATTGAAATCATCTTGTGAATTTAATAATTTTTTTAAAACTTTATTTTTATATACAATATCAGCATATGATATTATTAAGTCATCATCCATATAGTCTTTTGCACAAAATAAAGAGGAAACCATGTTTGTTTTATCAAAATTTTTATTTGTAAAAAAATTAATTTTTTTATCTTTTAAATAATCTTCTAAAACTTTATTCTTATATCCATTTATAATTCCTATATCATTTATTCCACAACTATTGGCTGTCTCAAGGATATAGTTTATAATGGGTTTTTGTTTATACTGAACCATACATTTAGGCATTTCATTAGTTAGAGGTCTTAGTCTTGTACCCTGTCCTGCTGCTACTATTATCATTTTCATAATTTAAATCTTAATTTTTTTCTCATTTATACTCTTGTTGCAACAAAAAATATTTTTTAAAGTAACATCATTAAAATTTTTAATTCTATCATTCTATGATTTTTACTCTGAAAAAAAATTTTTTATCAAAATGATTTGATTTTTATCAAAAAATTTTTCTCTTTCTGAATGCCACATTTGACCAAATATTTTATATTTTTTATGTTCCATTGCTTTTATTATACCATTTTCATTTGTAGCCGACACAATCATATTTTTGGGCAAGCTATCAATTGCATAGCTATGAAATGAATTTACAGTTGAAAGTTTATTTAGTTCTTTAAAATGTTTAGATTTTTTATTTACGGTCAAGCTATGTCTAATGGCAACTTGTCTCTTTACCTTTTTAAAACTAGCACCAAAATATTCTGCAATTATTTGCATACCCCTGCACATTCCATAAATAGGTATATTTTTTTTTATTGCGTATCTAATAATTTTTTTTTCAAATTGATCTCTTTTTAAAGATAAATTATTTTTATTTAGGACATTTAAGTCATTTCCACCAGTTAATATAATGCCATCTATTTTGATAGAATTAAAATATTTTTTATATTCAAATTCAATAGGAAGTATAACTGGAAGAAAATTTAATTTTTTAAATAACCCTCCCCACTTTACATCTAGGGCTTCTCGCACTTCAAAATAATTTTGATTCAATAATAATCTTTGTGTTAAAGCAATTTTTTTCATTATAAAATTGTTACTTTTTTATTAGCAGCATCTATCTCTAAATTTTTTTCAAGGGCATATCTTGTAAAAGCATTTTCACCACACCCTATTACAGCTGGTATCCCTAATTCTGCACACCTTATAGCCATATGAGAGTTAGCTCCACCATAACATGTAATTAATCCACCAATATTTTTTGCAAATAAATAATCATAACCTGGATCAGCAGATTTTATACAAACAATTTTTCCTTTAACATTAAATGATAGCAAATCATTTTCTTTAATGACTTCTGATTTAATTCTTTTGAGTGTTATAAAATTGGGTTCATTGTCATCTAAAAAAAAATTGTAAATATCTTTATTATTTTTAATTACACTCGGTAATTTTATCGCTTTTGTATGTTGGTAAGTTTCTTTATTTTTTTTAATATCTTTTTTTAAAATATCGCTTAAATCTCTATGATCTAGTGAGGAATAAAGGTTTATAATTTTTTGAATATCCAAATAAGCTAAATCTTTTTTTTGGATTTTAAATTTTTTACCAAACTGCTCAACATATTTAAGAATTTGACTTAAGTGTCTAGTAAATAAAAATTTAACATACTCTCTTCCCTCTATAGATTCTTTTATAAATATTATAAGTTCTTTGAAGTTTGTATTAAGTTTATTTTTAATTATTAAATTATTAATTTTATTTTTTTGAGGAACAGAAAAATTAAATAAATCATTTTTAAAATAGTTTTTATCGTGTTTGTTTTTAAAGTATATATCATATGATTCATCGTATCTTGGGGATAATATATCATAAGTCCCAGGTCTTAAGTGGCCATAAATTTTTAAAAATTCTTTTTTCGGTATAGTTTTAACATCTCTAGATAATTGTTTTGATACAGTACTCAAAGATTTTAAAAATTTATTATACTCATCAATAGTAATAATATTTTTCTCCACAAATGAGTTTAAAAATTGCATTGCTATAAAACCAGCTCTTGCGACCCCAGCAAATGGAAGAGTCCCATATCTTTTTACATCTTTAATCAGCCAGTATATTTTATCAATTAATGAAAGGTCAGAATTAACAATATCATTAAATTTTACACTCAATAGTTTAGATTTATTTAAATCTTTTTTATACAAACCATTTTTTGTATTAATAATACAGTTTGTAATATTTACCAATGACTTTTCTATTTTTTTTAACTCATTTTTTGTAAATCCATAATTTAAAAGTTTTAAAAGTTTTTCTTTTAGCCCAAAATAATAACAAGAATATATTATTTCAAATTCTACCTTGTCATGATTATTTAAATTTTTTGATAATTTGTTTAAATAATAGTTTACTAGTTTAGTGGCTATTTTTTCATCTAAAGTCTTAGGGATAAAAGAATTAAAAGAAACTCTAACATCAATAAATGGCACTCCAAGAAATGAAACTAAAAGAGGATGAGATCTAAGTCTTCTGTATCCATAATTATCTCTTTGATACGCCCAAGTTTCATCTGTAATTAGCTCTTTATAAAGAGACAAAGCTAGTCTTTTAGGTCTTAAACCAACAATTTCTGCTGGATTCCAGTCTGTCATCACGCTAAAAAGAGTTCTGTTTCCCAATAAATTTGGGTGTGATGTATTTAATTTTTTAATTTTTTTCTCTAACTTTCTTAAATTTTTAGATAAATTTATATTTGATAAGTTTTCTTTTTTATTTGTTACTATTGCTCTTACTTGCAAAATATAAAGTTGATTATTTGAAAAAGCAAATTCAATGTCTAAAAAATTATTATTAAATAATTTTTCACACTCTGCTGAAGTCTTAATTATTTTTTTTAGTTTTTTATTTTTGATATTAATGTTTTCTTTAAAGCAAATAAAACTTTTAAGATTATTACTATTTCCACTTGTAACACTACTTGTACTACCACTCTCATCATAATTAATCACAAAATATGAACTTAAAGTATCAATATCACAACTGAATACAACACCCGACATTGTTACATGCTTAAGCATTGGTTGTACAAATATTTCATCATTTTTTTTTTTATTTTTGCCAAATGAAATAATGACTTTTTCAATAGATTCCTTTAAAGCTTGTTTATCATTTACATCTATATTCATTATTGAAACAAATTTACCTGCATTTGATTTTTGAAAATTATCCTCTTTTTTTGATGAAGATCTAATTATCAAATTACTTTTAAATTTTTCTTTTATGTTGTTTAATATTTTTGATTGACTATTTTCATAACTTAATACATCAAACTTATACATAGGAAGAACTTTTGCAGATTTAATAACTTTAGATAATAACTCCAGTGTTTTTGCTTTTGATGAAAGTTTTATTTTATTCATTGTTGTAATTAATAATTGATAAGTGTTTCAAAACAGGATGGATAATATAGAACGTAGTTTCATCTTGATCATCATTTTGTTTCATTGGCTTAATTACCCCAATTTTAAAAAATTCGATTAGTGTTTTGACTCTCACTAATGGATCTAAAAGATAATCAAAATCAATACCTTTTTCTGAAATTTTATATTCTTGTTTATGTAATACTGGACCTTTATCTATACCCTCTTCTAAGAATATTACACTACATCCAATTTTATATTTTAATAACATTGAATAATATATAGTTGTACTGCCTCTAAACTTTGGAAGCCAACCAGGATGCACATGAATAAATTTTTTTTTCTTTGATAGTATTTCTTTTTTTAATATTGAGCTGCTAGGCCCTGAATAAACGATATATTCATCTTTAATGCTAGCAACCTCATCTACAACTTCTTGTGAATTAACATCTGAATTATTAATTTCAACAAACTCTATATTGTAATTTTGTATGGTTTTTAAAACATGCTCTTTCTCATCAAAAGAAATATCTAAATCATCTAATTTTCTTATAAATATTTGGTTTGTATACTTAGAAATTAGTTTATCATTTTCGGTGTGCTCTACTAAGGTTGTATGATTATTGTTCATAAATATAATTTTGCTTGGCATAAAATTATTATTAATTAAATTTTGCAAATATGCTTTTGAACGATTATTATTTGTAAGTAACATTGAAAATTTCACTTATATATATTCTCCCATAATTTTAAGCTCACCATTAATTGCCTCAATTGAATAATAAACCTCTTCGCTAAATATTAAATCACTAACCATAGATGATATAATATCATTTACTTTTAAAATTGTGTTTAAAAATACTAGTTTCTGTTGATTGTTTGCATTGTTATAATATTTTTGCAATACAAGAGAAAATAAAGGATAGATTAGTAATTCATTGAATTTTGATGACAGTTTTTTAATATTTTTTAAGTCATATTTTGTAAATAGTTTTTTACTTACCTCAAATCTTTTAATAAGAACTTCTATAGTTTTTTTTTGATTTTTTAGCTCATTATTATTTAAATTGTATAAATATATTAAATATTCTTTTAAATTTAATTCTTTATCATTTTTATAATTATTAATATTATTTAATTCAAAATTATCATTTCTTTTGCTATTTAATTTCTCTAATCTTATTTTTAAAAAATCTAAATTTTTTTTTCTATTTTTTTTAAATAATTCAAAAAAATCTTTTCCTTGGTATTTTGAGTATTGATATGTGTTTGGAAAGTTTAATAAATTTTTTTCAGTATAAATATAGCTATTGTTAAATTTAATATTGAGATCATCGCAAATTTTTTGTACCATTTTTTGATAGTCAGGATTCTCAGAGTTATTATCTATGATTAAATCTGGAGAAAATGGTGGAACAAATTTTATATCAACTCCAACTACATTTTTAATATTACCATCTAATGCTTTTTTATATAATTCTTTGTTGTCTCTTCTTAACAAATTATCAAATTTTACATCGAGAAAAATTTCTTTATAATCGGGTATATTTTCTTTGTTATATTTTTGATTATCATGAAAAATAGATAACACACTTGCAATAACATTTATGTTTTGTAGATTTAAAAATTCACAAAATTTACTTATTCTATAAGCATTTTTTCTTCTGTCTTCTATGCTGTGGCCTAAATCTTCACCTAAAATATTTCTGAATACATCTCCATCTAGGAATACCCATTTTTCGTTTGAATCTTTTAGTTTTTCAAAAATTTTTTTTCCGATGGTTGTTTTGCCTGATGCCGACATCCCTATAAGCCATATTACCATCGTTAACCTCTTTGCTTAAAATAATTTATCATATATAAGTATATTTATATAAATATACATTTCATAACGTTTAGTTAAGATTTTTTAGTTATCGAGTAAAATATATCAATTTTATAAAAAATTAAATATAATCTGATTTAAATTTATTTTATTTTTAGCATTTGGTGTATAAGTTTAATTAATTCTCTTTAAAGCAAATTAAAATAGAAATAAATTATTGTGCATAATCTTAAGTTTGTAAATATTAGGATATAATCTAACTTATAAAGACTATTTTGTTAATTTTTAACAGCTAGAAATTATGAATAAAAAAAATATTTCATGTGTAATAACCACGCATAACAGAGATGAATATTTAAAAGGAGCTATTTACTCTGCTATTAAACAAACTTGTCCTCCAGTAGAAATAATTATTTCAAACAACATTCCAAATAAAAAAACTCAAATAATTGTTGAAACAATAGCTGAGAAATCCTCTGTGCCAATAAACTATTTTGAACACAGTATGGAGGGGAGAGGTTCTATCTCTGCGAATCTGGCAGCTTCTCAATCCAGAGGAGATTATATTGCTTTTTTAATGGATGATGACATGTGGGAGATAGACTATTTAGAGAAAGTATCACTCTTAATATCGGAAAAAAAAAGTAAAATTGTTTATGCGTGGCTCTCTAAAATTCAAAATAATATCAAAACTCCATATAAACAATTAAAAGAAAATCTTACAATGAAAGATTTTCTTTTAATAAATCCTGGATGTGGACTTTCAAACCTTGTAGTAGACAGAAAACTTTTTATTGGTATCGGGGGTTTGGATGATTATATTCTGTCAAATGATAAAGATTTTCTTATTAGGGCAATTTATTATGGTTACAATTACCACGTTTTGAAAGATAATCTTGTTATTGAGCGTAAACATGCCCATGAACAATTAACCGATGTTAATAAAGATTTTTTAATTGGAATGAAAAAATTTTTTAAAAAACATGAATTCATTGCAAGTCCCAAGATAAAAATAAAATTCTGGCTTAAGTATTGGAAATTATATATCAAAATGTATATCTCCAATAGAAGTTAAATAAAAATATAAAAAAATATTTTTTTTATATTTGTTAAAATAAATTTTATGATCTACTAATTACTGATTATTCTTAATTTAATTATATTAATATCAAAAATCAAATTTGGTAATTTATCAAAGTTAGTAAAAATATTATTCTTCAATCTCTACGCAATCTATTAGGATCTGTCTAATTTTTAACTTATGGTCAATTTCAAAATTATCCATAATATTAGTAATTTCTTTTTTAGTAATACCTCCTGGAATTTTATCAGGTAATAACACACCATCTTTTAATTTTTTTATCAATTTTATTATGAAGCTCTTTATTTTAATAAAAATCACTTTTAAAGTATCTGATATATTATAAATTGTGTTACAATTAAAAGGTAGCTCAGATGTGAGATCAAATTTAATCATATCTTCTGCTATTATCTCGCAGGCAAAAATTTTCTCAACACGTATTGTATTCTTAAATGCTTCTATATATTCTTTTGGTGGTAACGGTTTTTTACTAATATTGCTTTTACAAAATTCGATAATTTGATTAGAATTATATAGGTGTTCAGATACTTGATAAGGAAGAGATTTTCTTATCCATTCTTTATTTGTAACAATATAACCAGTTTTAATTCCAGCCATGTGAGCTTCAACAGCTGAGGTGCAGCCCCTATGCAAAACCCCACTTGAAGCATATACCCATGAGGTTAACTCTCCTTTAAAAATTATTTTTATCCTTTTTAATGATTTGCCCAGCTTTTTCCATTCCAACAAGTCCTCTGAGGGGTGTGGTCTAATAATGATCTGAGGAATGTCTATGTTTTCATCTAACTCACTAATTAACTTTATAAATTCTTGAAATTCAAAAAAATTCTTTTTACCTCTAGCATCTATATCTAAATTTTTACTAAGAGTTTTCCATTCAGAATCCTTCCAATAATTTAGCTCATAATTAATTCTCTTTATTGAATTAAGGGAAAAATCAGATGAAAATAAAATAAAATTTCCATATTGTTTTCGTAAGCTTTCAACTGAATTGTTATATATAAAACTAAATTCTGGTCGCCACAAATCAACACGAGGCCAACCTGTCACTAATATCTTGCTACTTAATTTTGGCCATACTTTTGCAACAATATCACTAGCATATTTTCCTATTACATAATATTTATCAATATATTTTTCTGTACCAACCCACAAACGAGAAGTGATAGTTCTTTCTAAACTATCTGTAGAAGCGGGTCCAATCTCCTCATCTAAAACTATAAATTTTTCAATTTTTTTTTTTATTTTTTCTAACTGATTATATGGTAGCCCACCGTTATAAAGGTAGATACCACCATAGTTTTTTTTTAAAGATATAATTTTTTTAATCTGAGTTTTTGATCCAATATAACAACGAATCTTTTTTTTGTTATTCTTAATTATAAATTTTGAAAGTATAATTTTAGATAATAATTCTCTTTTTTTTATTTCAATAGGTATATAAATATTTATTTTTTTTTGATGCATTGATATTTTTATTTTTTAAAAGTTTTAAGATTCTCAATAATAAATGATATTGCTTCTGTAATATTTTGAGGTACTGATATTGTGTTTGCATGTACAAAATCATCAATAAATTTTTTATTTGCAAGCGAATGTTTTGTATTATAAATGTTTATCAAATCTTGCAGTGAATCTGCAGCCATATTACAAAATTCTCTTAGTTCATCTCTATTACTTATATTAAAACCTGCATTATATTTATCACTGATTAAAGTGTTGCATGAAAGATATCTTGGTAAAACAGTAATTTTTTCCTTCATAAAAGACTCAAATATAACTCCAGTACCTGCGTGAAATACAATATCTGCCCAATCTATTAATTTTGAAGTAGAATACTTTTTTGAAAGTAAATAATATCTAATATTATCTCTATTTAATATGTATTTTGGTAATTTTGGAAAATCATAATTATTATTTAATAATATTAACTCAAATTCTTGATAACTTGATATAAAATCAATTGTTCTAATTAGCTCTTCACTAAAAATATTAATATGCTTTTTCGGAACTAAAAATAATATTTTGATTTTATAATTACTGTTTGCGCTAACTTCTTTTCCATCTAATCCAAGAGTTAATTTTATATTTAACCATTCTTTACAATATCTTGGTGAACCAATTACAATTATTTTATCTTTTTTAAGACCATGCAGGATTCCATGTTCTAAATCACGCTCACTCGTTTTCACAAAATAATCAACTTGATCATAAATCTCATCATGCTTAATTATTTCATCTTTATCTAAATGATTTTCCATAATCATTTTATTATCACATATAATAGTGCCGTGAGGTAATACTATCCATTTAGCTCTTTTATTATACTTTTTGATGTCATAAAAAATTTTAGAAGTATTGCTATTAGCACTCAATGTGAAAACAAGAAGAGTATTTGAATTTATAAATTTATGCCCTAACTCACTTTTCCAGTCAAAATTTTTTTTTCTAATTTTTAATAATTTATTTGTTACTATGTTAAAAAGCTTTGCTAATATAGAATCATCTTTTCGTATCAGAAATTGTATTACTTTGTTTAAAAAGTTTTCTTTATATAAAAAAACTAATTCTACATTTTTTAAATTAGAAAGTAACTTGAATCTTGGATCTATATTTTTTAGATACTTATCTTTACTTTCAAAAAAAAATCCCTTTGCTGTAAAATTATAGTCATTACTTTTACTTAAAAAGTATAAAAATGGCAAATAATGATCAATATCTTTATTGCCTAATTTTTTTTCACGCTGAATTATAAATATAATATTAATATTTTTTTTTTTACTCATATATTTAATATATTCTTGTTTAAAAATTTAAAACTACCATGCAGTTCTTCCACCATCTACTGGTACTATTGCACCATTTAAATAACTAGATGCATCACTCAACATCCAAAGTAGTGTTCCCTGATATTCGTTTGACTTTGCAAGACGTCCCATTGGTATCCTGCTAGAAACTAAATTTATAAAATCTTCTGGTTGACCATTTTCTACACCACCTGGACACATAGCGTTACAACGTACCCCTTTATCTGCCCAATAGGTGGCAAGATATCTCGTTAATCCAATTAATCCAGATTTAATAACTGAATATGTTACAGGTTTTACTGACCTCATATCTTCAGACACACCTTTTTTCATATAAATTCGTTGGTCAGGTCCTATTAAACCAAGATCTGATGAAATATTAACGATAGAACCACCATTTTTATTTTTTGCTATTTCTGATCCATAATGTTTTGAACAAAGCCAAGCACCTGTTAAACCAACTGCTATATCTTTATTCCATATTTCTATTGGAAAGTTTTCTAACTTTGAAAAATTTACACCTTCACTCTCTTCAACTTTTGGATTATTAGCTGCATTATTTACCAAGCCATCTATGTGTCCATATTGCTCAATAATTTTCTTACAACTATCAATAATTTTTTTTTCATTAGTAATATCAACATCTACACCTATTGCAGGCACATTATATTTCTGCTCAATATTTTCTGCAGCTAAAAGAACTTGTTTCTTGTCAATATCAAGTATTATTGGTATGCCACCATTTTGAGCAACTACTTCAACATGTTTTTTCCCAAGTAATCCCAAAGCACCAGTAACAATAATTACCTTATTGTTAAGATTAAATAAGTTATGTGATTGCTTAATATTATGTTCAATCATTTATTAAATGTATAATTTATAATCTTATATTAAACAATAAATTACTTTTTTTTAGACTATGATTTATTGTTTTTAAGAGTGTAGGAGTTAAAGTCTGCAACTTTACGAAAAACAGGTTTAACAGGAATACCTTCAATCATACTTCTTAAGTTTAAATTATTCTTAATTATATGTTTAAAAAGACTCATTACTTCATCATACGCTCTCAGTGTTTTCTTTATATCTTTATCTTTGTGTGACCACGATAGAGCATGGTAAGCAGCCCAAAGGATACCTCTACGTATTAACTCTTGTTGAAAAAAAGACTTAATTTCAAGATCATCATATTTATTTTGACCATTAAAAGAAATTATTGAACGACATGGATAACCAATACATTCAACAAATTCTTGCAAACCATGATTTTTTGCTAACTCATTAAACCCTTCTTTAAGCTTTGTTCCGACTATATTTAGATGCCCAACAACATCTTCTTTTTCAAGTTTTGGAATACATGCTTTTGCTGCAGCGAGTCCAATACAATCTCCACCATAAGTAAATGAAAAAAACGTATTTGAAAGTTCAAACATATATTCTTTTTTACCCACAATTGCTGATAATGGAATTGCATTAGATATAGCTTTTGCAAATGTTGCTAGATCTGGAGTAACATTAGTCAGCTCTTGAGCTCCCCCAAGTGAAAATCGAAAACCAGTGATTATCTCATCAAAAATAAGAAGTGCACCATAATGGTGTGCCATTTTTTTTACCTCTGATAAAAAATTTTTTTGACAAAACTTTTTACACCCTTTTTT
>Ga0209223_10004842_pt1 | contig 12083 bp, 10 predicted proteins | sample COG_06_FD_184750 | JGI IMG/M metagenome (GOLD analysis project Ga0209223, IMG submission 184750) | Pelagic Microbial community sample from North Sea - COGITO 998_met_06 (SPAdes) (version 2) | ecosystem: Environmental > Aquatic > Marine > Neritic zone/Coastal water | place: Helgoland, sampling...
CTATTAAAACTAAAAAAACAATACAATTTGTAGACTGGTGTCCAACTGGATTTAAATGCGGGATCAATTATCAGCCTCCTACCGTGGTGCCCGGAGGAGACTTGTCTAAAACAGACAGAGCCGTGTGTATGATATCAAATAGCACTGCTATAGCTGAAGTTTTCTCCAGAATAAATCATAATTTTGATTTAATGTATTCAAAAAGAGCGTTTGTCCATTGGTACGTAGGAGAAGGTATGGAAGAAGGAGAATTCAATGAAGCCCGGGAGGATCTTGCGGCATTAGAAAAAGATTACGAAGAAGTCGGTACAGAAAGTCTAGATGATAGGGAACATATCGATTTCTAAATACTGTGTTCACAAAAAAAAGTTCTCTTACCGATTGAATTAGTAACCTACTTCATTTTTAAATTGAGTAAAAATATTACCGAAAAATAAAGTCTAATATTAGTGAATTGCATTAAAAAAAATTGTAATACTTGATAATATTCGTGTAAATTTTTTTTCTTTTTTAAAAAAAATGACTTCTTTTTCTGTAACTGTAAAAAATCAAATATTTTGCATCTATTTTTAATCCTTTCCATCTTGTCTACCGTTTCTATATATTTTTTTAAATCAATTACTTTTTTAAAACAATTCATTGTTATTGGTTTTCTTTTTATTTCCAAAAGCTCAGCGTTTAACTCTTTATTAAGGAATTTGATTTTTTTTATTGTTATGATCTGTGATAAATAATTTTCAATTTTATAGTTAAAATTTTTACGAGTTTTTTTAATTTTACGAGTTATCATTTGATTTACAAAGTTTGACCAACTTGCCAAAACAAGACTCGGGTTTTTTTCACGTTTCATAATATATACAATTTTTTTAATCAAATGAAATTTTTTATTGAAAGAAATCCCTTTTTTAAATTCATTTTTATTCGATAAAATACTTAATAACACAGCGATTACAGTCGAGGGAGTATATTCATTATCCTTTTCATTGTCAGATTTTAAATCTATTCTAGTACAGTCTTCTGAAAATTTTTTTAAAAAACATAAGTTCCTCACGTTTTCTTCAACTTTATCACATCTTTCATTTGAAAACAAGAACGGTCTTTGTGAACTTAGAAGCTCTGTGTATTGTTTTTTTTTAAAATCAAATTTGGCACAACTGTCTATATATAAAAATAACAACTTTTTCCTAAAATCAATTATTTTTTTTTCATTTGACAATGTAAAAGTCTTTTTTTTGTTTATAGAAGTTTCCAAAATTTCTTTAAAATAAAATTTTTTTTTCCTTTTCTTCAATATAAAATTATCACTAGTTATATGGGCACAAATATTCATGTGATCATTCCATTTGAAATCTCTTTCTATAGATTTTTTAAACAAATCGCTCATAGAAATGTCTATAAATTCCTCATTAATTTTTTTTATAGTAATGATTTTATTTTTTTTTATCATTATATTATTTTTTCGATCTAGAAAATCGATTTTTGTAAAATATGTACCTGTTTTTCTAAAATGAATTTTTTTAACCAAAGATTCTAGGGAAGGAACTGATATATCTTCGTTTAAGTTTTCCAATTTTTCACCATCGTATATCGACAGGCTTTTTATAATTGACAATAGATTCATTAAAAACATTCTCAAATTAACTTTTTTTTTCAAATTTTTTTTATCTAGTGCAGTAATATCTAATATTTTTTTGGATAATAAAGCCCCATTAAATTTGCTTGTAAATACAAAACCCTTCGTATTCATGGAAACAAAAAAAGAAAAAGATAAATCGACATCTATCGCGAATACATGTGAACTTTTCTTTAAAATTACTAAATATTTCATTTTTTTTTTGAGAATATACTTGTGGTTTCCATTTTTTTTTACGTCATTATCGATATACTTCATGGAATTTTTAAATGACAATTTCAAATTAGTTTTATCAAAATTTTCACAAAAATAATCTTCAATAATAAATAAATTCTCCTTTTTTTTAAATATTTCATATTTAAATTTTATTTTTTTTTTAAAAAATTCATAACTTTGACGGATCGAAGGCTTAACCCTTTTTTTTTTAAAATAAAAATCCAATAATCGTATTCTATTATTACAATTTATTTTAACTGGACTTTCGATAAAATTTTTATACACGATAGTTACACTGGTATCTGGATAAAATAAGTTTTGATCTGTAATGTTTTTATTCTTAAATAATTTATAATTTTTAGAATAAATTTCTTTAAACAGTAGAAATTTTTCACTGTAATATATAATTTTTTTCTTTTCAGTAATTTTTTTTTGAATTAAAGTATTTTTATTTATTTGATATGTTTTTGAATTTTTAATGAATATTTTTCTTTTTATTTTCTGGAAAAGCTCGATGAAAACTCCTTCTAATTCTTTTTCAAAGACTTTTTTTGACCTAAGATAGTTGTCAATTTCTCCAAATCTTAAACTGAAATTGTTTTTATGATGAATACGTGACTTTAAAAGATGAAATTCTATATATCTTTTTACACGCCCTAATTTATGATCATTTCTAAAAAATGTGCTAAATCGAAACATCGTTGGTCTAAAAAAACTATCTCTTTGTGTTTTGTTTCCATAAATATCTAATTTTTGATTATTTTTTGGGTTTTGTACAAAAAACAATCCTTTTAAATTAGTATTTCTGAAAAACCAATTTTTTTGATAAAAATATTTATTCCGAAAATGATCAAAAAACATTTTATTTAAGAATTTTATATAATTAACTATTATGTATATATATTTTTTTGAAAAATATCATTTTCATGAAAACTTTTATTAACGTAAACGTTGTCAATGGAAAAATTTTTTTTATTGAAAATATTAACGACATAATATTTATTCAATATAACATGAGACTAAGCGGGGATATTTTAAATTTTAAGTCTTCAAAATATGGGGATAAAATAATTTTAACACTGTCTTTGGAAGAAGTTTTTCTTGGGATCGAATTTGATTTTTTTAAACTAAAACTTTTTGACTTATCAGATATCTTTTTTAAAAAATATATATATGCGCATTCAGTTAAAAAATCCTATTTTGTACAAACTCCGATCGATAAATCGTTTTCGAAAACGAAGAAAAATAATGTGTGTAATATTATGGGGATATGGAGATTGAGGAAAAATGCTTTTATATTAATGGTTAAAAACTCTTTTCTAAGACACCAACGTGTATTTAATCGTTCGTGTATAAATGCATGTGATTATAAGAAGATCATTGTGAACAAAACCAATACTGATATAAAAAAAAACTTGAAAAGATACCTCAGTAAAATAAACTTATTTAACACAACCAGTTACATTATTTTCAGAGATTTATGGATGAGAGGTTTTAGAATTTCATCAGGGATTAAATTTGGTTCGAATTATCTGATATATTCGAATTTGATTGAAGCAGTGCATTCCACGATTTCTCTTTTTATTATTAAAATATTTTTAAATTTTAAACCAGAGGATTTGATTTCATTCGGTAGGATTGGTACTACTACTAAAAAAATGACCCTTATCGGGTTTATCACAGAGGAGAATAATGTATGTTATATAAGTTTTAAATGGAACCCGTTTTTTCCATAAAAAAATTAATTTTTTTAAATTTAAAAATTTTTAATATAATAATAAACCTTTCGATTTTATCTTAAAATTAATGGCCAAATACAGTCTTCTAACAACAGTAAAAAATGTAAAAAAAAATACAAAAGTTTTTTTCAAAGGAGATTTCGACGCAGCATCAAAAAAATATAAAAGAAGGTTACATAGGAAAAAAAATATTTTATTATCCAATGTTTCATCGAAAACGTCTCTCTCCCCAATCGTGCATTGCCAGACTAATATGCACAATTCTAGAATTAAAATCGGAAAAGGTTTTTCTTTAAAATGTTTAAAAAAATTAAAGATATCCCCTAAATTCGCAAGATCAAAAGGTATTAAGTTCGATAATAGAAAAAAAAAATCAACTAATTTAGACAAGCAAAATATAGACAGACTCGTGTCTTTTTTTAAAAAAAAAAACGACTCAAGTCTATTTGACAATAACGCAACGGAGTCGAGACATCCTTTAATTAAATTGTTAGAAATCGGGACATCATAAATGTTACATTTTATAATGTAAACAGTGATTATAGAATTGGAAATTTTATCTGAATACCCCGAATCCCTGGTCAATTAACCAAGAAATCTTAGTAGGAGATAGTCCATAGACAAAAAATTTTTTCCATATTACAATTTCATCGAATATCATTGTCTTATATTTTTTTGTAAAACGGTTATCGAGATTTTCCGGATGAATATTGATTCCTGATAGAATAATAGAATAATTCCGGTTGTATTTTTCATAAATCGAATTAAGAAAGAATCCGCTTGAAAAACAATAATTAAATCTGTTGATAAAACTTTTTGGAAAGAAAGAAATTGAATTCGTATTTCTAAAATAAAAATAAATAGTATTGGAAATATTAAAGAGTTGGTTTTTCAAACTAATCACCATCGCCATTGATGCAAAATCATATTTTTTGTTCCTACACCATGTTTTGGCTTCTATAATCGTTTGTCTTCTCTGAAAATTTTTTACAAGCTGGACATATTTGATGTTATCGCCAAAAAAATTAAAATTGCTGATATCTCCCACCGTAGTTCTATTAATATGAGGCAGTTTAGATATTACATGAACGCTTAAAAAAGCACAACATGTAATTACTTTTTTAACAGTATCGACATGATTTGAACGCATAGCTTCTATAATACACTTTGCGAGCTTTATATCAAGTGGAAATAGTGTTATAAATTTTCCCTTTGTAGTTAGACAGAGAGAATCGTCTAAAGCACCGATTATATACAATGTTTCGATTGATCTCCGAACTAGCCATTTGGAAGGGACGTCTAGAAATTCGAGATCAAAAAGGTTATTCATGTCAATTGAAATTAAGTTTAAAATCATGGATTCGATTTTTATCCTGTTTATCTGTGAATTCTGATACGTGTTGAGCTTGTTAAATTTTCCCCAGGTAAATAATCTATAACACTTTCCGTTTTTTTCTCTTCCAGAACGACCTGATCTTTGGATAATTTCACTTTTTGAAACCGGAAATACTCTAAAGTAATTCAATCCTGTTTGCCAGTTTATAAAATTTTGTTTTGATAAACCACAGTCCACTACATATTTAATTCCAGGGATCGTAATACTAGATTCTGCTATATTGGTTGAAAGTATAATCTTCCTTGTTTTCTTGGGGAAAAAATAGTATATTATATTCTGTTTTTTCGTAGTAATTGATCCGTGTAATTTAAATAAAAATAATTTTTTACTATTTCTAGCTAATATTTTTTTTAAATAAGTAAATATTTTATTTATCTCTTCAACTCCGGGCAAAAAGCATATTATATCTCCTGGCATTTCTTCATTGACATGTAACCATAGTATAATAGATGACATAGAGATTAAATAATTAACATCACTGTTCTCAAGATACATAATGTCAATTTTGTATATTTTTCCAGGAAGATAGATTTTGCCTATTTTTTTATCAAAAAACTTCACAAGCTTCTGATTATCTCCTGTTGCCGACATGAAAACAACTTTTAAATCTTTTCTCAAAAACATTATTTTTCTCAATAGAATTATAATAATATCGGTATACAATGATCTTTCGTGAAACTCGTCGATGATTATACATGAATATTTTTTTAATAACGGGTCTGAAATTATTTCTTGAAATAGAATACCATCGGTGACAAATTTCACAGGTGTTTTATTATTGCTTTTATTATCGAATCTCACAGAATAGCCGTAAATTTCTCCTAAAGAATAGTTGAAAAGGTCGGAACTAAATTTAGATGCAGATATTGCAGACAATCGTCTAGTTTGGGTTACAACTATTTTCGAAAACATGCCGGAATTATGGAGTATATTAGGAATGAAAATAGTCTTACCGGAACCTGTTGCACCGATTATCAAAATTATTTCATAATTTACAATGCCAAATAATATTTTTTTCCTATTTTTATATATTGGGAATCTATTCATTGAACACCATTAATAAAGCATTTAGCATCCTCATATTTCAACACAAAAGAATGTATCAAAATTTTGTTAAAAGAATTATTTTTAAAGGTTCAGATGGTCTAAAATTCGATAATTTACAGATGAAATATTCTATGAAAATTGATCTTAAATTATATGAAAGAATTCTAAATACAATCAGAAAACTCAAATCAGTTTTTAAAATATCTAGTGTCGAATTTAAAAAATGTCTAATATATTGTCACTGGGAATTTGCAAGACAAATTCTTATATGTAACAATATTTCCTCAAAAAAGCCTATTTCGATTATTTCTTTTCAGATTTTGAAAGAAATTGGGAAAAAAAATGGGGTTCTGACACAACTAGAACTTTCTAAATCACTTAAAATTAGCTCAGGGGAGATTCATCATCATCTGATCAATCTTATAAGATTAGGTTTTGTTAAAAAAAAGAATATTTTTTTAAAATCAATTAACAATGTGTCAAATATACTTTCATTGAATCCTATTTTCCATGATACTTTTAACAAAAAAATGTCAATTAAAAAACAAAGTCGTCATAATTTTACTAAAAATTTTTTAAGAATATTTTGCCGATTTAATTTCACGATGGAGCAGAAAAATTTAAAATATGGAATATTTTCAAAAATATTACTATATAAAAAAATCCAGAAAAAAAGGCTCCATCGCATATGGCAAAAAGTAAGATATAAAATCACGAGATTTGGATTTCCTATCAATGATATTGTTTCTAGACCAAAACTAATAATTTCTGAAAAAGAAGAAGAGAGAAAAGAGATTTCTAGAAACAAAAACACAAAGATCTATAACATGAACCAATGTATCTTTGTCTATAGCCAAACTTATACGAAGATTATTCAAAATATAATTAACAAATTTGATAAACAAGGCGTATCAATTCCGTTCGTAATCGAAAAAACAAGAGGCCAGATCCACTATAAAAATATACAAAATATGATGAAAAATTTAGAAAAAAATTATGGATTTATAAAATTCAATTCCCAATCTGGCCGACAGAGAATATTACATTATTGCAATTCTGTAAATAAATTAAGTTCTGTTATCGAAAAATTGTCAGATCAGAAAAAAAACGTGAAAAATGTAAATCTTGATCAAAATATAAAAAGAAAAAAATTATTATTAAAATGGATAAAAAATTTTATAATACCTGTTAGAGATCTGGGGAAAAGGGTAGCCAGTTTCGAGGATAAAGGTTTAAGAAAAGTTGATTCTAAAGTAATCCGACGAATTCTAAGTGATTTAATATTAAAAGGGCATATTAGAATTATAAAAATTATCCATCCAATAAATAGAAATAGATCCGAGGAAGTCGAATATATTATTAAAAAGGATTTTAACCTAAGAAGCTTATGTATATTTAATAAATCGGTAAATATAACAGATTCGATATTCAGTAAACCAAATAGAAAGTTTAAGTTATATATTTTTTTTAAAGAAAAATTTAAAAATCTAAATCTTTTAAAAACTCAATTCCGTCATTTGCATTTTTTTATTTTTCACTTAATCTATAAAATAGCGGGTTTTTTGGGCAAAGGAATGTATAAAGATTTTCGTTATAAAAAAAGCAATTTTTTTAAATATAATAGAATATTCACTATCAGACAAATCCGAAAAATTATATACATATCTAGTAAAAAATTTCATGAACGAAAATTCAAAATTCGATATACTACCAAATTAATGCCTTTGGAGAGTAAACCCCGTTCGTTCATTTCATGCTTATATTTTTATTCATTCGAAAAACTTTTTATTAAAAAAATAATTAAAAAAAAAAATAAATATGATAAACAAAATTTTAGAGCAGAAAAGATTTTGAATTACGCGTATTTATTCATTAAAAATTTTTTATTTCATAAAACAAATCTATTTTCTAGAGATTCAAAAAATACTAATAAAAAGCTTTTCATTTTAGTCAAAAACAACGGGATTGGGTTATATAAAGAAAATCGACCCATTTCTCAATATGTATATTGTTTGAACACGGTTATTTTAAAAAAGATATTCAGAAAAGGGGTCTTTTTTGAGAAAAAAAATATTAAATGGAACAGTGAAATCGACGTCCAATTAATAGAGAAGAATTTATCAAGCAAATCTAATCATGGCGAAGTAAGATATCGAAAAAAAAAAAACTTTTCTTCTATGAAAAGAAGAAATAAAGGTTTATATAATTTATCCAATGTGAAAATTATTCATTTAATGCTGGAAAAGGCAAAAATTCGAGTAAATTCGTTCTTTATGCATTATTCAATAAACAAAACTACATTTGTCTTTAAAAAATGTTTAGAATACCCTGAAGCAAAATTCAATATAAGATGGCGGAAAATTGAAAAGTTAAAAAAAAATTTAATGAATTTTACTAAAATAAACCGCAATCAAATCATCTTATTTTTCACTGATTATTTCAAAAAATTAAAATCTCCTGACCGAAAAAAAAATATTAAATGGAAAAAATATTCGCAAAAATTTAAAAATTTCATTATTAGTCTAGGACTATCTGAAACTTATGAAATCAAATCAAACAATGTTTTACTTTTTGAAAAACCCGAGGACAATATTGGAAATTTTATAAAAAAAAACTTTAAAATCAAGAAATGCAAGAGATTGTATTCGGGAAAATTCGTTAAAATTCCAATATATTTGACAGAACAGATTTTTTTTGCTAAAAAATTTGCCAATTCTCTCATTTCCATAAAAACTGCTCTGATTAAATCAGATATTCCCAATTTATACTGTAAAAAAAACGCGAGGATAGACGATCATGTCCATAAAAACCAGAATATCCTTAAAAAGTCATGCCAGATTAGGATATTCGATAGAACAAGTAGTTACAAAAACTGTCTACATTCGAGTTCATCCCCGTGGTGTCAGACGAATTGCTTCAGAAATATTAACTTTATAGAAAATAATACCTTTATAATCTATGAAAAAAAAAACAAGAGTTTTTTCCCTATTTTAAAACAAATTTTTTGTAACAAAGCCTATTTTTCTTTTCAGAAAGATAGTAAGAATTATACATTGGATGATTTTTTTAAAATTTTTAATTTTTCAAAAAATAAAACAAAAATTTTTACAAATAAAGGATTGAATAGTTTTATCGTAAAAAAAAAAAGTCTCATACAAGAAAGACTTGGTTTTTATAATTTATTTATAAAATTTGCCCTTAAACCAATTGTTATATTAGATGCTTTTAGTGTAAGTAAAGATCAAAGGATTTCTGATATGAAATTAGAAACTATAAATTTCATAAATTTATTTTTCCAAGAAAAACTGATAATCGCTAAAATCTATCTTCAAAAGTATTCTAACAGAAATATATTAATGAATATAACAAATATTTTTTAAATCAAAGTCTTAAAATAATATAAAATTTAATTGACAATGCTAGATAAAAAAAATACAAATTAAAACAAACTGTCTTCTTATAGTTATTTAAAGATTTGTTTTTTTATGGCAATAAGCTGTGTAGATGTTTTTTTCATAACACCATGCCCACAAAATTTAACTCGTTTTAAAATTTTTTTTCAAAACGATAAAAACTTAAATATTAAAAAAAAAAAATCACCTTTCGTTTCAATGAGAACTGGCTATTTTTTTAAAAAATTAACTAGAAAAATGTCAAATACAACAATAAATGAAAGATATTTTAAAGATGAAAAAATTTATTTGTTAGAAATTTTTAAAAATTTGTTTATACATTTTTTCACAATTAAAATCATATCTTATTACAATTTTAAATTAATAGGAAATCTGAGATTCATACTGGAACTTAATTTATTTTCAAGAATATTTATTATCAATGTTAAAAAAATAAACAAAATCAAGAAGTTTGTTTATTTTTTTTTATCTATACCGAAAAGTTCTAAAAATAACATAAGACCAATTGATCACGGACCACATGTAGATGTGTTTTTGAATAATAATTTAGGTTCTAAACTACATTTCCATGCTGATTACTTGTTATTACACTACTTCAATCTCTCCTTAAACTATAACCTTTTTTATCGATAAGTATTGGAATTTATTTTGTCTTCAAGATTGCTAATCAATTTGATCTTGTAACGTGTATATAATTTTTTTTTTTCGGAACATTTTCTTGGAATAGAATTTTCGTCCATCCAGAGAGCATTTCTTTTTTTAAAATAAAAATTTTTACCATAATACCACTTTCTAAAAATTTTTTCTCTGTCCTTATCTACATTTTTTTTTTTAATTTTCTTTTGTATCATGAAAAATACATTATTTCTTTGTTTAAAGATTTCTTCAGAATTATTAAACAATTTTTTAAATATATAAGAGTTGACAACATCGTCTTGGTTAATATAAAATCTATTACTGTTTAATGAATTAAATCGTGCATTTTGGCCAACTTTAACTAAAAATTTTTTTAATAGGATCAATATCAGAATAGTGCATCTATTATTTAATTTTGGAAATTTTTTTTTTTTTTTTTTTTAAATTATTAAGATAAATCAATTTTTTTTTAATATTGTTTACGAAATAGTTCCTTCTTAGAAAATGAACCGCTATCGCTTTTTCCATTTTAGTTTTTCTTGATTTTTTAATGATATGAATTTCAGAACTAGCGAGATTATTTTTCTTCATATTTTTTAGTTTAAATTATTAAAAATAATTACGTCTAGCTAATAATACTTGTTATTAAAAAATATTTATATTTATTAATATATATCCATTTTTAAATATTTTCAAAAAGGTAAGTTTATTTATTGGATTAAAAAATATTACCTAAAGAAAAACTAAATAATAAGAACATGAGAATTGAAAAGATTAAAAAATTTGTCTATAAAGGATTAGAATGGGAAAATATTGTTAAATTATCGTCAAAAGATCTTGTCAATCTTCTAAATTCTAGAGCAAGACGAAAGTTTTCAAGAGGGCTTCAACAAAAGCCGATTTCTTTAATTAGAAAATTAAGGAAAGCCAAGAAAAATCTAGCGTTCGACGAGAAGCCTTCTGTAATATCAACTCATCTCAGAAATATGTTAGTAGTCCCCGAAATGGTTGGCAGTATTGTTGCTATTTATAACGGAAAATCGTTTAATCAGGTAGAGATAAAACCTCAGATGATCGGAAAATATCTTGGGGAATTTTCTATAACATACAAACCAGTAAGACATGGGAGACCTGGTATCGGTGCAAGTAACTCGTCTAAGTTTATCCCACTAAAATAAAATAAAAAGTGTGCTCATCACAGGATTCGAACCTGTGACATTCGCGTTATTAGCACGACGCTCTAACCATCTGAGCTAGACGAGCATTGAATATAATTTTTTTATGGTAATTAAACTAGATTACGAAAGATCTAATGAAATTGGGGTTTTTATGAAATTAACAAACTCATTTTGCATAATTCCTTACAATGCGCCAAAAAAATTTTTCAACATTCTTAGCACTGAACTAGGAAATAGATACCCCATTGTGAAAACATATATATGCAATACAAGATGTATAGGTAGTTTGGTAATCGGTAATTCAAAAGGTCTACTGCTTCCCAATCAGACTTCGAATTCTGAAATGATGAATCTTCGAGAATTTTTGCCTTCCCATATAACAATAAAAAAAATTAAAAATAATATAATGGCTCTTGGCAACTGTGTAGCTTTGAATGATTACACAGCTCTCGTCAATCCTGAACTAGATTCGGAGACACAGGAATTGCTATCAGACACTCTTGGTGTAGAAGTTTTTAAAGTATCTATAGGATCGCATAATAACATCGGATCATATTGTGTTTTCAATAATAAAGGAGGAGTTGTTTTTCCTGATATTACAAATGAAGATCAGGAAGAAATCTCCTCTTTACTCAATATACCGCTGTTGACCAGTACTGTTAACTGTGGCAGCGTTTTAATTAGCTCTGGCGCAGTTTGCAATGATTTCAGTTCATTTACTGGATTTAATTCGACTCAGTCTGAAACTTATGTTCTGGAATCGGCTTTCAAAATTTCTCAGGTGTTAAGATAAATTAAGTTAAAAAAAATAAAAAATATCAGAAA
>Ga0209223_10004844_pt1 | contig 12082 bp, 9 predicted proteins | sample COG_06_FD_184750 | JGI IMG/M metagenome (GOLD analysis project Ga0209223, IMG submission 184750) | Pelagic Microbial community sample from North Sea - COGITO 998_met_06 (SPAdes) (version 2) | ecosystem: Environmental > Aquatic > Marine > Neritic zone/Coastal water | place: Helgoland, sampling...
GCTGGAAGTGATCACTGATTCTTCTATAAGCACGCAAACGAGAATCGCGACAGTAGCTGGGAATGCATATACAGGCTTGCTATTGGTATTGGTGATTTTAGCACTTTTCCTGCGCTTTAAAGTGGCGATCTGGGTAGCCGCTGGGATTCCTATAGCCATTTTTGGTGCATTAATGATATTCCCTACCGCTGGGCTAACTATTAGTTCCTTGACTGTTATGGGGTTTATTTTGGTGTTGGGAATTGTTGTTGATGACGCAATTGTAGTTGGTGAGAGAATTTATGCATTCGAGCAGAAAGGATATGATAAGGAGTCTGCAGCGATCGAGGGTACGCTTGAGGTGTCTGTTCCCGTTATTTTTGGCGTTCTTACTACCGTGGCGGCATTCCTTCCCTTGTTGCTTCAAGGAGGGCAATTTGGTGCATTTTCAAATGTTATCGGTGGAGTAGTCGTCTTCTGCTTGATAGCTAGTCTTATTGAATCTCAACTAATTCTTCCCGGTCACATAGCCCATAGAAAAACGGAGGGCTATTTCCTCGAGGGGACGCTTATAGTTCGTTCATGGCAGGTCTTCCAGCAAAAAATAGCTGCTGGTATGGAATATTTTGCGGAACATGGGTACCGGCGCTCATTGCGCACCGTTCTAAAATATCGATATGCGGCTTGGGCTACAGCGACGGGTGTGGTGATCATCGTTGTTGCGCTATTGTTCAGTGGCCGCGTTATCTTCCAGTTTATGCCTTCAGTTGAGGGTGATACTGTCTGGGGCACTGTAAAGATGCCAGTTGGAGTTCCCGGTTATATTACTGAAGAAGCTATTGATATCATTGAAGCGGCGGCAATTGAGTTGGCCGCTGAGCTCGAGCTCGAGCTTCTTGAGCTTAAAGGGCTTGGATCAGCCCCGGCAGCAACAGAAAGAGCGGTAGATAGCATACTTACCATCGTAGGTGGCACAGCTCCTCGAGGAGGGCCTGGAGGAGGTGGCCGCAATTCTGGTAGCAGCGAAGTTGCAGAGGTTGTGTTGTATCTTGCGCCCTTCTATGCCCGAGGAGAAATGAGCTCTGCTGAAATTCGAGACCGGTGGCGAGAGAAAGTTGGGACCATCCCTGATGCATTGGAGCTTTCATTTGTCTCTGATGCATTTTCTGCTGGTGAAGCGATTAATTATAGGTTGGAAGGACGGGATGACGATAATTTAAAAATAGCATCTACTCAGCTTCGAGAGGAGTTGATGCGCTATCCAGGAGTTTTTGATATATCGGATTCGTTTCGTGCCGGTAAACAGGAGGTACAAATTCAGATACTTGAACGCGGTAAGACCCTTGGGCTTACCCTCAATGATATTGCAACCCAAGTTAGGCAAGCGTTTTATGGTGCTGAATCCCAAAGAATCCAGCGCGGGTCAGATGATATTCGTGTAATGGTTCGATACCCGGAGCCAGAACGACAATCCCTCGGAAATTTAGAAGGTTTGCTAATTCGAACGCCTGCTGGAGCTGAAGTCCCTTTCCTTAGTATCGCAAGTTTCTCTTTAGGAAGCAGTTACTCCAGTATTAATAGGAGAGACGGTCGCCGAGTGATAACTGTTCGTGGTGACGTTGATCGTACTGTAGTGAAGCCTGAGGAAATACAGCGTGAGATTATAGGAAAATATCGTGACCAATGGGCCAGAGACTTGGATGTCGAATTAGTACTTGGCGGAGAAGCGGAGAGAGGCATGGAGTCTCTCGATGAGCTGTATAGAACCTTTCCAATAGCAATGATGGTTATCTTCGCGCTGTTGGCCATACCGTTGAAGTCTTATGCTCAACCATTAATCATAATGAGCGTAATACCCTTCGGTGCGATAGGTGCGATCTTTGGGCATTTCATTATGGGTGCCGATTTGGTCTTTTTCTCCCTGCTTGGAATCATTGCACTAAGTGGCGTGGTGGTAAATGCCAGCTTAGTATTGGTGCTTTCAATTAATCGTCTTAGAGATGAAGGTGTGGGGATGGTTGATGCGGTATCGGAAGCAGGTATGATGCGTTTTCGCCCGATTGTCCTAACATCGGTAACCACGTTTATCGGTCTTGTCCCCCTTATGGCGACTGCAAACCCAGCAACATTCTTCATTATTCCTATGGCTATTTCTCTCTCCTTTGGAGTGTTGTTTGCCACTATGATTACCTTATTTTTGGTGCCAAGCCTTTACTTGATTCTGCATGATTTTACCGGTCATACCGATACTGCAGAAGAACGAAAACTGGCATATCAGGACTAGTTCCCTTAATCTAATCATCCTCTATATTGGGCGCAATAACCTGATAGAGGGTGAATTGAGGGCTGATTAGATTGCTGTAATTAGGAGTATCTTCTCTGCCGCTGTTCAGTTATTCCATCACAAAAACTCGCTGCGTTTATTCTTGTAGCCCGTGACGTGAACGGAGAGCCTGTTTGATAAAATTTATAGGAATGAGCCAATGGGTAGATTTAGCACGGTCGTATTTTTAATTTCTTGCTCCTTCATAAGCTTTGCGCAAGATAATCGAATCGACACAGTAAGACCCGATGCGCCAGAATTGGCGAGCTTCGGAGACTACGATATTGGTGTTCGGACGTTGGAGTTTGTCGACTCCGATAGAATCGATATCCTGAATACAGATCGCGGCGGCGAGAATGCGATCTACGATAGAAGTCTTATGGTTGAGATATGGTATCCAGCCGAACTAGCGACAGGCCAAGAGCCAGGCGGTGAATATCAGGCGATAACGCGCAATCCTGCAATTACTGCAACTCTTGCCGGAACTGCGGTCCGAGATGCCGAGCCTAGCAGTGCCAATGCGCGTTATCCGTTAGTTATCATCTCTCACGGCTACCCTGGTAATCGCTTCCTGATCAGTCACCTGGGTGAAAATCTTGCGAGTAAGGGCTACGTTGTGGCCTCTATCGATCACACCGATAGCACCTACGATGACCAGCAAGCCTTTCAAAGCACCCTCTACAATCGTCCTCTGGATCAGCGCTTCGTGCTGGATACTCTAGACAATCTTTCAAATGATTCAGGTAGCTTCCTCAATGGGCTGCTGGATGCTCAGACTACAGGTATTGTCGGCTATTCCATGGGCGGATACGGCTTAGTGAATAATCTAGGTGGCGGATACAGCGATGACATTGTTGGCTCGCTAATGGCACCTCCGAATGAACTTCTCCATCAGCATGCAACCGGAAACCCGGATTACCGATCTAATCTGGACCCTCGTATCAAGGTAGGTTTCGCAATCGCGCCTTGGGGTATGGCTTCTGGATTTTGGCGTTTGGAGGACCTTGCAGGTATCGATGTGCCTACTTTCTATCTAGCGGGTGACAACGATACTGTGGCGGGTTACGAGACGGGAGTTCGGGCAATCTTTGAAGGTGCAGTCAACAGTGATCGCTACCTGCTAACGTATAAAAATGCAGGTCACAATGCTGGGGCACCTTATCCAGTGCCTGTTGAATTACTGAACGCCGAAGATACAACAGGAGCGAGCCACTACACCGACCCTGTTTGGGACAACACGCGCATGAATAACATCATGGATCATTTTGCTACGGTCTATTTCGATCACTATCTCAAGCAGATCGAAGGTCGCGAATCTTATCTTGATGTCATCCCTGACGGCGCCGATGCCGTCTACTCGGTGACTCGTGGCCAGCACAGAGATGATCACACCTATTGGAAAGGCTTCGGCCCCAATACGGCAATTGGGCTCAAGCTCGAGCGACGCCAGCCCGGCGAATAAGCTATTTGACAGCCAAGCGAATAGGCAGGACGCTGATGTCCTGCCAGACGTTGCCGGTTACATAGGGGTCGCTAGCTAGCCACTGGTCCAGCTCAGCTTTGGAGTCGAACTCCATAATCATCGTCGAACCAATCATCTGCTCTGCTTCGTCGAGAATTGCACCTCCGGCTATCAAGTGTCCTGCTTCCTTGAGCTCATTGGCTCCGTTGATGTGTGCTTTACGCACAGACATTCGTCTATCCAGCGCGCCGTCATCTTTGCCGTCATAGGCGGTAAGCAAAAATTGCATAGTATTTTATCCTTGTTTGTAGTGCTGGGATTATCTCACGATGCGATCAAAATACGCAGTGTCTATTAAGCGAATCAGACTCTGATTTGTTGATAGAGCTCGATGAATACGGGCACCAAAGAAGCAACGAGTAGAATTGCCATGCTGATGTTGAAGATCCGCACAGTGTTGGGGTTTCGCATGAGTGTCTTAAGCGAGGCGCCGCCCCACAGCCAGAGCATGATGCAGGGTGCTCCGAAGACCAGAAATATTAACCCGATTGTGATTACCTGCAACACATAGCCTTCGCCGAGAGTCGTATAGGTGACGGTGGCTCCTACCGCCAAGACCCAGGCCTTTGGATTTACCCATTGAAATGCGGCGGCCTGAATAAATGTGAACGGCTTACCCTTAGTTTCGTTAGATTCTGACACAGGGGCTGTAGCAATTTTGTAGGCTAGGTAGCTGAGATAGACGGCACCAGCAATCTTTAAGACTAGGTGCATCGTTGGATACACCTCGAACAACTGTGCGATGCCAAGGCCGACGGCGAGCACCATGGCAGGAAATCCAAGAATGATGCCCAGATAATGCGGCATGCTGCGCTGAATGCCATAGTTTAAGCCCGATGCCATGATCATGGCGTTGTTGGGGCCGGGTGTCACACAAGTGGTGATGGCGAAGGCGATGATTGCTAGATATTCCATAGTGGTGTATCAAATTTGATGTTAGTTGTAGCTCTTTTGCTAGCTCTGGTTTTAAACTTTGAATAAGTCGTCTAGTAAGGAGAAATTGCGTTTCTGCGGCTGCACTAATTAGTGTTTTATTCGAGGTGTTAGTGTTGGCCCTGGTAGATAGGCCGTTTTTAGACTGCGCGGAAGTATCTCTCCGGTCCCAAATTTTGTCAAGGAACTCGCTATTCGTCAGGGTCTGCGCGATAAAGAAGAGAGTGGTATTGCGGGGCAGGTGACGCTAATATGCCGCCATGATTTTAAGCGCGCTAACACCCATCTTCGCCATTATCCTGTTGGGATTCTTGATCAGTCGAACGCCGCTCTCTAGTCAGGCCGTGTGGTCGGAATTGGAACGACTAACCTACTATATATTTTTTCCTGCCTTGTTAGTGCTACGGCTATCGGCGTCAAATTTTGATTGGCAAGACATCGGCGATATCAGTAAGGTCATCGGGCTAACTCTGTCTGTCATCACGGTGCTCATACTGTCCCTGCGGAAGCTTGTCAGCAGCGACTCCGCATCGCTGAGCTCCGTCTATCAAGGCAGTATTCGCTTTAATACCTATATTGGGCTCGCTTGCATCGATGTTCTCTATGGTGACGGGGGGCTAACTACGGCGGCGTTATGTCTTACGATCTATATACCGTTGGTGAATATATTGTGTGTGGCCTCGCTAACTGGAGCTGGGGAGGGTGGACCGAAGAGGATCAGTCGCGTCATCAACGCAGTTGCAAAAAACCCCTTGGTTTTGGCTTGTGTCGCGGGCATCGTTATCAGCTACACAGGCTTTAATATTCCAACACTCGCCGAGTCTGTGATAGAGATACTCAGCCAGCCAGCGCTGCCTATAGGCCTCCTCGCAGTAGGGGCGGGAATACGATTCGTTACTTTAGGAGAGCAGAGTTGGCAGTTACTAGTGGCTGTGATCAATAAGCTTGCTGTATTTCCAGGCCTAGTATTAGCGTCCTGTGTACTGTTTGAAACACCCAATAGCGTTGCGGTAATACTCTTGCTACTAACCGCATTACCCGCTCCACCGTCAGCTTATATTCTCGCCAAACAACTCGGTGGCAACGAGAGTCTCATGGCGAATATCATTACTTTGCAAACCCTTGCGTCTTTTTTCGTGATTCCGGTCTGGATAGAGCTTGCCGACCTCTATCTTTAGTTTGCTTTAGCGAATCTAAAGTTTTTAGGATAGGTATTATCAATACTTAAACTTTGTCGCAGAATAGGGTGATGGTGTGAAGCCTGCTCATCACGAGTTAAATTTGTAGTCTATCTGTAATGGTTGATTCACTTAAAAGGGCTGATTTTCTATTGAATAGGATTGTCAGTAATAAACAAAAGGTTTGAAGTTGGAGGCTGGTAAGGACCAATAGTTCCGGCCATACTGCCATCCATGGTATCCGATTCAACCACGTTACAATATAGCGCCCTAGAGGAAACCCTTAACGTCTCATCCCATGCTCTGGGTTTTGTCCTGAGTATTATAGCCTTGGTTGCATTGCTGCTTCACTCAATGCCGAATGGCGACATATTGACGATCGTGAGTGTTACGATTTTTGGTTGTAGCCTGATAATTACCTACGCTGCCTCTACGCTCTACCATAGCAGCCGCTCGCCGCGATGGCGCCGTCGATTGCGCATCATGGACCATGCCAGCATCTATCTTCTGATTGCAGGCACTTACACCCCCTTTGTCTTGGTCGTCCTGCAAGGCTCCATCGGCTGGATTATGTTCGGCATCTCCTGGGGGATGGCTGTTGTTGGCATCACACTAAAGATATTCTTTGCCGGCCGCTATCGCTTGCTCTCTACACTGATGTATTTGTTCATGGGTTGGCTTATCGTGTTTGCCATAGTTCCGCTGATAGAAAAAATGCCTGTCATGGGGATGCGTTGGTTGGTAGCGGGTGGCCTAGCCTATACGCTAGGTGCGATACTCTATGGGATCCGAAAAATCCCATTGAATCACGCCATCTTCCATATATTCACTATGTTCGGCAGCATCTTTCATTTTGTCGCGGTATACCGGTACGTGATTTGATCTCATGAATTCTTCTAAAGTAGCTAACCCAATCACTAACTAACTGGAAGTAAATGAAATCGCTTCCAATGGAATCGACGCTCGGTATGTCGCCATCTTCTGGCTTGTCGATTCCTTAAGACCTTTCAGAGTGAGCACAGTTTGCAGCATTGGTTTGCGATGATGCTTTTCAGGTAATTTAGCAAAGTGCAACTCTTGTGTTTTCCACACAAATCCGTCTCGTTCTACAGCAGATGCCTTCTCAAACTCGGTGGGAAGGAATACTGTTGCGGGGCCGGCCATTTTTTTTATGCGAAGGGAGTGTTTAGAAAGCCTCTTACGTTCTCGGTTGTGGATCTGTACAAAAATAGAGGCCGGTCAGAAATGATTCTTGCTGCACATCAATTCTGGGGGGGACAGAAACTTATAAATTATGGAGCCCGCAGATCTGCTAGTTTATATCTGAAACAGTCGATTGAATTTTATTGCAAGCCCTCGGTTTCGTAGTTCCATCGAACTAGGATTCATGAATGGGTCGGTATCCTGATCGTCACTATAGACCACGAATAATTCGCTGCCCGGCGCCCACTCCCAACGAAAACGTAAGTTGGAACTGAAAGAGTCCGCTCGAGAGTCATACTGCACGAGTCCACTAAAGTACATTCGCGGTGTGATCGTGTAGGTTACCCTGAAGCGTCCTAATTCAGTTCTGAAGTCTCCTTCTGGCAACTCGATTTTGTTAAATGAATAACTGGGTTCTACGGACAATTGAGGAGACAACTCGAGACGACCGGCGCTAAGTCCAATAGCAGTATTGGTTCCACTCCAAAAATCACCGACTCGCAGGGAGATCAGCCCGCTGAACTGTCTCTGTGTTCCAAGGCGGTAAGTAGCACTGTAGCTGGTGAAGTCGTAATCACCCGGTTGCAGAGTAACGCCAGACGCGATCTGAAAGGGTCTACTTAACATCTCGAATTCGTCGACTATGGAGACGTTTAAGGAGTCACCTTCTTCGAATTCAGTGGTAAAGCTGACTTCATGCTTGCGAGTCTCGAGATCATCCGTACTTGCTGACCAAAATGATTCAGTGTTTGCTTGTAGTACAAGGCGACGTATTGATTCGCTAGACGCTATACGCGGGCTGAATCTACCGCCGCCTTCGTATTGCTTGAAATTATTACGGCGCTTAAACCCAATCTCTGGATTAAAATTATCCTCGACAACTAAATAGCCGGAGCGCAGGCCGTAGCGGTCAGCGTTGTAATCGAAGTTGGCCATGTAACTCGAGTCATCCCCGTTTAAACCTGTCGTATCCGTTTTCGCGGCGAAGGCACTAATTTCGAAAGCGTCCATAAAGTTAAATTGTCCATCGACACCGTAAAGTTGATTGGAGCCGGAGCTAATAGTGGACTTACTGCGGTCGGTCAGAATCATACCGATCCTGCTGCGGCTTAAAATGTCTCGTTTGACGCGAAGCACAGAAAAATCGGTAGATTCGATGCCATCTAGACTCCCTCCGTCTGTGCTGATGTTCAGGGCGCCGATGTCGAAATCACCAACCTTGCCGGTCAAGCGTCCGCCGACGTTGATCGGCACTATCTGTCCCTGCTCCAGACCAATACGACGACTGAAGAACATAGTCGGGATGTCGAGATTGCGCGGCTGGGTAAAATCGAAATTGCCTCGTCCCTCGAGAAAAAACTCGCGCTTCTCAGGGAAAAACAAACTGAAGCGCGACAGGTTGACCTGGCGCTCGTCCACCTCTACTTGGGCGAAGTCGGTGTTGTAAGTAAAGTCTGCGGTAAGGTTGTTGGTGATACCGAACTTGACGTCGATACCGGCCTCGCCATCGAATTGATTCTCAATTTGAGGATTGCTAAGTCGATTCGTTGTGACAGTCCCTAGGCCATAAGGCTTAATTTCTAGATTGAAATTTCGAGGAGGAACCTCTAACTCGTTTAACGTTGCAGCTTCGGAGATGCGCCACATGCCGGCCACTAGACTATTTCCTAGCGCGGCGGAGATCGGTAGCTCAGTAAGATACGAAGCTTCGTTCAGGCGTCTGATGATGCGACGGAACTGGATGCCCCAGGTTTGATTCTCTCCGGGTGTGTAACGCAGCGAGCGAAAAGGAATTTGCATCTCAACAGTCCAGCCACCATCGAAGCGTGCTACACGCGAGTCCCAGACGATATTCCAGTCAAAGTTCACGCCGCGCCCTCGGTCACCCTCGTTAGCTATGGCGAAGTCGGAGAAGCCTCCTATCGGTGTAACGAGAAAAGCGACGCCATTACGCCGATCCAGAAAGGTATCCAGCATGACTGAGAAGGAGTCGTTGGTGCGCAGCTGGCTGGTATCGCGCCGCATTTCGTTGGCAACCCAATCTTCTTCGGGCACCGACTCGTAGTTGCGCGCTGCTACATACAGATTGTCGTCATCGAAATAGACCCAGGCTTCGGTTCGCTCGCTAGCGGGCTCGCCATCGTCGGGAAGTTGTTGAATAAAATAATCGGCTGGTGCGACTTGCGTGTAGATGCCTTCGTCGAGTACCCCGTCAAGTTCGACGTCACCATTGTAGCGAACTGCCTTGACTGTCAATCTCCCATCCGCGTCCTCACCTACTACCACTTCCTGGGCAGAGGCAGAGGGAATCGCGCATCCAAGAATAACCAATGCGGTAAGCAATACAGTAGAGCAATGCGGCCGAATCTTTAGGAGAAGGTTGTTGCAAGCAGAGCATGTGTGAAGACACTTCACAGGTTTTTCCTCGCCGATTTTGGATGCGTAGTCCCGGTCGCTCTATAGTGGCTAGCCGCCCCCAGCCGAAGGACAGTGAGCTCATTGCAATCAATCCGTGCACGACCATCGCGATCGATAGGCAAGTAAACAAATAGCTGAGGCCTAAAGCCATATAGCGTATGCCGATGAATCTCTCACCCGCAGCAATAAAAAATCGAAGAAAGGTCTCTGTGACTGGCAGGACTGCGGTGCCACCTTCTTGCGCTGCGAAGTACAAAGAGAAGCCTATGCCTTAAACGCAAACGCCGGTCGGACAATAACGAGATATTGGCGTTCTGCCTCCCCTACCTTTGGATCACTGGTGAACCAATCGAGTAGTAGGTCTGGAGATACTGACCAGATAAAGCTTACAGCATCCGTCAAGAAAGCGGAAATACACCCACCCATGCGCTGTGAACGGCACGCCGCTTCCCAGGTCGAATCTAAATGATAAGCCTAAGCACCGTACATGGTAGAGCCACCCACTACCGTTCTAACAATCTCAATGTTCTTGATAGTGTCAGCGTCAACGTCGTGCGGGTTGTCAGCCAAAATTACAAAATCGGCTAGCTTGCCGGCGGTGATGCTGCCCTTAATATTCTCTTCGAAAGATGCATAGGCGCCATTCATGGTGCAGATTTTCAGAGCTTGATCTAGAGTGATTCGCTGATTCGGCCCCCATACACGGCCGTCGAAATCTTTTCGGGTCACCATGCTCTGCAATGCCATCAATGGCTCATAGGGCCCGGGCGTGTAGTCCGAGGCAGGAGCGACTGGAATGTCGTAGTCAAGAAATGACTTGTGCGCAAACATCCAGGCCATCTTGTCCTGTCCGTACTCCACCCATTTGTTGCCGTGGTAATGCACGTAGGTATAAAACGGTGCCGGAATGACTCCCGCAGCCTTAATGCGCCGCAAAATGGAAGGGTTCACTAAGGAGCAATGTTCGATGCGATGCCTCGCATCCGGTCGAGGCCAAAGCGACTGCACTCTCTCGTAGGCATTCAACACCATGTCTATGGTGACATCCCCATTGGCGTGTATGCCGATCTGAAAACCATTGCGGTGAGCGTTCTCAACCGCCTCATGGATTTCTTGCTGTGACATGGTGAGAATACCGTAGTCATCTGGGCGGCCCACATAGGGAGTGCTCATGCGCATGGTGCGCTCCGATGCGGAACCGTCTGCCATAAATTTAACCGCACCTATGCGAAACACTTCATCACCGAATCCGGTGCGCACGCCCGCGTTGACTAAGTCCTCGAAGAGCTGGCCGCGTGGGAATAGGCATACTCGGAAACGCATGTCGCCTTCGTCGCGCGCATCCTGAAACGCGATCATATCGTTGCGAGACCCGCCGGTTTGTTGCACCGAGGTTAGGCCGGCTTTGGTCATTAATTCAGAAATCAGCTTAACGCCATCACGGCGCTGCTCCCGAGTGGAGGTGGAAGGAATCATTCCGCTGAAAACGTCGCGGGCTCGTTCCGCTACGAGCCCCGTGAGTACGCCATTGGAATCTCTGTAGAAGCGACCATCATCAGGATCGGGTGTCTCAGCAGTAATGCCAGCCAGCGCTAGGGCCATACTGTTATAGACGCCTGTGTGGCCGCCGCGATGACCGACCACCACGGGATTGTTTGGAGCTACCTCGTCAATGTCAAATCGATTTAGTGGGCGACCTTCTGCTAGTTTAGTATCGTCATATTTGAAACCTCGTACCCACTCACCGTCGGGGGTTGTATCTGCACGTTGTCGCAGGGCGTCCTTTATTTCGGTGATGGAGCGCATATCGACATTGACCTGCACTAGTTCGTTCACGCCAGCGCCCGAGGCATGGGTGTGCGCATCTATAAATCCAGGCGTGACAGTCATACCCTGCGCGTCGATAATCTCTGTTCTCGACGTGGCCAGATTTCTGATGTCTACACTTGAGCCTACTGCAGTAAAACGATCGCCTTTCACGGCGAATGCTTCAGCTGTGGGTTGATTGCTATCCACCGTGAGCACGCGTGCATTTAACACGACATAGTCAGGAGCGGCTGATTGCAGAGGCGCTGGTGCAGCGGCGGCCAATGCAGACTGGCTGGGAAGTCCAATACCAGCTGCTGCTAGTGCGCCGCTTGTGCCGATGAATTTTCGTCGAGAGAACTTGCGAGAGTTGTCAGTAGTTTTAATGTGCTTGGTCATGCGGGCCCCCAATCGTTGAAGAAGGTTTTTGCTAGCGAAGTAAGCTTTGTGTAACTACTTGCTAACTATAGTCCTTGTATTATCGAAGAGGAAGTTTATCTGAGCGCGCTTCAGACTATTCGAATTCACATGCCCAGGATCGTTGCAAAATATTCTCGGTAGAACTACAGTCAATCACGTATCTAATTACGTAGTTAATTACGTAGTTAATTACGTAGTTGATTAGCTGATAGGCATCGCCATGCTGCAACTCTATGAGAATACAGGGAAAATGGCCTTAGGAAGTCGCCTCAAGCTATTGAGTGAGGCGCTAGCAAAACA
>Ga0209223_10004855_pt1 | contig 12071 bp, 10 predicted proteins | sample COG_06_FD_184750 | JGI IMG/M metagenome (GOLD analysis project Ga0209223, IMG submission 184750) | Pelagic Microbial community sample from North Sea - COGITO 998_met_06 (SPAdes) (version 2) | ecosystem: Environmental > Aquatic > Marine > Neritic zone/Coastal water | place: Helgoland, sampling...
TCTGAGTATAATTCAATCCCAGATAATTTGTTCCAACATGTATTGGTAATGACTACTTTATATATTGGTGGAGTTACATTTACTGGGAGTCTTATTGCTTATGGTAAGTTAGCTGAGAAAATCAAGATAGCAAAAACATCTTTTATTACAAAAATATTTACAACTATTTTTTATGCTTCATTAGTGTTTTTAATTTATTCTGTTTTTGTCACGCCTTTGTTGGTTACAAATTTTGAATTCTTCACTGTCTTACTAGTCCTAACACTTATGGGTGGTATTGGTTTCGTGCTTCCAATTGGTGGTGGTGATATGCCTGTTGTCATATCTTTGTTGAATTCATTCTCAGGAATTGCTGCTGCATTTGCTGGCTTATTGTTATTGAATAATGTTTTGATTGTTGCAGGTTCATTGGTTGGCGCCAGCGGCCTTATTTTGACAGTCATAATGGCCAAGGCAATGAACAGATCTATAAATAATATTTTGTTTGTTGGCTATGCAAGTTCTAGCTCAAGTGGCTCATCTGCAGAAGAGCAGGGAGAAGTAAGTCCAATAAGTGTTTCAGATGCATATTTAATTTTAGAAAGCGCAAGCTCAGTATTAATTATTCCTGGATATGGCATGGCTGTAGCACAAGCTCAGCACGTTGTCAGAGAGCTTGGAGAGTTATTAGAAGAAAATGGTACAGAAGTAAAATATGGAATACATCCAGTTGCAGGAAGAATGCCAGGCCATATGAACGTGCTTCTGGCAGAAGCAAATGTTCCATATGATGTTCTTGCAGAACCTGATGATGTTAATCCAACAATGGATGCCGTAGATGTTGCTGTAGTAATTGGCGCAAATGATGTTGTGAATCCTTCTGCAACTGAAGAGCCAGGAAGTCCTATTTATGGGATGCCTATCATTGAAGTCCATAATGCAAAGACAGTTTTTGTTCTAAAAAGATCAATGTCTTCTGGTTTTGCTGGCGTTCAAAATCCCCTATTCTTTAAACAAAATACAAGAATGCTTTTTGGAGATGCTAAAGAGTCTATTGGTGGATTAGTTTCAGAATTTAAAGAATAAATCACTAGTTATTTATGTTAAAATAAACCTTAATTAAAGGACCTATTTTTTAACAAAAAAGACTATCAAAATGAGTGATTTCGCAAAAGAAGTAATATCCGTAAATATTGAAGATGAGCTTAAGCAATCTTATCTAAGTTATGCATTAAGTGTTATACATGGCAGAGCTCTTCCTGACATAAGAGATGGCTTAAAACCAGTCCATAGAAGGATTCTATATGCAATGTATGATCTTAAAAATTCTTATAATAAACCTTATAAAAAATCAGCAAGAGTTGTAGGTGATGTTATTGGTAAATATCACCCTCATGGTGATAGTGCAGTCTATGATGCAATGGTAAGAATGGCTCAAGATTTTTCTATGAGATATCCAATAGTCGAAGGTCAAGGAAACTTTGGATCAATCGATGGTGATCCGCCAGCAGCGATGAGATATACAGAAGTCAGAATGGCTAAAATTACTGATCAAATGTATGGGGACCTTGAAAAGGAAACTGTTTCATATTCACCAAATTATGATGGTAGCGAATTTATTCCAGATGTCTTACCTACTAAAATTCCAACGCTTCTTGTAAATGGCTCATCAGGTATTGCTGTTGGTATGGCCACTAACATACCTCCTCATAATCTAACGGAAGTTCTAAATGCAAGTATTAATCTTATTAATGATCCTAAACTTTCAATAGATGAATTGATCAAAGATATATCTGGTCCTGACTTTCCAACTGGTGGAACTATTGATGGCAGAGCTGGGATTTATGAGGCATATAAGACCGGAAGAGGCATTATTCATACAAGATCGAATACTTCTATTGAAGAGGATGAGAAGTCTGGCAAACAATCACTTATCGTTAATGAAATTCCATATATGGTTAACAAAGCTAGGATGCTTGAAAAAATTGCTGAGCTTGTAAAGGATAAAAAAATTGAAGGCATTACTGAAATAAGAGATGAGTCAGATAAAGATGGTCTTAGAGTTGTTATAGAAGTTAGAAAAGGTGATTCCGTTGAAGTTCTTGAAAATAATCTATTTGCACAAACACAGCTTGAACAATCATTTGGCATAAACTTTACTGTTCTTGTAGATGGCCAAGCCAAGGAAGTAAATCTTAAAGAGATGCTTGAAGCTTTCATTAAGCATAGAAAAGATATTATTACTAAAAGAACTAAATATGATCTTAGAAGAGCAAAAGAGAGAGGGCATATAGTTGAAGGCCTAATGGTGGCAATAGCTAATATTGATGAAGTCATTACTATTATCAAGAAATCTAAAGATCCAAAACTTGCAGCAGAAGCTCTATGTAAAAAAGATTGGAAAGCTGGTCCTGTTGAGGCAATTCTAAAGAAAGTTGGAAGTGATGCATGTAAACCAAAAGGTCTAAGTAAAGAATTAGGAATTAAGGGTAAAAAATATAAACTTTCTTCTGATCAGGCTAAAGCAATTCTTGAGCTAAGGCTTGCTAGGCTTACAGGCCTTGAGCAAGATAATCTCAGTAATGAGTTTGCTGATATTGTTGCAAAAATTATTGATCTTCAAAAAATACTTGATGATAAAGAAGTTCTAAAAAATCTGATGATCTCCGAGCTTGAGGAAGTTAAAAATAATTTTGGAGATGAAAGAAGAACATTAATTAACGATACACGTCGTGGTATAACAAATGAAGATCTTATACCTGAAGAAATGAGAGTTCTAACAGTTTCCAGAAGTGGGTATGCAAAAACTCAACCGCTTGATGAGTACAGAGAACAAAGAAGAGGCGGTCAGGGTAAGGCTGCAGCTGCTGTAAAAGAAGAAGATTTAATTCAAAACTTATATGTTTTAAGCAGTCATATGCAGATTTTATGCTTTACAACTAAAGGCAAAGTATTTTGGTTAAAAGTTTATGAAATCCCTGTAGCTTCAAGAACATCAAAAGGTAGACCATTAGTTAATATGCTAAATCTAGATGACGATGAATCGGTCAGTGATATTTTGCCAGTGGCTGAATTTTCAGATAATCAATTTATATTTATGGCAACAAAAAAGGGGACTACTAAAAAAACTAGTCTAAGTCTTTTTGCTAAGAAATATAAATCTGGTATCAAGGCAATAAACCTCGATGATGATGATAAGTTAATTGGAACTGCAATAACCTCTGGAGATGATGAAATACTTCTTGCTGCCTCTTCAGGAAAATTAATAAGATTTAATGAATCTCATGTTCGTGCTATGGGACGAACAGCTAGAGGTGTCAGAGGAATTAGGCTCAAGAAAGATGAAAAATTAATTTCATTGATGGTTGGAGATCCTCTTAAAACTATTTTATGTGTTTCTGAAAATGGTTATGGGAAGAAAACAAAACTTGATGACTTTCCCTCTCATAATAGGGGAGGCCAAGGCGTTATTTCCATGAAAACAAGTGATAGAAATGGCTCAATGGTTGCAGCTGCTCTCGTTGAGGACGAGGATGGCATTATGTTAATAAGTGATAAGGGAACTATGATAAGAACTTCAGTTACTCAAGTACCAACATTAAGTAGAAATACTCAAGGTGTAAAAATTATTTCTCCTAAAGAAGGCGAGAAGTTAATAGAATGTGTAACCATCCCAAATGAAGAGGATGATGATGAGGAATAGTGCGTAAGTGGAACTTCTGCGCTGGCCCCGCAGTAATATCTGAAGAAGTACTTGCTGAAGTAAAAGAAGAGCTCTTGGAGTGGGGTGATTCTGGCATGTCTATCATGGAAATGAGTCATCGATCAAAAATTTATGATGGTGTTGCTACTGAAGCCAAACAGGATTTTAAAGATATATTAAATATACCTGAATCCCATGATGTTTTATTTCTTCAAGGTGGTGCTACTCATCAATTTTCCATGGTCCCATTAAATTTTGGAAGCAAAGAGGCTTCTGCTGATTATATTGTGTCAGGTTCATGGTCAAAAAAAGCCGTATCTGAAGCATCAAAAGTTACCAGTATAAATACCATAGCTTCTTCTGAAGACTCAGGCTTTACTAGTGCACCTAGTCCTGATAGTTGGGCAATAACTAAAGACGCTGCATATGTGCACTATTGCCCCAATGAAACAATTCAAGGTGTTGCTGTCCATTCACCACCAACATTAAGCAAGCCTCTTATTGCAGATATGTCATCTGTAATTCTTAGTGAGCCTATTGATGTATCTAAATTTTCTTTAATTTATGCAGGAGCTCAAAAAAATATAGGTCCAGCTGGATTAACCATGGTAATAATTGAAAAAGAATTAATGAGTATGGAAAATGAAAGCCTGCCCAATATTTTAAGGTACTCGAAACATTCAGAATCAGATTCAATGCTAAATACACCTCCAACGTTTTCATGGTATATGGCTGGTAAGGTTTTTAAGTGGATTAAAAAATCTGGAGGCCTAGATTTTTTTCGTGAACAAAATCATAGAAAGGCTTCATCTTTATATGCCTATATCGATAATTCAAGTTTTTATACTAATCCAGTTTCATTTGAAAATAGATCAATTATGAATATTCCATTTATTCTTGCTGACAGCAATCTGGATACCAAATTTTTAGAAGAAGCCGAGCAGGAAGGGCTTTTAAATTTGAAAGGCCATAGGTCAGTTGGCGGAATGAGGGCTAGTATATATAATGCTATGCCTGTAGAGGGTGTAAATCAGCTTATAGACTTTATGAAAGTCTTTGAAGCAAAATATGGCTAAAAATGAGTAAAGATAAGTTAAAAAATTTAAGATCTAAGATAGATAAGATAGATTCTGATTTATTAAAATTAATTCAACGCAGAGCTTCATTGGCTGTAGATATAGGAAAAATTAAATCAAAAATTAGTCCAAATACATCTTTCTATAAGCCTGATCGAGAAGCCAATATTTTAAGAAATATATTAAAAGCAAATGAAAATGGCGCTTTATCAAATACTAAAGTAAGGAGTATTTATAAAGAATTAATTTCAGGCTGTTTATCCTTAGAAGAAGCACTAAAAATATCATATTTAGGACCAGAGGGAACTCATTCTGAGGCTGCTGTTGATAATCATTTTGGTTCATTAGTTTCCCGAATTCCATCACCAACAATAGATGATGTCTTCTATCAAGTAATTAATGGAGATACCGATATAGGTGTTGTTCCAGTTGAGAATTCATCTGAGGGAGTAATTAATACTACATTAAACTGCCTAGCTGATAATGAAAATATTTCTATTATTGGCGAAATATATTTAAATATTGACCATCAACTCGCCTCAGGAAATAAGTTTGATCTTAAGGATGCTTTTGCAATTGCTTCTCACCCTCAGGCTCTGGGTCAATGTAGTAAATGGATTGAAAAAAATATTGGATCTATTAAAAGGTTAGAAATGCCAAGCTCAGCAGTAGCAGCTAAGTATGCAAAAGAAAATAAAAATATTCTCTGCATAGTCAATTCTTTGGCTATAGAGAAATATAAACTTAAACTCCAAAAAAGTAATATTCAAGATTATTCTGAAAATAAAACAAGATTCTTAGTTATTGGTCAAAATGAAATATTGTCCACTGGTAAAGACAAGACATCTTTCCTAATTCAAACTGTTAACAATCCTGGAGCATTAATAAACATATTACGACCTTTTGAAAAAAGAAAAATTAATCTAAGTAAAATTGAGACCAGACCATCAAGAGGAAATATTGATTCGCATGATTTCTTTGTTGATTGCGAAGGTCATCAGTTTGATAATAAGTTAAAGTTAGCTATTAAAGAGGTAAGGTCAACAGGATCTTTAGTTAGAGTTCTTGGTTCGTATCCTCAACATATATGAGCAATCTCTTTGACCATTTAAATAAAGGTATTCCAGACCTCCACCCATATGAACCAGGAAGGTCAATTGATGAAGTAGTTGCAGAATATAAACCAGAAAAAGTTGTTAAGCTTGCTAGCAATGAAAATCCACTTGGTCCATCACCAGAAGCTGTAAAAGCATTAAAAAGTCATAATGATGATTTGCATCTTTATCCAGATGGAGATTCAAAGAAATTAAAAGCATTGATAGCAAATCACGAGTTACTTAATCCTGAAAATATAATTATAGGCAATGGCTCTAATGAAGTTCTTGAGTTAGCTGCAAGGGCTTTTTTAAATAAAGATTCTAGTGCCCTAATGTCAAAGCATGCATTTGCTGTATATAAGATAGTAACTCAGTCTAGTGGCTCAAAGATTATTGAAGTTCCAACCAATAATTGGAAACATGCTCTTAATGAATTTCCAAGATACCTTGAAGACTCAACAAGAGTTTGTTTTATTGCAAACCCAAATAATCCCACAGGAACATACAATACGCATCAAGAGTTTATGTCTTTGATGAATAGCATTCCAGCATCTGTTCTGGTAATTCTAGATTTAGCATATTTTGAGTATGTAACAGAGAAGGATTACATCAAGATAAATGAACTTTTAGATAAATATAATAACTTATTAATTACAAAAACTTTTTCAAAGATTCAGGGTTTAGCTAGTCTCAGAATTGGTTATGGTTTGGCTAGTAAAGATTTAATCGGAGTATTAAATAAAATAAGACAACCTTTTAATTCCAATGCTATTGCTCAAAATGCTGCATGTTTAGCAATTCTTGACCATGAACATATCAATAAGAGCATTGAATTAAATTCTCAGCAAAGAAGCTATTTAATGACCAGATTAATTGAAATGGGATTGGAATGCATTCCTTCTCATGGAAATTTCATTTCATTTAAAGGTGATTTTCAAGCTGATGAATTATTTATAAATTTAATGAAAGAAGGTGTTATTGTCCGTCCAATTGCTCTATATGATATGCCTGAATTTATAAGAGTGACAGTCGGCACCAAAGAAGAGAATGATTATTTCTTGTTAAAACTTGGCCAGCTTTTATGAATACTAATATTAAAGAAATACTAGTCATTGGACTTGGATTAATTGGATCATCTATTGCAAAAGCCTCCAAAGAAAAAGGTATAAAAGTTCATGGTTTTGATATTGATGATAAAAGTCTTCAATATGCATCAGATAATAAAATTATTGATAACAGTTTTAATTCTTTAGTTACAATTAATAATAAAGAAATAACCTCTTATGTAGATCTTATTGTTATAGCAGTAAGCCCTGAAGCTACAAAGGATATAATTAATAACATTCAACAGCTTTGGAATACACAGACAACTATTACAGATACCTCTAGTGTTAAGAACCATCTATTGTATAAAGATGTTACCAATATAGTTTTATCTCATCCCATTGCTGGTTCTGATAAATCTGGAATATCAAGTGGGGATGAAAATTTATTCACTGGCAAGAAAACAGTAATATGCAACCCTTTCAATGCTGATAAAAAACACACCCAAAGGCTTGAAGATTTTTGGAAATTTGTTTTACAGATGAGAGTTTCTGAGATGTCTGTAAAAGATCATGATTTGATGTTTGCCATGACAAGCCATCTTCCTCATTTAATTTCATATGCCTTAATTGATTCTATTAGATTGTCTTCAAAAGATGTTAAAGATAATGTTGGGGGCGGCTTAAAAGAATTTATTAGGCTTAGTGGCTCTAACCCAGAAATGTGGAGAGATATTTTTGAGTTAAATGATAAAAATATTATTAAATCTTTAGCAAGTTTCCAGCTGTCAATTAATAACCTACTAGAGTTAATAACAAAGACAAAAGAACTTCCTGAGGTATTTTCTCATTCCGATCTATTAAAGAAAGAGTTAGAAGATATTAAAAGTTATAAAGAAGATAGCTTTTGAATCTTTTAGCAAAAAGTAACTCAGCCCTATTAGGTGAAGTCTTATGTCCTGGTGATAAATCAATCTCACAGAGAATTCTGATTATAGGCTCTCTAGTTAATGAAGATATTTCTATTAAAGGCTTCCTTAATGGAGAAGATCCCAAATCTACTGCAATGGCTTTGAATCAAATAGGCTCATCAATAAAGATTAATGGAACTAATGCATATATTTCTAAAAGAGATGTACCCTTCATATCTCCTAAATCGAGTGTTGATTTAGGTAACTCTGGAACGGGAATAAGATTATTAATGGGTTTAATTTCCAGTTTAAATATTCGAACTACACTTGTTGGCGATGAGTCTTTATCTAAAAGGCCTATGCTAAGAGTAGCTAATCCACTAAATGAGATGGGAGCCAATGTTGAATGCTCAGAAGGAACTCCTCCTATACAAATCCAAAAAGGAAATATTAAGGATAACTTTCTTTATGATATGCCAGTAGCAAGTGCTCAAGTTAAATCTTCAATAATACTAGCTGCTTTAGCTGCAAATAAAAAAGTTACTGTTATTGAAAAGCATCCGACTAGAAATCATACAGAAAGAATGATTAGCTATTTTGGTGGAAGCATTGAGCAAACAAAAAAAGGTTTTGATAACAGCATTGTGCTTCAAAGTTCAAAACTAATAAACAAAACTTCTTATGAGGTTGTTGGTGATTTTTCATCAGCTGCATTTTTGATTGTTGCAGGTCTAATTGCAAAAGAATCAAATATGCTTATTAAGAATGTTGGCCTTAACCCAACCAGGTCGGGATTAATTAAAGTACTTCAATCCATGGGTGGCGAAATAGAAATAATTAATCAATCAATTGTTTGTAATGAAGAAGTTGGAGATGTGTCTGTGAAGTCCTCTAAACTTAAAGGAATTGATATAGGGGGTGACATCATTCCTAATATTATTGATGAGATACCCATTTTAAGCATTGCTGCTTCTTTTGCTAACGGATCATCAACTATTAAAGATGCTGCAGAGCTAAGAGTAAAAGAGTCTGATCGCCTAGCAGCTATTTCTGATGGATTATCTCAAATAAAAATCAAACATGAACTATTTGAAGATGGTATTAAAATTCAAGGCGAAGAGAATGATATTACTGGAAGGCCTGAAATTGATTCCTTTGGTGATCATAGAATTGCAATGAGTTTTTTGATTGCAAGCCTTAGATCTGAAAATGGAATTTTTGTAAAGGATTGTAAAAATATACTTACCTCTTTCCCAAATTTTCTTGAGACCATGAATAAATTAGGATTAGAAGTCAATGAAACTTAATATTGTAACTATAGATGGACCTTCAGCATCTGGCAAAGGCTCTTTGTCCAAAAACATAGCTAAACATTTAGATTTTAATATTCTTGATAGCGGTCTTCTTTACAGAGTTTATGCTTATTTATTTAGCATTAGTGGTAATCACGAAGAAATAAAAAAACTCATAAGCGAGCAAATAACATTTATTTCTGATCAGGATGGTATAAATGTTTTTAAAGATAATAATAATATTACCCATGAACTTAGAACTGAAAAAACAGCAAAAACAGCTTCGCAAATAAGCGCACTAGACATTACCAGAAAAAATTTACTAAACATTCAAAGAGATTTTTATTCTGGGAAGGGACTTGTCGCAGATGGAAGAGATATGGGGACAGTAGTCTTTCCAGATGCAAGACTGAAAATATTTCTTGAAGCATCTGCAGAAGTGAGAGCAAAAAGAAGATATTTAGAGTTGCAGAATCGTGGACAAGAAGTTAATATGCCCGATCTGATTGCAGACATTGAGAGCAGAGATTTTAAGGACAGAACAAGAACTATATCCCCTTTGATTCCTGCAGAAGATTCGATAGTAATTGATTCTTCAGAAATGTCACTTGAAGAAGTACTGAGTTTTACTAAAAAGCTCACAAAAAAGGAATTTAATAAATGACAGAATCATTTGCAGCTTTACTAGATGAAAGTTTAAGCACATTAGATATGCAACCAGGATCGATAGTATCTGGAGTTGTATTAGACGTAGACAATGACTGGGTAACAGTTCATGTAGGATTAAAATCAGAAGGAGTAGTATCTCTTGATGAATTTAGAAATAACGAAGGCGAGGTAAGTATCGTCGTTGGCGATGAGGTAGAAGTTGCTCTAGAGGCCGTTGAAGACGGTTATGGAGAAACAAGAATTTCAAGAGAAAAGGCAAGAAAAATCTCAACTTGGAAAATGCTTGAAGAGGCACTAGAAACAGGAGAGTTTGTTACTGGTAAAATTCATAATAGAGTTAAAGGTGGATTCGCAGTAGAGGTAGAGGTTGTTAAAGCATTCTTACCTGGATCGTTAGTTGATGTGAGACCTTTAAAAGAGGCCCCAGACATTGAAAATACAGTACAGGAGTTCAAAGTAATCAAACTTGATTACAAAAGAAATAATGTTGTTCTATCAAGAAAAGCTGTTTTAGAAAAAAATAATTCAGCTGTTAAAGTTGAGTTACTCAAAAATCTAGAAGAAGGCCAAATTGTTAGAGGTGTTGTTAAAAACATCACTGATTACGGCGCTTTCGTAGACTTAGGTGGACTTGATGGTTTACTTCACATTACAGATATATCCTGGTCAAGAGTTACAAATCCAGCTGAATTCTTGAGTCTTGGCGATGAGATTGACGTTAAGATTTTAAGTTTTGATAAAGAAAAACTTAGAGTTTCTTTAGGATTAAAACAAATTCAGAATGATCCATGGGAAAATGTTGAAAGTAATTATGCTGTCGGTGGTGTTTATGAGGCTTCAGTTTCAAACATAACTGACTATGGCTGTTTTGCTCAATTAGAAGAAGGAATAGAAGGCCTTATTCATCTATCAGAGCTTGATTGGACTAGCAAAAATATTCATCCTTCAAAAGTTGTAGAGATGGAGCAAAAGATTAAAGTTATGATTCTTGAAATTGATCATGATAAAAGAAGAATATCTTTAGGTCTTAAGCAGACTAAAGCTAATCCTTGGACAGAATTCTCTAATAAATATGGTATCGGCGATAAAGTTGATGGGCATATTAAATCAATAACAGATTTTGGAATCTTTGTTGGCTTAGAGGGTGATATCGATGGGTTGATTCACCTTTCTGATATTTCTGATGATGATGATCCAAAAGACGCATTAGAAGAATACAAAAAAGGCGATAAATTAGAGTGTATAGTTTTTGCAGTCGACGCAGAAAGAGAAAGAATTTCATTAAAGTTGAGTGAATAGTAATAAGCAACAAACTTATAACCGTTCAGATATTGAATCAGCTTTAACTAAAGAATTTCCTCACCTCACTAAATCACAAATTTCATTAGCAATAGATTCTATTTTAGAGTCTATTGTTGATGCTGTTGCGTTCGATGATAAAGTTGAAATTAGAGGTTTTGGTACTTTTTCAAAAAAATATATCCGACCTAGGAAGTTTATCAACCCTAAAACAAAAGAAGTCTCCTATCTTGGAGAGACCGCTACAATGCATTTCAAGCCTTCTAAATCATTAGTAGATAAGTAGCTAATAGTTTAAAATTCAACAATTATGTCTAAAAATATTATCGTAGCTGTTGATGAGTATCATCTAGATGCTTTTAAAAATATTGTAGACTCTCTTGATCCAGATCTTTGCATGATAAAAGTTGGAAGTGTGAGTTTTAATGCTCTTGGGCATGAGGCTATCTTGCATGCATCTAACAAAGGCTTTGATATTTTTTTAGACTTAAAGCTGCACGACATACCCAATACAGTAAAAAAATCAATTGAAGGCCTCAAAGCTCTCCCAATTAATATGCTTACAATTCATACATCAGGTGGGTTTCAGATGATGAAAGCTGCAATGGAAGCTGTTAATGGAACTGATATAAAAGTATTTGGTGTTACCGCTCTTACAAGCCTGACTGATGATGATACAAATATAATATATCAGAGAGATGCAGCATCTCAGGTAAATGCAATGCTTGAAATTGCTATACAAGCTGGAATTGACGGGGTGGTTTGCTCTCCTCATGAGTTAAATTTAGTTAAACAAAAAGAGTCACTCCTCTGTATTACTCCAGGAATACGCTTGTCTGATTTGAATGATGATCAAAGTAGAGTAATGACACCACAAAAGGCTATTGAGCTTGGGGCTAATTATTTAGTAATAGGAAGGCCTATCACAGAAGCTACAGATCCCCAAAATGCCCTTAAAAATATATTTAACTCTATAAATTAATATGAATATCGAAGAAGAGC
>Ga0209223_10004857_pt1 | contig 12068 bp, 8 predicted proteins | sample COG_06_FD_184750 | JGI IMG/M metagenome (GOLD analysis project Ga0209223, IMG submission 184750) | Pelagic Microbial community sample from North Sea - COGITO 998_met_06 (SPAdes) (version 2) | ecosystem: Environmental > Aquatic > Marine > Neritic zone/Coastal water | place: Helgoland, sampling...
AGCTGGCCAATGCTATTAATGAACAAAGCGACAGTACCAATGTTGTGGCCAGCGTCACCTATGACGGCAAGCTGCAGGTAACCAACGCCAGCGGCTATGAAGGCGAGAATATTACCCTCTCTAACCCGGACACCACGTCCAGCGATAATGCACTGGGCCAGGCCAATCAGACGTTTGTCGGCCAGCTGCAGCTAGACGCAGACGAAGAAATTCGTTTCACCTTTGGTGATGGCGGGCTGCCAACAGATTTAGCAGTGCTCGGTTTGCGCACCGGCATCTACGTCGAGGGTGCGGTAACCGAGGATCTGGCTGTTTTTGTCACCGGCACGGACAGTGCGAAGATCGCGGCAGGGTTTGCTACGACAGACGGCGATGAAGTGGCTGCCAGTAAGATTGCGCCATTCACCGTAGAGTTTTCATCATCCAGTCAATACACCATTACCGATACAGCGACCGGTACCTTGGTTGCCACACGCAGTTACGCTACGGGTGACGATATTGTCCATAAAGGGTTTACCCTAGCCCTCGATGGCGCTCCCGTGGCTGGTGACCTGTTTGTTGTCGACAGCAATGAAGATGGCATTGGCGACAATGGCAACATGCTCAATATTGTTGCCTTGCAAAGCAAAGAGTTAATGGCTGATGGCAGCACAGTGGGTGAAGCCTATATTAGCCTGGTGAATACAGTGGGCAGCAAAGCCGCCTTGGCGATGATGTCAAAGGAGGCCTTGCAAGTTGTCTATGACCAGGCCGTTGCGGCCAAAGATCAAGTGTCTGGAGTGAGTCTGGATCAAGAGGCCGGCGAACTGATTCGTTTTCAGCAAGCGTATCAGGCCTCGGCGCAGATTATTCAGGTCGCCTCCAAGCTGTTTGATTCGATATTAAGTATTCGTTAAGGAATAGACTCATGAAAGTCTCCACTAGCCAGATTTTTGAACGCGCCATGACGCAGATGTCTACGCAGCAAGCCAAGGTCTCTGATTTACAGACTCAGTTGGCGACCGGCAAGCAGATTGTGCGTCCCAGCGACGACCCTGATAAGGCTGGGGTTATACAGCGACTGAACAGCGCGTCTAACCGATTAGAGGGCTATAGCGACAACCTTAGGGCTGTCGGTTCGCGCTTGGACACTGAAGAAGCAGCGTTGATGACATCAGAAAAGGTATTACAGCGAATTCGCGAGCTTGCAGTCAAGGCTAACAGCGAAACACTTTCGCAAGAAGACCGACAGATTACCGCCAAAGAGATTCAGGCATTGCGCGACCAAATGCTGTCATTGGCAAATAGTCGAGATAGTGCTCAAAATTACGTGTTTGCTGGGTCAATGACGCGCACCGTGCCCTTTGCGGAAGACACCACTGGTGTCATCGCTTATCAGGGTGACGATAACCGTGTCATGGTTGATGTGTCAGATCAGCGTCAGCTTGCGCTCAATCGTCCGGGTTCTGAGGCGTTCTCTAGTATTATCCGCGTGAACACAAGTGGTGAGTCTGAGCGTGTTGGTTTTTTCAGTGCGCTCGATGACTTAGTGGCAGCGCTTAATAGTAATGACAGTGAGCTGGTCAACAGAGGATTGGCAGAGGTCAGTGACTTGACTCAATCGATGGCGTTGTCAATTGCCGATGTGGGTAGTCGTATGAGCATCGCTGACACACAAGTTGATGCGCTAAGCGAAACCAAGATGAGGTATGAGTCAATGCTATCTGAGGCTCAAGACCTAGATTATGCTGCCGCTATTACCAAATTGACGGCCGAGATAATGTCTTTAGAGGCTGGGCAGAGTAGTTTCGTAAAAATTTCTCAGCTCAGCTTGTTTGACTATATCCGTTAATGACCAATTGCATACTTCGCTAATTCAAGATTAGGTACAGAGACTAAAAAATGGCCGATTCAACCATATCGTCGGATAGTGTTTCAACATCGATCAAAAGTGCCTTAAATGTTGGTTCAGGTGTCGATATTGTCTCCATGGCCCGAGCTCTTACCGATGCTGAGGAAGTGCCCAAGACCGAAGTCATTCAAGCAAAAATTGACGCAACCGAAGCCATGATTTCGGGTTATTCTCTGGTCTCTTATCAACTTGGTATGTTACAGACTTCATTCGAAGCGCTCAATGATGCCAATGAACTCGCTACCAGTACCGGAACGTCGTCGGATGCAGAGACGGTCAGTTTTTCTTCGGTCGAAGGCACAGCTGACGAGGGAAGTTATGACATAACTATCTCTCAGCTTGCGCAAGAGCAGATGACGGTATCGGACGAATATAGCGCTACGGACACGGCGTTAAACGGCGGGAGTTCTTTCGCCATCTCTATCACCGTAGGAAGTTCATCCACGACGACAACCTCAATCACCGTCGCAACGGACACGCCAGCCGGTGTTGTCGCGGCTATCAATGACGCAAATATTGGCATATCAGCATCACTCATTGACACCGGAATTAGTGGCACAAATCAGCGCATAATACTCAAAGGCGATTCAGGTTCTGAAGGCGTCTTCAGTGTCAGTTCGGCTGTGGATATGGGGTTTGGCGATATCAGAAATACTCTGCAGGCAGCACAAGACTCAATAATGACCTTGAATGGCTTGACGGTGACTCGGGACTCAAATCAGGTTTCTGATGTTATTGCCGGAGCCACATTGTCGCTGAATGCGACAACGAATTCTGATGTCCGACTTAGTGTGGCAAAAGACACCTCCACGCTAAAAACGAAAGTCCAGACTATGGTCGACAGCTACAATACTTTCAATGAGTTGATGGGCGAGTTAACCAATTCAGTAGAAGATGAAGATGATGAACTGGTGGGATCGTTGAGAAGAGATCGATCAACTACGCGTTATATTAGCGATCAAGTATACGATGCAGTTTTTGCCGATTCGTCAACTACGTCAGGTGATATAGACGCGCTGAGAGATATCGGCATCAGCGTTGATATCACTGGCAATTTAACCTTTGACGAAACAGAATTTGATACTGCGGTAACGGCTAGTTTTGATGACGTAGTTACGATGCTATCAGCCAATACGTCTGATCAGAGCCTTTTTGATGGACAGAGCCAAGGATTAGCCCAGGATGTCGCAACTATTATCGACGCTATCATTGATAGTAGCGGTGTTCTGGCGGTTCAGGATAGTAATGCTGATCAGTACCTTTTAGATTATGAGGACGAGTTGAGTGCCCTGCAGCTTCGAATGGAAAGCCTTTACGATAGGTACTTGACTCAATTCGCGGCAATGGACTCGCTGGTGAATAGTCTAAATAGCACTGGTGATTATATGGAAGCCCAATTAGATAGTATTTCTAAAGCTTATGATAATTAACAATTGTTGTTGTACCTCCACTTAAAAAAGACAACCCTCGCTACTACCCTAGCGGGGGTTTTTTAATGTTGGCGCGGTGGGCCGACAACTCACTTTTACTCCAGTAGCGACAACCATAACACTGACTGATTTGCCTGTGCTAGCAAGGCAGTTGCCGCTTATTGAATGATGTGAGCTCGAGTCGTACCAATGAGCCCGCTGGTCAATAGCCCAAATAGCTCTGGTGATTATATGGACGCCCAATTAGAGGGTATTTCTAAGCCTGTGATAATAACGATTGTTGTGTTACTTACTCTCAAACATTAAAAAAGCCTAATAATCATCTATTAGGCTTTTTTAATGTTTAGCATAGTGGCCCGACAAGTCCTCACAAAAGAAAGCCTCCAATACAAATGCATCGGAGGCTTTCTAGGCTTGGCTTATTCAGCCTTGCAAATAGCTTTTACTTCAGTAGCGATAACACTGACTGAGAAGACTGATTTGCTTGCGCTAGCATGGCAGTTGCCGCTTGTTGAATGATTTGAGTACGAGCGAGCTCGGTCGATTCAGCAGCGTAGTCAGCGTCCATAATACGGCTGCGAGAAGCTTCGGTGTTCTGCGCTATATTCTGCAGGTTATCAACCGTGTACTCCAAACGATTCATCATTGAACCGAATTCCGCACGTTGCTCATTCAATCCGGCGATAGACACATCAAGATCAGCAATGGCCGTAGCGGAGGAGGCAACGATCACAGACAAAGTAGCGGCTGTTCCTGAGCCATAAGTCGTTGCCGTAGCGGTCTCAAAGTCGCCCATAGTGACAGAAACTGTTTGACCGTCATCCGCACCAACCTGGAAGGTCAGCGTCGAATTGGTACCGTCCATAATATTGGTGCCGTTCCAGGTCGTATTGTCCGCGATGCGCTCAATTTCCGCCATCAACTCAGTAAACTCGGTATCAATTGCATCTTGATCGTCTGAAGTCAGAGTGTCGTTGTTATACTGTACGGCCAGTTCTCGCATTCTCTGAAGAACATTGCTAATTTCAATGGCTGCACCGTCGGCAGTTTGGAGAAGAGAAATTGCATCATTGGAGTTGCGGGTAGCCTGCTCAAGTCCTCGAACCGATGAGGTCATCTTTGAAGCAATAGCGAGACCAGCAGCGTCGTCTTTAGCTGAGTTGATTCGTTGACCTGTGGACAGGCGCTCCATGGCCTGGGTCATTGCGCGGTCGTTTCGTGCCAGTGCATTACTCGTTAGTGTTGCAGCGGAGTTAGTATTAATTACAGCCATCTTAGTTATCCTCTAAAAATCTTTGGAAGGTTTAAAATCAACTCACTTATGAGTTAAATAACGTCTTGCTCCCAAACAGAATCGTCACCGAGTTAACTTTCTTTAATCTGCTAGGTAAAAAAACAACACGAATGTCGTTATTTTTTTACCCGGGCATTTTTTCAGCCATAAATTAATAATGTCCCTATTAACCTTTTAAGAGAGACAGTACTGCTTGAGCCGACTGGTTTGCCTGCGCTAACATCGCGGTTGCCGCTTGTTGTATTATCTGTGTTCGAGCGAGCTCAGTCGATTCAGCAGCGTAGTCAGCATCCATAATACGACTTCGAGACGCATCCGTATTCTGAGCGACATTGCGCAGGTTATCCACCGTGTACTCTAAGCGGTTCATCATTGAGCCGAACTCAGCACGTTGGCTATTCAATCCCTCGATGGACACGTCCAGATCGGCAATGGCGGTAGCAGAGGTTACTGTAACTGCAGATAGTGAAGACGCTGTTCCTGAACCATAAGTTGTACTCACCCCGCCGTTGAAGTCGCCCATGGTGACAGAAACTGTTTGACCATCATCCGCACCAACCTGGAAAGTCAAGGTCGAATTGGTACCGTCCATAATATTGGTGCCGTTCCACGTCGTATTGTCCGCGATACGCTCAATTTCCGCCATCAACGCAGTAAATTCAGTATTGACCGAGGCTTGATCAGTGGTGGTCATTGTGTCATTCGTTACCTGAACAGCTAATTCACGCATTCTCTGCAGGAGATTGGAAATCTCGATAGCCGCACCATCAGCGGTTTGCAGTAAAGAAATTGCATCATTCGCATTGCGAGAGGCCTGCTCAAGCCCCCTGACCGCGGAAGTCATTTTAGATGAAATGGCAAGGCCCGCGGCATCGTCTGCAGCAGAATTGATTCTTTGGCCTGTTGAAAGGCGCTCCATCGCTTGCGACATGTCGCGGTCGTTTCGTGCCAGTGCATTGCTCGTTAACGTTGCTGCGGTATTAGTATTTATAATCATTGTTTGTTGCCTCCAACCATCTGTCTTAAAGTTTTGTTGTCAATCACTATCAAGTGAAATGCAAAATCAATGCCAATACTAAAAAAATATTAAAATTTCACAAAAACAATTAAAATCAATGAGATACAATCATTTTATGTTTGCAGAAACAATAAAAGCGGCAATTGCAAAGCGGCATAGAATGGCCAGATTTGACTCGCGTGGCATTAAAGTAGGCAATCTATCTGCAATATCTTCTCGGGTCAGAGCAGGTGACGGCTGTCGATCTTAAAGAGTTAAAGGTTTACAAAGTGCTGTCGATTACATTTTGTGCAAACATCATCTTCGAGTGCTCGGCTGAGGCTTGAGTGTCGATGATCAAAAATACTTAGGCTCGCTCGACTTTTGTACTCAATTGAGCCGAACTCTTAATTTAAAATGGTGTAGGTCATGGCAGGCATTGAAACAGGCGTCAATCAGATCACAGTGAACTCTGTTGTTGGCACTCAGAAGTCACGAGCTGACGGTGAAGCGCGAATTAGGGTCGTGGAAAACATCAAAGAGCCTGAAAAGCCGTTGCGAAGCGACAAAGACGTTGATGCCGCCATCGAGATTTTAAATCGTGAGCTACAGAAGATTCCGACCAGCTTACAATTCTCAGTCGACGGCAGCTCCAATAGGTTAGTTGTTCAGGTCACTAACAATGATACGGGTGAGGTCGTGATGAAATTACCCGGCGATGCTGTTTTAAGGGTTGCTCAAAATCTCGAATCCCTCAAGGGGGTGATATTCGATGATGTGTTTTAGCGGGCTGGGCTAGACTCTAAGATCGATATACTTTGCAAAATCCCTGCGTGACCTTAATCTACCCAGAGGAGAAAAGTGCGGCCAGTGAGTCTGCTGACGCTGCAAGGTTTTTGGATAAAAGAACAATCATTTAGAGCGACTTCTAACCCCGCCGCTTTCATTGTGCTGGAGTGGCAAAAAACACCAAAGATTGAGCAAACCGTTGATATTTCAGGCTAGCTTGTTGCGATAAGCGAAGCCTCAGTCAGTGTATTAATCCTTATCCCCAATTTTACCATGCTAACCTTACAGGAAGCTTTCAAATTGACACCTATGCTGTGTCGAGATACCCTTTTGAGCAACTCATCGACAAAACTTCGATCAACTATTATTTAAATATGATTAGCTTCGAGTTTTAGAAAAATAATTATTAGCTCCTCGAAAGGTGATCCTATGAGTACAGACTTATCTGCTGCGTTTATAAAAGCCGAGAGTTTTGTTGCAAATAATGATATTCAGTCTGCGTTATTGATCTACGCAGCAATTCTGGAGCAGTGGCCCGAAAACGAAGACGCTCTGGCAGCGTTTGAATCCATCATGCTCGGCATGTCGAAGAGTAACTCACCTAAAGACCCAACTCAGCAGCAAATCGATCACATAATGACATTATGTGATCAACGCCAGTTGCCTGTTGCTCTCAGCCAAGCGAATGAGTTGCGGCAAGAATTTCCTTGTTCCGTGATACTAAATATGATTATTGCTCGAATAGCTTTAGACATAGAAAGCCCGGGGCTAGCAATCGAATCTCTTTTAAGGGTCACCGAGCTCGATCCGTTCTATGCTGAAGGTTTTAATAACTTGGGCGTTGTTTTTCAGCAGGTGGATAGACTTGACGAATCAGTTGAGGCTCTTAAGCAGGCGCTTGCGATAAGGCCTAATTATGCCTCGGCACATAATAGTCTTGCCAATTCATTGAACATGCAAAAGCGATTGGATGAGTCAGTTGACAGCTTTCAGATGGCTATTCAAATCGACCCTAACTTTTTTGATGCTCACAATAACTTAGGCCTAGTTCTATGCGATAAGGGCAGGTATGAAGAATCCACTGCAAGCTTCAGACGAGCAATTGAGTTAGAGCCCCGCAGTGCATTGTCACATTCTAACCTTAGTATTGCTCTCAAGGCCTTGGGACGGCTTGATGAGGCGTTAAAAAGCTGTCGAATTGCTCACGAGATTGATCCAACTTCTGCCGAAGTTTGCAGCAATCTAGGCGCTCTGTGTAAGGACGCAGGCAGGTATGCCGAATCGATCATCACTCTTCGTAAGGCCATTAGCCTAAAGCCAAACTATGCAGAGGGGCATAACAACCTTGCGGAGAGTTTGAGGGGCTTGGGTCAGGATCATGAAGCCCTGGACAATTACAGTCGAGCAATCGAATTGAATCCCGACTATACGCAGGCGTTTAGTAATAGACAGTACTGCATGAGTCATATGGAAGATGTCTCGCCAGCCGAGCAATTAGCGTCAGCAGCAGACTATGGAAAAGTCATTTCGTCGCAAGTTGGCGCGCGTTACAGCAGTTGGCCTGTCAAGTCAGCGTCGGATAAGTTGGTTATCGGTTTTGTCTCGGGAGACTTTCGTAGCCACCCTGTCGGTTTTGCCGTTGAGGGGTTACTGGCGGGCATTGATCGGAGTCAGTTTGAGTTAGTCGCCTTTACCAGTGATGTTCGGGAAGACGCACTCACGGCGCGGATCAAGCCCCTTTTCTCAGTATGGGTAGAGATATTCGGGCAGGATGACCAGTCAGCTGCAGAGTTGATACACCGTCATGGTGTCGATATTCTGATCGATCTATCCGGTCATACCGCAGGTAACCGTTTACCATTGTTTGCTTACAAAGCTGCACCCGTTCAAGTGAGTTGGTTGGGTTATTGGTCTACCACGGGCGTTGCTGAGATTGATTATAAATTGGGCGACAATTTTTTGACTCCGGCTGATCAGGACGAGTTCTTCTCTGAGCAGATCTGGAGACTACCCAATTCGTTTTTATGTTTTGCTCCCCCTGCGGCTGATTTGCCGGTCGTTCCCTTGCCCGCGATAAAGACGGGCCAAGTCACCTTTGGTTGTTTTAATCAGTACAGCAAGGTAACCGATAAAGTGATTGCGGTCTGGTGTGACATTTTGTCTGGTGTTCGCGGTTCTCGTTTAGTGCTTAAGATGTCAGCACTATCAGATGACAAGGTTGTTGAGTCTGCCCGCGCACGTTTTGCTGTGCATGGCATTAGCGGTGATCAATTGGTACTGGAGGGTGGTGCACCCTATGAGGAGTATTTAGCGAGCTACCAAGATATTGATATTGCGCTTGATCCTTTTCCCTATCCGGGAGGCGCGACTACGATTGAATCCCTGTGGATGGCGGTGCCAGTGTTAACCAAGCGAGGTGGTCTGTTGCCGCTATCTCGACAGGGCGCAAGCCTTATGCATAACACTGGGCTGTCGGATTGGATCGCGGCAGACGATGAAGACTATATTGCCAAGGCGCTGGCCTTTGCCGGGGATATCGACGCGCTCAGTTATCTGAGGGCGGGGCTAAGGCAGCAGGTGCTAGCTTCACCGTTATTTGATAGCAAACGATTTGCAGGCGACTTCGAAATTGCCATGCAGGGCATGTGGGCTCGGTACAGCGGATGATTAAAGACGTATCCGCGGCATTGCTCAAGGCAAAGCACTTTGCTGAGAAACAGGATCTGCACTCTGCGGCATTGATTTATGCTGCGATTCTTGAGCAGTGGCCTGAGAACCAAGAAGCTTTGAACGCTTTTTCTGCGATTATGCTTGACCCGTCTAAGGAGTTCTCGAGCGCTCCGCAAGTACCGACAAAAGAAGCGCCGACCCAAACTCAACTAGAGCAATTAATTACTCTGTATCAGCAAGGTCAGCTACCAGAGGCCTTGAGGCAAGTTGAGGCTCTGCTCGAGCAATTCCCAGATACCCCAGTGCTGTACTTAATAATGGGTCGGATAGCTTTTGATCGAGGTGAATTAACGTTAGCGGTCGAGAGTTATCAGAGGGCTACTGATCTCGATCCGTACTATGCTGATGCGCACAACGATCTAGGCGTAATATTTCAGCAGATGGGCAAACATGAAGCCGCAGTGGAGGCTCTGGAAAAGGTGGTTGCGATAAGGCCAGATTACGCCTCTGCCCATAATAATCTCGCCAATGCATTGAAGTCGTTGGAGCGATTGGACGACTCAATCAATAGTTATCAGAAGGCTATTGTTGTTGATCCCAACTATGCAGAAGCTCACACTAATTTAGGTATTTTGCTAAAGCATATTGGTCGATATGAAGAATCCATTGCAAGTCTCAGTCGCGCGCTAGCCTTAAAGCCTGATGATGTATTAGCACTTAGCAGTCTAGGAGGCTGTTATGTGGGTTTAAAACGATTTGCAGACGCAATTAGCTGTTTTAGAAAAGTTGTTAAGATACAGCCAGACAACATAGATGGAGTGACTAATCTTGCTAATACTTTGGCCCAATGCAGCCTTTTTAAGGAAGCTGTCGACATTTATCAATTAGGATTAAAACTTGATTCGGAGAACGAAGTACTGCTGAATAATATAGGCTTTGCGCTATGCTCACTGGGTTTATATCAGCAAGCCATCGGTTATCTGAATAAAGCAATTCTGCTGAAGCCAGATTATATTCGCCCATACAACAATCTTGGGCTTGCCTTAAATGGTCTGCACAAATTTGCCGAAGCGATCGATTACTATAATCATGCGATTACGTTAGATTGTAATTATGGGCTTGCTTATAACAACCTAGGTGTTGGCCTGCGTAATCTTGGCAGGGATCATGAAGCCCTGAAAAATTACAATCGAGCAATTGGGTTGAATCCGGATTCTCTGCAGCCGTATAGCAATAGGCAGTACTGCATGAGTCATATGGAAGATATCTCGCCGGCCGAGCAATTAGCGTCAGCAAAAGACTATGGAAAAGTCATTTCGTCTCAAGTTGGCGCGCGTTACAGCAGTTGGCCTGTCAAGTCAGCGTCGGATAAGTTGGTTATCGGTTTTGTCTCGGGAGACTTTCGTAGCCACCCTGTCGGTTTTGCCGTTGAGGGGTTACTGGCGGGCATTGATCGGAGTCAGTTTGAGTTAGTCGCCTTTACCAGTGATGTTCGGGAAGACGCACTCACGGCGCGGATCAAGCCCCTTTTCTCAGTATGGGTAGAGATATTCGGGCAGGATGACCAGTCAGCTGCAGAGTTGATACACCGTCATGGTGTCGATATTCTGATCGATCTATCCGGTCATACCGCAGGTAACCGTTTACCATTGTTTGCTTACAAAGCTGCACCCGTTCAAGTGAGTTGGTTGGGTTATTGGTCTACCACGGGCGTTGCTGAGATTGATTATAAATTGGGCGACAATTTTTTGACTCCGGCTGATCAGGACGAGTTCTTCTCTGAGCAGATCTGGAGACTACCCAATTCGTTTTTATGTTTTGCTCCCCCTGCGGCTGATTTGCCGGTCGTTCCCTTGCCCGCGATAAAGACGGGCCAAGTCACCTTTGGTTGTTTTAATCAGTACAGCAAGGTAACCGATAAAGTGATTGCGGTCTGGTGTGACATTTTGTCTGGTGTTCGCGGTTCTCGTTTAGTGCTTAAGATGTCAGCACTATCAGATGACAAGGTTGTTGAGTCTGCCCGCGCACGTTTTGCTGTGCATGGCATTAGCGGTGATCAATTGGTACTGGAGGGTGGTGCACCCTATGAGGAGTATTTAGCGAGCTACCAAGATATTGATATTGCGCTTGATCCTTTTCCCTATCCGGGAGGCGCGACTACGATTGAATCCCTGTGGATGGCGGTGCCAGTGTTAACCAAGCGAGGTGGTCTGTTGCCGCTATCTCGACAGGGCGCAAGCCTTATGCATAACACTGGGCTGTCGGATTGGATCGCGGCAGACGATGAAGACTATATTGCCAAGGCGCTGGCCTTTGCCGGGGATATCGACGCGCTCAGTTATCTGAGGGCGGGGCTAAGGCAGCAGGTGCTAGCTTCACCGTTATTTGATAGCAAACGATTTGCAGGCGACTTCGAAATTGCCATGCAGGGCATGTGGGCTCGGTACAGCGGATGATTAAAGGCAGAAAATAACAACAAACCTACGAATCTGATGTCAGGATCAGTTGTTCATGGTAAGCGCTGGGCTGGAGCAGTCACTTGGTGCGGAGGAGTGACGCAACAGTGCCTATTAGTGCATGGGGTATTTTTAGCGGAAAAAGCAGCTATGTTGGTCGATACTTGGAGCCGTGGGGTTTCTGTTTATAAATGGAAAAGCTAATGCCTTCCATCCAGGCAAGCTGTATCGGCAACGGATGTAAATTTCTGAGTGGGCTATTAGCTTTAGCCTAATGCTCTTAGTCTAATATCTTCAAATGGATGAATTACGTGAAAATACAGGTTGCTATTGTCGCCACTATCGATCGCTTTACTGACCTGTTAGGTCGAGCGATCTCGTGGTTGACTGTGGCAATGGTCGCCATGACCGTGGTAATTGTCGTGCTGCGCTACTATTTTGAGAGTGGATCGATTGCCTTACAGGAGTCGATTACCTACTTGCACGGGTTGGTGTTTATGCTCGGCATCGCCTTTACCTTGCAGCGCGGTGGTCATGTGCG